>Ga0180009_10001948_pt1 | contig 24457 bp, 20 predicted proteins | sample OS_PC_MetaG_FD_123537 | JGI IMG/M metagenome (GOLD analysis project Ga0180009, IMG submission 123537) | Groundwater microbial communities from the Aspo Hard Rock Laboratory (HRL) deep subsurface site, Sweden - OS_PC_MetaG | ecosystem: Environmental > Aquatic > Deep subsurface > Groundwater...
AAGAGGGTAGGTCTTCACCACAAGCGATTCTGAAAATCCAGACCTTATATTTCAGCCACTTGCGGCGAATACCCGCCTCAAAATACCTGCGTTCGGGCGCGAATAGCGAAAGTCGGGCTAGCGCGACAGTAAGTCAGGGTCCTGAACGCCCAGGCTTCTGAAAACAAAAATCGTTATCAATTCACAGAACCGTTTAAACGTGTATTGGTCGTCGAAGTTCCATCCCCGCATGGCCTGTATGCCCAATAGATACTGGATTATGTTCGCGGCCATAAAGGTGTCGGGTACATTAAAAACGCCTTTTTCCACTCCCCGGTCAATAATCGTTTGTACAAGGCGAACCGTCCGACTTTCCATGGAAAGAACGGCATAAAGCGATTCTTTTTCCAAGTGCCGGCTCTCCGTGTACAACGTGAGCATTTCGCTTCTCCACTTGAGCATGAATTCGAGGATTGATTCGATCAAATCCTTCATTTGTTCAATAGGATCCGCATCCGATGATTGGGCCACCCTGTCATAGGCGGGTACCCACTGTTCATACAGGTACAAATAAAACAGATATAATATATCGTCTTTTGATGAAATATAGCGATAGATATCGGAAATATTTATTTTCGAGGCCGCGGAGATATCCCGTAGCGTCGTCCGGTGATATCCTTTTTGTGAAAACAACTCGCTGGCGGCCCCTACAATCTGGGTATGCCACTTTTTGATCAGTTCCTTGTTTTCAACCTGGGATTTTATTTCCCGCTTTGACTTTTTCTCCGCCATGACCGTTCCTGGAACCTGTGTAAATTTTTCGGCCTCCTCGGCCGGGGACACCCTTTTCGTAACCCCGACAGGAGGCCATCGAGGTCTCACCGCCCTCCGCGTGCTTCCGGACCACCGGGCCGTGACAGTTCATCCCACGAACGATCAATCGGTCCCAACCGGCCCAGGAACGTCTTCCCGGCCCAAGCCAGTCGAAATCGGCCCCGGGTCAGGCCGGCCTGCGTTCGCCCGTGTCAGACCAGCCGGCCGACCATCAGAAACTCCCCCCTCGACATCCTGAATCCCACAAACAGCGTTTTGAACCGGATCGAAACCCCTTTGCCCAGGAAATCACCAAGCAAGGTTCCAATCATGTCTTTTCCGCGGCCTCACCAGGTACGCCGGGCCAGTCCGCTGGCCGGGCGATGATTCACGAAAACAATCCCCCGACCGATCCGGTCATTCATGATATTTTATCCATTGTAATTTAACAATACCATACCCAAAGCGGTCAATACGTTGTCATTCGTTTTTCGCCCAGCCGGGAAATACGGACATCCCGCCAAGGAATCAAGAGAAATCTACGGGATTCCTAGGAAGCAAATTTTTCGGCTTCGATGTCGATCGCATATATATCGCGTGATATTGCGCAGTTTCGCAAGGTCATCACGGGAGCCGCTCAGCGTTCACTACCGACACAGATACGGTGACTCGACCACAGCCCCTGGAAGAAGCTGTTTCTAAACCCCGGAATCTTTGGACTTCCCCAGGGACCGGTGCTCGCAATGCCTTTTTCATGAGCCATGAATCAGGCAAAGAGCGAAGGAGACAATACTAGCGGCCGTTCTCCAGCATCTGCAGCCACAGACCGACCATTTCCGGCAGGCGCTTTTCAGCGTCCTTGGCAATAGTGGTGTAGGCCCGATTGCTTAAACGGGTGGCGTTCAAGGCCCGGCCCATGTCCAGGGCCGGGGCGGCCAGATTCAGGCCGACGCCCAACCGCTTGACCAGATCGTCGGCCAGGGCCACCAGCCAGGCGGCCTCGGGGTGGACCCCGCCCGGGTCCGGCGAATGATGGTCCCGGATGGCTTCGACCTGGAGCCGGGGCAGTTGCCAGTTCCAGGCCAGGCGATAGCCGACGGCGGCATGGCGCAGCCCGAGTTGACTCTCGGCCTTGAAGTACGGCGTGCCGGACGCGACCCGCTTCATGATCTCCGCGGTCTCTTCGGGCATGTGGACGGCCAGGATCAGTTTGCCCAAGTCGTGGAGCAGGCCGGCCACCATCATGCCGCCCGGGTCGACATGAAAGGACGCATCGGCCATCTCCCGGGCCGTCCAGGCCGCGGCCAGGCTGTGGAGCCAAAGCCCCTTGCCGTCGAAACGGGGCGGCAGCCGCTTCAGATCGAACAGGTCGGCCAGCCCGGCTCCCAGGACCAGAAACTCGAGTTCCCGGTACCCGATAATGACGATGGCCCGCTGGATGGTGGTCACCTTTTGGCGCAGGCCGTAGTACGCGGAATTGGCCAGACTGAGCACCTTGGAAGCCAGGGCCATGTCGCTTTCCATGATCCGCTGAAGATCGGCGGCCGTGCTTTTTTCATCGTTGATGGTGTCCAGAATCCTCCAGATCAGTTGCGGCATGGCTGCCAGGCGGTCGATCGCGTCGATCCGCGCCCGGACGTCTTCGGACAGGCCGTACGTTTCAGGTTCGTTTGTCGTCTGCGTCATATTCTTCCCTGGCCATCCCCCGGCCCCACGGGGGTCTCATACTATTCACCGGATATCCCCCTTGATCATCCGGACTCAAAACCATTAGACGAACGGGCCGAATCCGTGGCCGTTCATTCGGATTCGATACGGTATTCCGTCAGATGCAGGCCGTCGTCCGAGCGGATGATGACCCGCTTGCCCAGACGGGATTCCAGATCGTCCATAGCGTGCCGTTCCTCGTCCAACATCAGTTCCTTGAGCGCGGGGTGTACCGTCAGACACAAAGCATCCCCGGTGCTGGACATGGCCTCGCGTTCCAAATCGCGAAAGGCCTCGTAGCAGGTCGAGGTCCTGGACAGCAGATACCCCTCGCCCTCGCAGTAGTAACAGGGTTCCCGAAGGTAGCGGTCGATATCTTCCCGGGTCCGCTTTCGGGTCATCTCGATCAGGCCCAGTTCTGACATCCGCAGGACCTTGGTCTTGCTCTTGTCCCGGCTGAGGGCCTCTTTGAGCACGGTGAAGACCTTTTCCCGGTTGGGCTCCCGTTCCATGTCGATAAAATCGATGACGATCAGTCCCCCGATGTTCCTCAATCTCAACTGATAGGCGATCTCCTTGACCGCCTCGAGATTCGTCTTGACGATGGTTTCTTCGAGATTGTGCTGCCCTACGTACCGGCCGGTGTTCACGTCGATGGAGGTCAGGGCCTCGGTGGCCTCGATCACGATGTACCCGCCGGACTTCAGCCAGACCTTCTTGGCCAGGGCCCGGGCGACTTCCACCTCGACCCCGTACGCGTCAAACACGGGCTCCCGGCCCGAATACAGCTCCACCGATGATTTCAGTCCCGGTGAAAAGGTTTCGATGAATCGGAGGACCTTGTCGTACTCGCTGAGGCTGTCGATGATCAGGCGATCGACCTCCTCGGTGAACAAGTCCCGGACCGCTCGGAGGGTGGCGTCCAGTTCCTGGTGGATCAGGCTGGGCACGGCAGCGTTCTGAGACTTCCGCTTGATGTTCTGCCAGAGCTTGAGCATGAAGCTCATTTCGGAAACGATCTTTTCCGGCTGGACGCCTTCGGCGGCCGTCCGGGCGATGAAACCGGAACCGTCCGGTCGGGCCTCCTGGATCGCCTCCCGGAGCCGTCGCCGTTCTTCCTCGTCCTCGATGCGGCGGGAGACGCCGATGTGACTGGCCGTGGGCATGAGGACCAGGTGCCGGCCGGGCAGGGAAATATGGGAGGTGACCCTCGCGCCCTTGTGTCCCATCGGCTCCTTGGACACCTGAACCAGTATCTCCTGGCCCTGGTGCAGCAGGTCCTCTATCTGAAAGCCGTTGGTGTAATGGTGCCTGTCCGGGGTCCCCTCGGGCTCCTCGTTCGGGAGCCCCTCGTCCTCTTCCCGCCGGAGCAGCTGCTCGAACTCCTGCTGGTGGTCGTACACGTCGTCCACGTGGAGAAAAGCGGCTCGTACCTGGCCGATGTCCACAAAGGCGGCCTGCATGCCGGGCAGGACACGCACGATCCGGCCCTTGTAAATATTGCCCGTGATCCCTCCGATCGACGGCCGTTCGATGTAGAATTCGATGACGGTCCCGTTTTCGATCAGGGCGATGCGAATTTCGTGACTCCGGGCGTTGATGATGAGGTCCGTGGTCATGCTCATCCTTCCCTCAGCAGGGTTTCAATCTTCTCCACCTCGAGACCGGCCTGGGTTTCGGGGCTGAGTCCAAAAAGAACAGCGGCCGCCTCCTGGGGCCTGACCGAACCCGCCTCCCCAAAAAACAGAGTAATATCAATCGAACGGGGCGTCAAGATGCTTACATCCCGCAACAGGGGTTTCAGGTCCACCCGCCTGGGCTCCTTCTTACCGTTTTTCTCGATCCAAAGGGCCTCTGCTGACAACCAGGCCCCCTCGCCGCCGGGCTCGAAGAGCGGATCGGCGGCACGGACCATGTACCGCGCCCCCTCGGCTTGCGGCCGCGCCCGGCCCAGGGCCACGCCTTCCGCCCCGACGATCCGGAAGCCTTCCGGCAGTTCCCCGTTCAGCCGGGCCGCCACCTCGTCGGGCCCCGGCGGTCCGACCAGGTCGGCGACCAGGTATTCGTCCAGGCTGGACAGGCCCAAGGGCAGCGGGGTCAGAAAATGGAGGCGGGGTTTGGGATGGAAGCCCTGGCTCATGTGAAGGTCCAGGCCCGCCCGGCGAAAGGCCCGGTGGAAGACCTCGGCCGTCTCCAGATGACCCAGCAGCCTGGCCAATCCCTGCTTGAGGTAATTGATCTTGAACCGGAGGACCGGCCCTCCGGGGCTCGACGGTTTGACCCGAACGGCCGGTTCCGGATCAGGGGGGGCGAATCGCGGTTTGATCTCGTCAAAGTCGCAGACTCCGCATCCGCCGCACAGGCCGGAGCGGCAGTCCGGTGAAGTCAGGCCCTGATAGGCCTTCTCCCGCTCCGCCCACAGGAATTCGTCATCCGCCCCGGCCTGGATATGGGACCAGGGCAGCACCTCGTTCCGGTCGCGGCCCCGGGTGTAGTCATGTGGGTCCAGGCCGGCCTCGGCCAGGCCTTCGAGCCAGAAATCCCGGCGAAACTGTTCGGTCCAGGCCTGCAGGCGGCCGCCCTTCTTCAGAACGGCCAGGAGAACCGGTCCCAGGCGCCGGTCGCCCCGGGCCAGAATGCCTTCGACCAGACTCATGTCGTCCCGGTTCCATTTGGGACGCAGGCCGGGCGCCCGGAGTCGGCTGCGCAGTCCGTCCATTCGCCTGGAGGCCTCTTCCGGGGCGAGCATGGGCTCCCACTGGAAGGGGGTGTGGGGTTTGGGCACGAACAGGGCGAAACTGGCATTGACCTGGCTTCGGGTCCCGGTCCGGACCCGTCCGGCCAGGTCGGCGATGGCCAGCACGTCTTCTTCCGTCTCGGTGGGCAGGCCGATCATGAAGTAGAGTTTGATCAGCCGCCAGCCCAGGGCAAAGGCCTCCCGGGACGCGAGCAGGAGGTCCGCCTCGGTCAGGTCCTTGTTGATGACGTCTCGCAGGCGCTGGGTGCCGGCTTCCGGGGCCAGGGTGAAACCGGTCTTGCGGACCCGCTTGATCTGGGCCATCATCTCGGGCGTCAGGCTCTTGACCCGCAGACTGGGCAGGGACAGGGCCACCCGGCGCCCACTGTGGGCGTCCATGAAGGCGGTCATCAGTCGAGGCAGACAGGTGTAGTCCCCGGCGGAAAGAGAGAGGAAAGAAACGTCATCGTAACCGGTCCGATCCAGGGACCGGCCGGCCAGGTCGAGGACCCGCCCCGGGCTCCGTTCGCGAACCGGGCGGTAGAGGTACCCGGCCTGGCAGAAGCGGCAGCCCCGGGTGCAGCCGCGGGAAATTTCAATGGCCAGGCGGTCGTGGACCGGCTTGGTGTAAGGCACGACCACGTCGATGGGAAACGGCGCCTCGTCCAGGTCCGGGACAATGGCCCGGTGGACCCGGTCGTATCCCGGGCGCACGGGACGAACCGCCGCCAAACGCCCGTCCGGTCCGTACGCCGGTTCGAAAAACAACGGCACGTAAATCCCCGGCCTTCCGGCCAGGCGGGCCCGCAGCTCCCCCTTGGAACCTCCGGCCCGCTTCCAGGACTCGATCTCGGCCAAAACGTCCAAAAAGCCGGCTTCGGCGTCACCGAGAAAGAAAAAGTCGAAAAAATCGGCCAGGGGTTCGGGGTTGGCAGCGCCCGACCCTCCCCCAACGATCAGGGGCCCGCCCTCGCCCCGGTCCTCGGCCCGGAGCGGGATACCGGCCAGGTCCAGCATGTTCAGGACGTCCACGTAGGAAAGCTCGTACTGGAGGGAAAAACCGACCAGATCGAAGTCGGACAGGGGCAGCCCGGATTCGAGGCTGCCCAGCCTTTGCCCGCGCCGCTTCAAGTCCGCCTCCCGGTCCAGCCAGGGCGCCATGACCCGCTCGGCCCAGTAGCGCGGAACCCGGTTGATCATGTCGTACAGAATCTTGAGCCCCAGGTGGCTCATCCCGATCTCGTAAATGTCGGGAAAGGCCAGGGCCACCCGAAGCGTCAAGTCCGCCGGGTCCTTGACCACGGCCCCGACCTCGCCGCCGAGATACCGGCCCGGCTTCTGGACCCGGTCCAAACAATCGATGGCCGACCTGGTTATAACCCGCTCCTCGAAAGACGGGGCTTGCGCACGACCCGTCGCTCCCCGGCCCGGCCGCTGCCGGACCCGTTGATCATATGAGTGCAAAACAATCGATTCCCCAATCCGGGACCGCTCAGGCGTTCAGGGCCCGACTTAAAAATTTCCGGGCGTATTCATCGTCCGAGTCCCTGAGTTCGGGCCAAGGGGCGTCGGCGTGGACATGTCCGTTTTTCAAGAGGATGAAGCGGGTGGAAAACCTCATGGCCAACTGGACGTCGGTCGTGGAAACCATGATCGTCATTTGGTGTTCGGCCACCAGGTCCTTGATCAGGTTGACGATCCGGGCCGAGGTCACCGGGTCCAGTCCGGCGGCCGGCTCGTCGAAGAGCGCCAGCCGCGGAGTGGGAGCCAGGGCCCTGGCCACGGCCACGCGTTTTTTCATGCCTCCGGAAAGCTGGTAAGGATACTTGTTTCGGGCCGACAACAGGTTGACGCCCTTGAGCAGGTGGTCGATGCGGCCTTGTTTCTCTTTTTTGGGCAAGTGCCGGGTCTCATCGAGCACGAACATAATGTTTTCATTGACGGTCATGGAATCAAAAAGGGCGCCGGACTGGAACTGCATGGCAATGTTCTGCAGGTGCTTTTGCTTTTCCCGCTCCCCGATGTTCAGAATGTCCCGGCCAAAGACCCGGACCTCCCCGCTTTCCGGCTGGACCAGACCGGCGATGATCTTGAAGATCGTGCTCTTGCCGCTCATGGACTCGCCGCAGAGGCTGATGTGCTCGCCATCGCGGATCGTGAAGGAGACGCCGTCAAGCACCGGGCGATGGTCATAGCTTTTAACCACGTCCTTGAAGACGACGATTTCCTCGGAGGCGGCGGCGCGGTCCGGAAGTTCAGCGTTCATCCCGTCTCCCGCCCCCGGCCTTGTCGGGTGATACGGACATCCTGTCGACGATTTTGGAAAAATACCGCTGTTGCTCCTCGAACTCCACCCGGGTGGGACGTATCATGTTGAGCTTGGTGACCAGGAAGTTCAATTTTTTGATCTGGCGGTACTTTTCCTTTTCGTCCTGAATCCCGGCCAGCATGTCCTCGATCTGGATGATCTCCTTCTTGAGTTCCAGTTCCGGCGGATGGCAGTTGGCGTTTTTCAGAATTTTGTAGGCCAGGCGAAGTTCTTCCGGCACCCGTGCATCGTCGGACAAGTTCAAGGGCCTGCCCCGACCGGGCAGGTCATCGAAATCTCCCCGCTCCAGGGCCTCCTGGATTCTCTGTTCCACGATCTTGTGAAATCCGTCCAGCATCTTCTCACTCCCTGGCCGCTCCGGCGTCCTGCTCGGCCCAGATGCGCTCTTTGATGAACAGATCGACCAGATTCCCATCCAGGCGACCGACTTTGACTTCATCTTCCAGGATGGCCAAGGCCTTATCCAAAGGCAAGGCTTTTTTGTAAGGCCGGTCGCTGGCCACCAGGGCGTCGAAGATATCGACCACGCCTAGAATCCGGGCCTGGAGGGGGATTTGCTCGCCCTTGAGCCCGTTGGGGTATCCGGTCCCGTTGAGCATTTCGTGATGGGCGGCGGCAAAGTCCGGAATTCGCGACAGTTCCGGCGTAAAGGGGATTTTTTCCACGATGTTGAGGGTATGGACCACATGGGACTGGATGACCCGATATTCCTCTTCGGTCAGGTTCCCCTTGGCCACGGCGAGGTTCTTCAGTTCGTATTCATCGATGTAGGGAACCGTTCGCCCCGTTTCGTCGGTGAACTGCTTGGCGGCGATGGCCCTCAGACGGGCCAAGTCCTCGTCGCCGACCCAGCTCGGCGTGTTGAGGCGAACGATCAGTTCGATTTCCTCGTCCAGCCCCTTGAGCCGGCAGTCCCGGTCGCGTTCCAGTTCCGCCGTCTCGTCGGGATCGACGGGGCCTTGGCGCAACCGCTCGATAAGCCTCGCCTGAAACTCGTTGCGAACGGACATTTTGAACCGTTCGAAACGGGACTCGATCAGAGCCAGCCGGGTGGCTTCGAGCTTGGTGGACTTTTCCAGGACCCGTTCCGGTACGCCGATCTTGCCCAGGTCGTGAAGCCAGGCCGAATACAGGAGTTCCTCCAGTTCCTCTTCCGAAAAACGGATGCCGCCCAGGAGGCCGTCCCGCTGCCGGTTGATGGCCTCGGCCAGCCGGTGGGCCATGCGGGCCACGCGCTGGGAATGCCCGGCCGTATGCGGGCTTCGGGCGTCGATGGCCGAAGCCGAGTACTGGAGCAGGGCGGCAAAGATATTTTTGATGGATGCGATGAGCTGGGCGTTGCGGATGGCCACGGCGGCCTGGGAGGCCAGAGAGAGGCACAGGTCCTCGACCTCGTTGGTAAAAGGGATGACTCGGCCGTCTTCGTCCAGGGCGTTGATCAGTTGCAGCACCCCGATGTTTTCTTGGCGGTTGTCCATCATGGGGATAACGAGCATGGAACGGGTGCGATAGTCGTTGCGCTGGTCGAACTCCCGGTTGAAGGAAAATTCCATCGTCTCGTCCAGCTGGTACACATCGTTGATATTGAGGGCCTTTCCGGTCAGGGCCACGTAACCGGCGATACTCTTCTTGGTCAGGGGCAGCGGAAAGGGCCTGAACTTTTCCTCCGACGAGGCATCCCGCTTTTTCAAAGTGTCGTTCTGGGCCACTTCAAAGCGCAGGTGGTCGTTCTGGCGGATGTACAGGCTCCCGGCATCCGCGCCGCTGAAGCTCCGACTTTCCCGTACGATCAGGTCCAGAAGCCGTTCGAGATTCGTCTCGCTCGACAGGGCGATGCCGATGCGGTTGAGTTTGGTTATCTGCTCCTTGAGTGTCTGGTCGGACATCATCGTGTTTCCTCGCACACGACCTAATCATACCCGCTCTTCCCGGGCCGTTCAAGATGAAACGGAGCAGCGGGCCATCTGAAAAAACGGGGCCTGTACGGGACCATCCGAAGGCGCGGCCTTTGGCCGCGTTACGATTCTGCCGCTTCGTCCCTATTCGATGTTATGGAATAAGGAGGCGGTCAAAGTCCCGAGGCCGGAAGCCGCCCTTTCACCCCATGCGCCGGCGTGTTATAATCGGTTCGGCGGTCCAGGGACCGCCCGAGCGGTTGGGGTCCGCATTCCCCGGAAAGGGGACGGCCCGCCAGCCGGTTTATTTACAAGGGAGGTTGGCCCGATGACTGCACCCAACCGGACGGACGGGGCCTGGAAGGGCATCATTCTGGCAGGCGGCGCCGGCACCCGGCTTCATCCGGTGACCAAGGCGGTCAGCAAACAACTGCTGCCGGTCTATGACAAGCCGATGATATATTACCCGCTTTCCGTGCTCATGCTGGCCGGCATCCGGAAAATTCTGGTCATATCCACCCCCGAGGACCTGCCCAAGTTCGAAAAGCTGATGGGCGACGGCGGGCAGTGGGGCCTGAGTTTCGAGTATGCCGAACAGCCCAGGCCCGAAGGTCTGGCCCAGGCCTTTACGATCGGCCGGGATTTCATCGGACCCGACCGGGTCTGCCTGACCTTGGGCGACAACATCTTTTTCGGACACGGTCTACCCGAGGTGCTTCATCGGGCCACGGCCCTGGAGCGGGGCGGGCTGATCTTCGGGTATTGGGTCCGGGACCCGGAGCGGTACGGCATCGTGGAGTTCGACCCGGACGGCCGGGTGATCAGCATCGAGGAAAAGCCGCAACGTCCCCGGTCCCACTACGCGGTCCCCGGCCTGTATTTTTACGACAACCGCGTGGTCGAGATCGCCGCCGGCCTCAAACCCTCGGCGCGGGGCGAACTCGAAATCACCGAAGTCAACCTGGAATATCTCCGGCGGGACGAGTTGCGGGTCGAGTTGTTGGGGCGGGGTTACGCCTGGCTGGACGCCGGCACCCACGAATCGCTGCTCGACGCCAGTACGTTTATCGAGACCATCGAAAAGCGCCAGGGGCTGAAAGTCGCCTGTATCGAGGAGATCGCCTATCGAATGGGCTACATCGACCAGGCCCGTGTTCGCCGGTTGGCCGAGGAGATGTCCGGTAGCGAGTACGGCCAGTCCCTGCTTCATATTCTCGACAAGACACCCTATTGAGGTGACCCCATGCCGCAAGTCAACGGCTCGCTCTGCCGCCGCCTTTCGGGGCCGGCCGTGCTTCTCCTGCTGGCCTGCCTCTGGGCCGTACTCCGGCCAGGCCCCGTCCTGGCCGAAGTCAACAGCTATCTGCGGGCCGTCTCCTACCGGGCCGGCCGGGTCGACGACCAGTACACCAGCCGGGCCGTGGCCCTGGAAACGGCCAAGCAGCAGCTGTTCTCCGCCCTGTCCGAAGACCTGGGCCGGGAACCGGCGGTCCGCAAGTCCGGACTGACCCGGAATGAACTGGCCCGGATGGCCGGCTGTCTGGTCCGGCCGTACATCGTTGGAGATACGTGGACCGGCCGGCTTTACCGCCTCCAGGTCCGTTTCGAAGCCGACCCGGCCCGCCTGGGGGACGCGGTCGAAAGTCTGAGGCGCAATCGGCAGGCGGTCGCGGAACTGGCCGAAGCCCGGGGCAAGGCCGAACGATACCTGGCCGATGCGGCCGCGCTGAGTAAAAAGGCGGCCGCTGCCTCGAAAAGCGGCCTGGACGCCCTGAAGGATGAATACCGGCGGACCATCCGACTGCTTTCGGCCGTGGACTGGTTCGAGCGGGGCTTTTCTTATCTGCTTGAAGACCGGTATGGGGAGGCCATCCGGGCCTTTACCCGGACCGTCGAACTGGACCCCGGGTACGCCGCCGCGTACAGCAATCGGGGGGTGGCCCGGGCCCGCAACGGCGATCATCAGGCGGCCACGGAAGACTACAACCGGGCCGTGGCCCTGGACCCGGCCTACACCAGCAGCCGGGACGTCCGCTGGTTTCACCAGGGCGCCCTGGACCGGGCCGTGGCCGATTACACCCGGGTGGTGGACAACGACCCCTTGAACGCCGAGGCCTACCTGCGCCGAGGCGCGGCCACGGCGGCCGCCGGCGATTATGACCGGGCCATCACCGATTACAACCGGGCTCTGGAAATCAACCCGAACTTCGGCTGGGCCCTGGTCTGCCGAGGCATGGCCTGGTTCAACACCCAGGACTACGACCGTGCCGAGGCTGACTTCAACACGGCCCTGGAGGTCAAACCGCTCATCCCCAACGCCCACTGCGGTCTGGGCTATGTTCTCGAAGCCCGAGGCCTGCTGCCCCAGGCCCTGGAAGCAACCAGGAAAGCCCTGGACATCGAGCCCAACAACCGGCTGTTTCAAACCCGGGTGGCCCATATCGAGTCCCGGATCAAACGGCGCCTGGCCCAGCCGGCCTACATCCCCCAGAACCCCTGTTTCATGTCCCAGTCCTGGGTTGACCCTTTCGTCATCAAGCCCGAGTAGGCCCCGGCCCTAGGTCAGGACCCGATTCCGGCCTTCCCGCTTGGCCTGATACAGCCGGTCGTCCGCCTGCTTGATCAGGTTTTCGACATCCTGGTTCACCCGCTGGCCTATCCGACTGCTGGCTCCGCCGATGCTCACCGTGACCGGTATGTCCCGCGGACGGACGGCCTCAACGGACCGCCTTGCTTTTTCCGCAACCTGGCGCATGGCCTGGACCCGGACTTCCGGCATGAAAACAATGAACTCCTCGCCCCCGTAACGTCCGACCAGGTCCGAAATCCGCAGGCTCGATTTGATGGAGGCGGCCACCCGAACCAGGACCTCATCACCGGCTTGATGCCCGTATGTATCATTTATTTTTTTGAAATGATCGATATCGATCATCAGAACGCCAATATCAAAGGCATTTCTCTGGGCCAAATGCGAGAGGGGCTGAACGGCATGCAGAAAGCCGCGCCGGTTCAAAACACCGGTCAATTGATCGACGTTGGTCAGCCTGGTCAGACTCCGGTTCTCCTGCCACAATGTTTTCAACGATTCGCCGACGAGTTCCATTTCCGGTGACACGTTACCCAGGCGGTTGAGGGCCGAGATGAATTTGTCGATGTGGCTCTCATATTCCTCCAGCGGAGACTGCAAACCGGTCGCCCCCTCGATGGTCTTGCCGTAATGGAAAAGCGTCTCCAGGGCCGGATGAAGCAGATAAAACTCCAACCGGAAGGAGATCAGGAAGGCCTCGTTGGTCGGAAACAGGCCATGGTACTGGTCTATCAGCGATTCGATCCTGGAGCCTACGGCTTGAAGTTCCGCTATCACCTTATGGGGATGATCGAATACCTGGGGGATCATACCTTCTTCCGCCATGTGTAACAGATCATTCCAAAACGCGATGTGCTGCCGCTCCGCTCCGCACATTTCATCGAAAAAAGAACCGATTTCGTTTCGACCGAAGCGGGCGGCCATGTCCCGGTAAAGCGCTTCCGCTTTGGTATCGATATCCAAACACAGGCGAATGATGTCGACGATCGCGTCATCGGACACGATACACCCCTTTCAGGTCGCAACTGGCGCTGCGCGGGTCCATTGAAGCGGCGTGGTCCTCCCGTTTTCGGGATTTCGGCCTTCCGGCGGAGTTCCGGCCCTCGGGAAGCGGCTGTCCATTTACTCGGTTTTAATATATCCCTTGGAATGCTGGATGAGGATCATGCGGTGCTTTTTGGTATCGACCTCGATTTTTCGGATTTTTTTCTCGATTTCAGAATCCGACACCACCATGCCCTTGAGGAATTCGGCTTCGTCCAGTTCGGCCTCGATCAGCTGCCCGAATTGAAAGGCCTCCACTTCGGACAGGTCTGCCTTCCTGACCTGGACCAGCAGATCGTTGACCTGGTCCACAAAAGCCCGGAGCCGGTCCATGTCGATCTTCAACTGGACCACAAAGGAATCCATTGTACCGGCCTTGTCCCGAATCTCCTGAAAGACCCGTCCGTGTATATCCTCCTCCCGGGCCATGGTCTCCCAGAAGGCCTTGACCGGCCGGGTGAAGTTCTCCCGCCGAGACATATGGTCGTAGATTTTGGACAGGCCGAATTCGATCTTGATCAGATTGGCCAGAATCTTATCATCGTCCGGCGGCAGCATGTCCTCCCCTATCCCATCGCGGTGTTGCAGCCAGGAAAAGACCGCCAGGCGACAGTGAGCAAATCCGGCCGCGACGAATGAGCTGAAAAGCTCATCCCGGATATTATAAAACAGTGCCCCTCCGACATCAACCCATCGGCATCCGGGGACGAGAGACCGGGGCGCCGGTCTGTGCACTGCCCGCGGGCTGACGAAATCGGAAAAGCGAAACCGGTCCGATCACGGCATTTCAATGGCCGCGGTGCGGTTCCGCCCCTCGTCCTTGGCCTGATAAAGGGCCTGGTCCGCGGTGGTGACCAGGGCCGTCAGTGATCGGCGACCCCGGGCGTCCGGGCCGGCCGTGGCCACGCCCACACTAACCGTGACCACGGGCTCCACGGAGGACGACGGATGCGGAATGTTCAGGGAAGCGACCTCCAGGCGTACGGCCTCGGCCACTTCCCAGGCCCCTTTGGCTTCCGTTCGGGGTAAAACGCAGGAAAACTCCTCGCCCCCATATCGGGCCACGAAATCCCCCGGCCGTCTCAAAGCGGCGCTCACCGCCTGAGCCACCTCGCGCAGACAGACGTCCCCGGCCGGGTGCCCTTTGCCGTCGTTGAATCGCTTGAAAAAGTCGATGTCGATCATGAGCAGGGAAACCGGGGCGTCTTCCCGCAAGGCCCGCCGCCATTCACCCTCCAGGCCGGCTTCGAAGTAGCGGCGATTGAAGACCCCGGTCAGGCCGTCGGTCAGGCTGAGCCGTTCGAGTTCCTCCTTGGCGACCTGAAGGTCCAGGATGAGGGCTTCCCGCTCCTGCTCCGCCTTGTGTCGGTCCGTGATGTCGCGGCTGACCCCCACGAGTCCCTCGAGTTCGCCATCCTGGCTGAATATCGGGGCCTTGATGGTGTCGAAATATATCCGGCGGTCGTTATCGAGCACGGTGGATTCCTGAACCTGTATTTGACGACCGTCGGCAAAGACCCGGGCGTCGCTCAATCGATAGGACTCGGCCAGGTCCGGTGGAAGCAGCTCTTGGTCGGTCCGGCCGAATGCTTCCTTGGACCCGACTCCGGAAAGTGCCTCAAAGGCCTTGTTCACGACCAGGTGGCGGCCTTCCCGGTCCTTGAAATATACCACGTCCGGTATGGCCTCGATCAACGTCTCGAGTCGCCGGTTCGTCTCCTGCAGTTCAACCTGAGCCCGTTTCTGTTCCGTCACGTCGGACAGGATGCCGGTCGTGACCAGACGGCCGTCGATATCCATAACCCGGTTGGAGGCCCGGAAGTGAAGCAGGGACCCGTTTTTATGAAAACCCCGAAATTCCAAGGCCTCCGAGGCACCGGACCGGGACCGCGTGAAGCTCCGTTCGATTCGGGCCAGGTCGTCCGGGTGGACGGTTTCCGTATAGTGCCGGCCGACGATCTCCTCGGGATCGAACCCGGTTACCCGTCTGATGACCGGACTGACGTAAGTGACCTTGCCCTCGGCGTCGATCGTGAAAACGACGTCGTTGATGTTTTCCACGAGCGCGCGGTACTGTTCCCGCTTCTTCCGGAATTTTCGTTCCAACTCCGACTTGTAGAGGGCCATTTCCATGACCGCCCGCAGGGCCTGGCCTTCGAAAGGCTTGAGGATATAGCCGAAGGGTTCGGCGACCTTGGCCTGAGCCAGACGCTCATCATCGGCGTAGGCCGTGCAAAATATCACCGGGATGCCCATGGAGGCCCGCAACTGGCTGGCCGTTTCAATACCGTCCAACTCGCCGCTGAGCACGATGTCCATCAGAACCAGGTCGGGTCGGGATTTTTCGGCGGCGGCCAGGGCATCCCGGCCCGAGACGGCCACGCCGCAGACGTCAAAACCGAAACTCTCGACGCAGGCCGCCAACTCCCGGGCGATGACGACCTCATCCTCCACGATCAATACCTTGCGCTTCTGCATACCGTCAGTCCTCAAGGAAGGAATGGCCGAGCCTTTTGTCGAGGCGTGCGTTGGGACTCCTGCTTCAACGGGGCCCGGAAAGAACGGCCTTCCACCGCAATACCCCCACCCCCTCCGGGGACCGGGTCAAGCGGACGTTCTTTAAAAAATGGTGCCTTCCTGCTCGTATTCGACCCGACCGGCCCAACGGCAACGAAACACCCCTTCTCGGACGGGTGACGAGACAGTTTACCCTAACCGGAAAATTTGGACCTGTCAAACGGAATCAAACCCCCGTATTCAGCCGGCCACACTAGAGCCCCCGGGCCCGGTACTTGCGGTACAACCCCCGAAACTGATTGTAGGTCAGGCCCAGAATCCGGGCCGCCTCCCCCTGGTTATACTGGGCCCGGACCAAGGCTTCCTTGATCAGCCGGACCTCCAGCCGGCGAACCTGTTCGGTCAGGGGCACGTCCAGGCGAACGGGTTCGACCGGCTCGGGCCCGCCCCCCCCCGTCGGAGAGGCCTCCTCGGGCTCCGTCTCCCTGCGCCCGGTCCCGGCCGGAAAAGGATCGAAGACGATGGCCTCGATCCGACCGGCCCCACACCGGTAAACTGCCCTCTCGACCACGTTTTTCAGTTCGCGGATGTTTCCCGGCCAGCCGTGCCGCTCGATCGCCTCCGCGGCCGCATCACTGAAGACCGGCACGGATTCCAGCCCCAGTTCGCGGGCCATGCGGGCGGCGAAATGATTGGCCAGGAAAAGCACGTCATCCTCGCGTTGCCGCAGAGGCGGGACGACGAGGACCTCGAAGCTGAGCCGGTCGAGGAGGTCCTGCTTGAAACGCCCCTGCGCGGCCAGAGCGGGCAGATCGGCGTTGGTGGCGCCGACGATCCGGACGTCCGCTTCGAGGGAGACCGAACCGCCCACCCGCTCGAAGGTCTGGTACTCGACCACCCGCAGGATTTTTTCCTGGACCTCCAGGGGCACGTTTCCGATTTCATCGAGAAAAAGGGTCCCGCCGGCCGCCGCCTCGAATCGCCCCATGCGTCGGCGCACGGCCCCGGTATAGGCCCCGGCCTCGGCCCCGAACAATTCGGTTTCGATCAGGGTCGGGGCCAGGGCGGCGCAGTTGAGAGTGACCAGGGGTTCGCGCCAGCGGCCGGACAGGTAATGCACCCGGGCCGCGGCCAGTTCCTTGCCCGTGCCCCGTTCGCCCACGATCAATAGGGGGCGATCCACCTTGGCCGCCCGTGAGAGTTGTTCCTGGAAGGTCAGGAAGGCTTCTGACTGGCCGAGAGCCTCCTGGATACGGACAGACGCAGCATCGGACTCCATTTTAGCACCACATATCGGTTTAATTTACCAAATGTTATCATATTTATACATGCGGGTCAAGCCCCTCTATCAGACACCAAACAATAATATATAATGATAACAATATGTTGATATATTTCCCCTTTTTTGGCCCACTTGTTGCTTTCCCCTCAGGACAGCAAAAAATGGGAAGGAGAACTGAAAATGGGCGTTTTTTCCCGAGTCAGAGACATCATCAATTCCAACATCAATTCCATGCTGGACAAGGCCGAAGACCCGGAGAAGATGGTCAAGCTGATGATCCAGGAGATGGAAGACACCCTCGTTGAAATCAAGGCCTCTTGCGCCAATGTCATGGCCAGCCGACATCGGCTGGGCCGGGCCCTGGACGAGGTCAAGGAGCGGGCGGGGGCCTGGGTCAAACGGGCCGAACTGGCCGTGAACAAGGGACGGGAGGACCTGGCCCGCGAGGCCCTGATGGAGAAGCGTCGTTACCTGGAGCGCCAGGAGGAGTTGGAGCGGGAGGCGAACCAGATCGAGGCCCTGATCGAACAGTATCAGGGGGAGATCGGCCAACTGGAGGACAAGCTCGCCGCGGCCCGTGAAAAGCAGCGTGTCCTGATCCAGCGTCACATTCACGCCCAGACCCGGAAACGGGCTCAGACCGACATCCGGCGCTACGACACCTCGGACGCTTTCATCCGTTTCGAGCAGTTCGAAAACCGGGTTGAACGTCTGGAAGCCGAAGCGGACCTGGTCAACCACGGGCGTCGTCCCAACCTGGAGGACCAGTTTCTGCACCTGGGCGGGGACGAGGAGATCGAGCGGGAACTGTCGGCCCTCAAGGCCCGGACCTCGGAAAAATCCGATCCCGGCCCCTCGGCCTGACCGGGCCGTCCCGGTAACCCAGGTCTGACGGAGGCAGTATGCATCCCGGAATGATCACTGTTCTGCTCATATTCGGCCTGCCTTTCCTGATCGTGGCCGGGTTCTTTCTGATCTGGGCCCTCAAGATCGTGACCGGGGGGTCCAGCCGTCAGAAGGAGGAGATTCAGGCCGATGAAACCCGCCTGATCCAGGAAATCCACCAGGGTCTGATGCGGATGGAGGAACGGATCGAGGCCCTGGAAACCATTCTTATGGATCAAGACAGAAAGGAAGCTCGTAAATGACTGGGCATAGACATATGAGATCCAGACGACGCCATTCAGAGTCGGGGAATCGCGGCGGTACCGGGTCATCGTATTCCACAAGCGCCAAATCCGGTCTCTACCGTTCGCGTGACGGCGCCATCCTCGGCGTATGCAAGGGGCTGTCCCGGTACCTGGACATCGAGGTCCTTTGGGTCCGCCTCATCGCCGTGGCCGTTCTGCTGTTCAGCGGGTTCTGGCCCGCGATCGGCCTCTATTTTCTGGCCGCCCTGCTCATAAAGCCCGAACCGGTCCTGCCTTTTCGCGGGGCTGAAGACGTGGAGTTCTACAACTCGTTCACCGCGTCCCGCAGCATGGCCCTGGGTCGTCTGAAACGCACCTACGACAACCTGGACCGCCGCCTTGGCCGCATGGAGGACCACGTCACCGCCCGGGAATACGACTGGGAACGGCGATTCAACCAGGGTTAGGGCGCCTGATTCCGGATTCCTGGAAAGATTATGGAAACCAGAAGAACCTTTTTGAAGAAAAGCACGATGGCCGCGGCGGCAGTGTCGGTCCCCGCGGCGCCCGGCTGCGTGACCATCAGCACCATACGCGCGAAAGTTCCCATGAATACCGGGAAAACTGAAAACGCAGCGGTTCTTTGGTACAGCCAGACGGGGTACACGGAAAGAGACGGCCGATTGTTGGCCAAAACGCTGGAGAAACATGGAACGACGGTCACGGCCTCCGATCTGAGGGATTTTGACAAGTCCAGGATCGGAGACTATGACCTGATCGTGATGGGCTCTCCGGTCTTTTATTATGACACGCCGTCCTACGTCAAGGACTGGATCAGGTCCCTGCCCGATCTGAAGGGGACCCCGGTGGCCTCCTATGTGACGTTCGGCGGCCCGGAAGGCAACCAGCACAACGCGGCCTGCTCGATTCTCGAGGGCCTGTCGGAAAAACAGGGCGTACCGATCGCGTTGAACGCCTTCAGGAACATGTCCTCATATCCTCTCGCCTGGTCGGAGGAAAACGTCAACGACAACGTTTGGAGGGCCAGGCACCTCCCCGATCGGGAGACATACGAGCGCGTTCGAAAATACGCCGGTTATATCATCAACCAGGTCAAGCAGGGCCGGAGCGACGAATTTACCCAAAAACTGACCTGGCGGGAGTTTGCCACCTTTTTCGGCCTGATCTGGTGGAACAAGCAGTTGATCAGCAACCATTCCATCATCGAGGACCAATGCATCGGGTGCGGAACATGCGTTGAAAAATGCCCGGTTGATGCGATCGATCTGGATCACTATACGGTGGATACGACATCATGCGTGCTCTGCTTCGGTTGCATCAACAACTGTCCGGCCCGGGCCGTGAACATGGAATACAACGGGAAAAAAGTGATCGGATACAAACAGTTCATGAAACTCAGGCATGTGGAAGTCATGGAACCGGACGAGCTGAAGACCTGACCCGCTCGCCTCGATCCGGAAGCCTGTCGTAACAGGCGCGAAAATTAAAGATTTTCCGGGTCAGGCGATTTCCTTCTCTTCCCTCAAACCCCACCACCAAACCCAACCACCCCCGGGGCGCGGACCAGCCGGTCCGCGCCCCGGCCTCCTCTTTGCGGTTTCTGTACGGGGCAAAAAAAATGGCGCCCGGCGGAGAACCGCCCGGGCGCCAATCGATCGTCCCGCCTGCGCGGGGGCCGGGTCCGAATCAGATTGAGGCGACTTCCTCGAGTATCTTCATCTCCGGGGCGCCGGCCAGAAATCCGGCCATCTTGCCCTGAAAGGCCTTGAAGTATTCCGTGGAGCCGTGATGGCCCAGGGCGTCCTTGTCCTTGTAGCGCTCCATCATGATCAGGGTGTTGGGGTCCTTCTTGTCTTTGAACAGGGAATACAGCAGGCAGCCTTCCTCTTGGCCGACGCTTTTCATCAGCTCCTGGAACGCGGCGATGCATTCATCGACCTTGCCTTCCTTGATCGGCAGCTTGACGTAAATTCCAATCATCTTGCGACCTCCATCTTGAGATATATTAGGTGAGTGTATAACCGTAGCACAGCCGTTCGGGTGAAACAAGTCCTTATTCTTTCCGCATGGCTCTTCATGAGAAAGGGATCAATTCCAGTTAGCCAGCATGGTCTGGGCGGCGTATCGACCGATGCACAGGGCCAGCAGCACGACCGGCGTGCCCAGTTCGTCGGGCACGACGCTGGCGTCGGCGACAAAGCAGTTTTTGATATCGGTTTCCAGGTTGCGGTCCACGACGCGTCCGATGGGAGCCGAACCGCCCGGATGGGCGGCCTTGACCGGCGAAGTGAAAAGGGAGGGCTCCCGCACGCCGGCCTGTCGCAGAATCGCCCGGGCCTGCCGGTCGCCGAAGGCCAGGCGCCAGCGGACTTCGGGTTCGAGGTCCTTTCTCAGACGGCCTCTGGCATCGATGGTTCCTGAAACCGGGTCCTTGACTTTGGTCATGATTCCGACGGTCCGGCGCATTCGGGGCCACTGGTCGACCCGGGGCGGCCAACTGGTGCCCATGGAAGCCATGAGCAGCATCCAGGGCTCGGCCAGGTCCGTCATCATCACGCCCTCCTTCTCATGGAACTGCCAGGTCCCGGCGGTCATGGGAATGTCGTAGATGGAGCCCCGGTCCACATCCTCGAGCAGGCCGTAGGTGAAGACCAGGGGGTCGGAGAAAAAGCCCTGGCCGGCCTCATCGATCCCGGAGCGTTTCAGGATGATCGGCGTGCCCAGGCCGCCGGCGGCCAGGATGACTTTTTCCGCCCGCACCTCGACCGGCCCGTCGGGCCCGAGCCCGAAGACCCCCACGGCCTTGCCGCCCTCGGTGATGACGCGGTCCACCCGGGTTTTCGGCCGCAGGGTCAGGCCCATGGTCCGGGCTTCGTTGACGAAACGCCGGGCCGTGAATTTGGCCTCCCGCCGGCAGCCCAGCATGCACTCGCCGCAGTGAGGCACGCACTTGGACGGATCGATGAACTTGGGGAGAAGCTGCCATTCCAGACCCAGGCGCTGGGCCGATTCCATGATCCGAAGGGCGGATTCTCCCACCAGGGAATCCGGAAGGGGAGCCACGCCCAGTTCTTCGATAAACTGGTCGGCCAGGGGATCGAGATCGATACCGGTCCGCTCCCGAATGAAGGCCGCCGGCTTCGTGGCGGTCCCGCAGTAGATCAGGGACGACCCGCCCGTAGCCAGGCCCCGGACCATGACTTCGTGCCCCAAGGGGAGGGCGTTTTTCAGATCGATCTTGTTGATCAGGGACAAGTGGCTGCCGATCCGCCCACCATCGGGTCCGTATTCCAGCATGACCACCTTGCGGCCGGCCCGGACCAGTTCCCGGGCTGCCGAGGCCCCGCCCGGACCCGCACCCACAACCACCGCATCGTATTCCAAAGCCATGGCCGTTCCTCCCCGTCCAGAGATCACCGTTTAAGCCGGATATTGCAGTTGGCTTCTACCGCGGCGGCAAGGGCCCCGTCCGTCGCCGGCCGTTTTGGACAGCCGGCGTCGATTCCCGATCGCCGCCCGAATGGATCATGCCCGGCATCATATCACAGGCTCGGGTTCAAGGGCGAGCCCCGGCATTCCGGTCCAGGACCCCCCGGATCGTCCGGGCCAGGTCCGCCAGGGCCAGGGGTTTGAAGACGAACTCCCGGATGCCCATGCGTCGGGCCTGGTCGGCCGACACGGTCTCGCTGTATCCCGTCGTCAGAATGACCGGAAGGTCCGGCCGGATGCCCATGGCCGCCCGGGCCAGTTCCACCCCGGTCATCCGGGGCATGGTCTGGTCGGTGAGCAGCAGGTCGAAGGCCGACGGATCGGAGCGGAACAGGTCCAGGGCCTCCATCGGAGACGTCGTGATTCGCACCTGGTAGCCCAGGTGTTCGAGCATCTCCCGGCCGATCCGGACCAGGGACTCTTCGTCGTCGACCATTAAAATCCGCTCGTCCCCCCCGACCGCCTCGACATCGCCCTCCTCCGCGCCGACGGTCTCCCCCTCGAGCAAGGGCAGGTAGACCATGAAGGCCGAACCTCGGCCCGGTTCCGAGTCCACGACCACCTGCCCGCCGTGACCCCGGACGATCCCGTGGACCACGGCCAGGCCCATGCCCGTACCCTCTCCCGGCCCCTTGGTCGTGAAAAAGGGGTCGAATATCCGTTCGAGATGCTCCGGCGGGATGCCGCCCCCGGTATCACGAACGGTCAGATTGAGATACCAGCCGGGAGTCAGATCGATCAGGCCGATCGCCAGCGACCCGCCCAGACGCTCCCGGGACAGACTGACTTCCAGGACCCCGCCCGTCTCCCGCATGGCGTGGGCCGCGTTGGTGCACAGATTGATCAGGACCTGGTGCATCTGGGTCGGGTCGGCCAGGACCATGCCCGGGCCATCCGGGAGGTCCTGGCGAATTTCAACGGTCGCGGGCAGGGAGGCCCTCAAAAATGCCAGTCCTTCCCGGGCGATTCGGGCCAGATCGAGCGGCACCCGGGCCTGCTCGGCCTGGCGGGTGAAGGTCAGAATCTGCTTGATCAGGTCCCGGGCCCGTGCGGCGCCCTTGAGTATCTGCTCCAGGTTTCTCAGGGCCGGGCTGTCCTTGGGCAGGTCCAGCCGGGTCAGTTCCGTGTACCCGATGATGGCCGCCAGAATGTTGTTGAAATCATGGGCGATACCGCCGGCCAGCGTGCCCACGGCTTCCATTTTCTGGGCCTGCCTGAGCTGGGTTTCGAGCCGTTCCCGGTTTTCCTCGGCCCGCTTTCGTTCGTCGATGTCCCGGGTGACGCCGAGAATGCCCACGGCCCGGCCTCGATTGTCCCGGAGGAAGGAGGCCACGATTTCGGCCCAAAAGGTCGAGTCGTCCTTTCGTCTGGCCTGGACTTCCACGGTCATGGGCCGGTCCCGGTCGGCGCCTCCCTCGGCTTCGAGGGCCAATTCCCTGAACCAGACCTCCTGGACGGCCCCGATCGAATCCGGGGTGATCAATCCTTCGAGGGTCCGGCTGGCGGCCTCTTCCGGAGTGAAACCCTGGGCGTTGAATACCGAGGGGCTGACATAGGTGCAGTTGCCGTTCAGATCGATGGTCCAGATCACGTCCCGGGCGTTTTCGGCGATCAGGCGGTATTTGGCCTCGCTGTCCCGGAGCCGTCGTTCCATTTCGGCCTTGTACAGGGCCATTTCGATGGTGGCCCGAAGTTCCTTGATCTGGTAGGGCTTGACCAGATACCCGAACGGCTCGGTCTCCCTGGCCCGGCCCAAGGCTTCGTCGTCGGAAAAAGCCGTCAGAAAGATCACCGGGGTGCCCCATTGTTCCCGGATACGGCCCGCCGCCTCGATGCCGTCCAAACGGCCCCGAAGGCCGATATCCATCAGGACCACGTCCGGCCGCTCGCGCTCCGCCGAGCTGACGGCCTCCTCGCCCGACCCCACAACGGCCGCGATTTCGTATCCCATGCGCGCCAGGATCGTCGAGATATCCAGGGCTACCGTGGTTTCATCTTCCACGATCATGATTTTCGCCGTGGTCACGAAGTCATCCCTTTCCATTTCCGGGGGGCCTGAAAGGATCGGCCGCCGCGGTCGAGGACGGCCGGCCCGGCTCCCAACCAGATGATCATGTCACTAGATTACCCGACAAAACCCGGCCGGTCAATGGTCAGACCCGGTTCGGCCGGCGGCGGTTCTCTCAAGCGCCCTTGTATTCCGGTTCCCGGTTTTCGAGGCGCGCAGCCAGGACTTCGCCGAAATCCTCGGAGGGCAGAATCATGCTCGAACGGGCCGCGTTGAAGGCCTGGCTCCGGCTCCGGTCGACCCGTTCGTCGAAGAGCAGCACTTCCTTGGCCCCTTGAACGGCCAAGGGCGGAAGAGCGGCGATCTCCTCGGCCAGGGACATCACCCCGGCCTCCAGGCCGGCCTCGTCCGGAAAAACCTCGCTGACCAGTTGGATTTTCAAGGCCCAGTCCGCGTCGAACCGGTGGCCGCGCAGGATGATCTCCCGGGCGTAGTTCCGGCCGACGATGGCGGGCAGACGCTGCAAGCCGCCCACGTCGGTAATCACCGCGAAGCGGGCCTCGGGCAGGGAAAAGACCGTGCCGGCCGCACAGTATCGAAAATCGCAGCAGAGGGCCAGTTCGAGCCCGGCCCCCAGGCAGTGCCCCTGAATGGCGGCGATGGTCGGCTGAGGCAGGCGCTCCAGGCGGTCATGGATGGCCATGGCCCGCCGAACGGCCCGGTAGAAACCCGTTTTCTGCGCCGCCCCCGGCGGATCGTGCATGAAGACCTGGGAGGCCGGGTCCTGGTCCAGGCCGGAGCAAAAAGACCGGCCTCGGCCGCGGACGATGACCGCCCGCGCCTTTTCGTCCCTCTCGGCCATATCGATGGCCCGGTCGAGGTCTTCCCATACCTCCCAGTTCAGGGCATTGTGTTTTTC
>Ga0180009_10001949_pt1 | contig 24456 bp, 18 predicted proteins | sample OS_PC_MetaG_FD_123537 | JGI IMG/M metagenome (GOLD analysis project Ga0180009, IMG submission 123537) | Groundwater microbial communities from the Aspo Hard Rock Laboratory (HRL) deep subsurface site, Sweden - OS_PC_MetaG | ecosystem: Environmental > Aquatic > Deep subsurface > Groundwater...
GCTCGCGCGGGTGGCCGAGCCCGAGAAGCGGGATCCCCTGGTGGCCTACTACCACAACCTGCTCCAGCTCCTGGTGTGGGTGATGCGCGCCGACGGCCACTGCGACCGCCGAGAGCTTCGCAAGATCAACACCACCTGCGACGCCACAAATCTGTCCGCCTGGGAGCGCGACGTGGTGATCGCCTCGGCCAACCTGGACGATCGCAAGAAGCTGCGCGACGCGGCCCAACGGTACCTCGAGGCCGCGACGGCCGCGTCCGTTGCCGACGCCGCAAACGCACTGGTTGTGGTGGCCACAGCCGTGGCTGGCGCGGACGGCGTCATCGCCAAGAATGAGGCCGACGCCGTGCGCGAGCTGGCCAAGCTGGTGGGCGTATCCGAGGCACATGTGGACCAGGCGCTGCTGCAGCAGCAGCTCCACCTCGAAGCCCTGGACGCCCCGCGGGCCCACGAGCTGCTCCATCTCGTAGAAGGCGCGACGGAGGCCCAGGTGTACCAGGCCCATCGCGCCCTGGCCGACGAGCTGGAAGGGACCTACTACGAGCACATCGGGACGACCCTCGCCGAGCAGGTCCGGCAGCGCCAGACCATGCTGGATCGGGCCCGGGATCTGCTCCTGCAAGAGGCGGCGACTTAAGCGTCGCCCGCCCGGTCCGCTCAGGTCCACCCACAAAAAAAGAACCAACCCTCCCCCGGGGTGTCTCAAGGGATATGGAAGGGCCAACCGGGTCCCCTTTTACGCGCCCCAAGACATCGAGGAGGTGTTCCATGGCGAAAAAGAAGCTCCGCGATCTTTTCGACGCAGGTGAGTTGAACCTGCTGCCGATCATGAATTTGATCTGCCTGCTGATCCCCTTTCTGCTCCTGGCGGCGCAGTTCGTGAAGGTCGGGGTGATCATGGTGGAAACACCCCACGTAACCCGCGCTCCGACTGGCCAGCCCCCGCCCCAGCAGAAGCTGAACCTGACGCTGGTGCTGACCAATCAGGGCTACTACCTCAAGTCCGCCCAGGGCTCGGAGTGCCCTCCCGGTGTGTCCCAGGATCGGAGGCTGTGTTTCAAGCGTGAGAACGGCAAGCTCACGCCCAAGGTCCTTACTGCGCTCCAGCTCCATCTGTGGCGGCTCTACGCCTCCAAGTACAAAAACCACCGCTTCAACAACCCGGACGACCGGCACGCCATCACCGTGACACCGGAGCCCAGCGTGCCTTATGAAGACCTCGTCAAGACCCTGGACACCATCCGCGAGGTTCCCGCCAATCCCACGGATCCCCCCCTCCAGGCGTCAGTGCCAAGCAGCGGCTGTGCGCTGGTGTTCGACCGCAAAGCCGCCACCTGGGGCTACAAAACCTACGACGGCGCAAGCGTCCAGGACACCGCCTGCATGTACCACCGCATCACCCTGGCCCTCGGATCCTCCTAAGCCGCGCCGTCTCACTCTTCGGCAATCCCTTGTCCATTCGGCCGCCAACCGGTAGATTCCCGCCAAATCAGGAGGCGAATTCATGAAGACCCGACGAGTCGCAGTAGTGAGCATGGTGGCCGTGGTGAGCGCGCTGGTGATCGTGGCCTGCAAGCCCAAGCCGACCCCCGCCGCCAAGGACAAAGCCCAGACGACTGGCGACTTGAGGCCCGAGGCCATGGGCGCCCAGGACTCCCAGGTCTCCAAGGACCCTATGAGCGCCCTGGACCCTGATCGACCGCAGCCGCCCGCCAAGGGCGTGATCACAGCGCCAGACGTATGGACCACGGTAGAGGGTGTAAAGCGCGGCTGTGAAAGCCACCTGGCCCGGGCGGAGAAGCTCAAGACGCAGCTCGTGACCGTCCAGGGCAAGCGCACCCTGGCCAACACGCTCAAGCCCTATAACGCCATCCTCATCCAGCTCGACCGCATCTTGCCCAAGTCCGAGCTGGTGGCCAACACCAACCCGGCCAAGCCCGTACGCACCGCCGCGGAGAAGTGTGAGCAGCTGGCCAAGAAATTTGTGTCTAAGCTCAAGCTGAACCGCAAGGTCTACGAGGCCATCAAGGGCGTCGACACCAAAGGGTTCGACCGGCGAGCTCAGCGGTTCGTACGGCTGACCCTGCGGGACTATCGCCGAGCCGGCGTGGACAAGGACGCCCCGACCCGCAAGAAGCTGTCCGCGCTGGACGCACTCCGGGTGAAGCTCGGGCAGACCTTCCAACGCAACGTGCGCGAGGACAAGCGCTTCATCCTGGTCACCGAAAAGGAGCTGGAGGGATTGCCCGCGGACTACATCAAGGCGCGGGCCCCCAAAAAAGTCGGCGGAAAAATCAAAATCACCACCGCCTACCCGGACTTCTTCCCGCTGCAGTCCTACGCCAAGAGTGAAAAGATCCGCCGGGCCCTGTACCACAAATACCTGCAACGGGCCTACCCCAAGAACGCGACCATCCTCAAACAGCTGCTCGTGGCGAGACACACCTACGCCACCCTGCTGGGATTCAAAGACTGGGCGGACTACAACGCCGAAGACAAGATGGTGAAGAACAAAAAGGTCATCGCCACCTTCATCGACCGCGTGGCCAGCCTGGCCCGGCCCAAGATGCAGGCCGACCTCAAGGACATCCTCGCGCGCAAAAAGAAAGACGATCCCAAGGCCACACGCGTGGGCGCCTGGGACCGCTTCTACTACGTGAAAAAGATCCAGTCCGAGCGGTTCGGTGTGAAACCCGCTGAGGTCCGGGCCTACTTCGACTTCGTCAAGGTGAAGCAGGGACTCCTGGAAATCGCCCAGGAGCTGTGGCAGGTGAAGTTCAAGCGCGTGCCCACGGCCAAGGTCTGGCACAAGAGCGTGGAGGCCTACGACGTCTTCGATCGGGGCGCCCTCATCGCGCGGTTCTACCTGGACCTGCACCCGCGCAAGGGCAAGTACGGCCACGCCGCCGAGTTCCCCATTCACACCGGCATCCGGGGCGTGCAGCTGCCCTCGGCCGCCCTGGTGACAAACTTCCCCGACCCCTCCAAAACCGGCGGGGGTCCCGCCCTCACGGAGCACACTCAGGTCACCACTTTCTTCCACGAGTTCGGCCACCTGATGCACAAGCTCCTGGCCGGGCGACACGACTGGGGCACCCAGTCGGGCATCACCTGCGAGTGGGACTTCGTGGAGGCGCCTTCCCAGATCATGGAGGAGTGGGCCTGGGATGCCAAGATCCTGTCGCGCTTTGCCAAGCACCACAAGACCGGCAAGCCCATCCCCGCCAAGCTCGTGGCGCGCATGCGCAGGGCCGATGAGTTTGGCAAGGGCGTGCATGTCATGCGGCAAATGCACTATGCGGCCCTGTCTTTCAACTACCACAACCAGGATCCCCGGAAGATGGACCTGCTCAAGCAGTTGCAGGCCGTGCAGAAAAAATACAGCCCTTACCCCTACGAGAAGGACACCCACTCCTACTGCAACTTTGGGCACCTCCAGGGCTACAGCTCCATGTACTACACGTACATGTGGTCCCTCGTGCTGGCCAAGGATCTGTTCACCCGCTTCAAAAAAGAGGGGCTCATGAACAAAAAGACCGCGCTGGATTTTCGCAAGAAAATCCTCGAGCCCGGCGGCTCCCGGGACGCGGTGGACATGGTAAAGGACTTCCTCGGCCGCCCGCACACCTTCGCCGCCTACGAAGCCTGGCTCAAAAAATAGCCGCGCCTCCGACCCGGTTCCGTTTCATCGACCACGAAACCGAGTAGTCATCACCCCAGGTAGACCCGCCCCGTCACCGCGCTCGCCGTCAGGAGCATGATCCACACCGCGGACACGGCGCCCACGAGGCCCCACATGAGCGTCATATTGGGAGACGTGGGCAGGATCAAGGCCATGCCCACACTCGTGGCGGCGGAGGCGACGACGGTCACGGCGGCACCGACCCACCAGCGCCCCGCGCGCCGTGCGCCGAGGCGACGCAGGCTCCAGCCGAAACTCTGAGCGTAGGTGACGCCGGTGCCCAGGGTAATGGTCAGCACGACCATGGGACCGGCGATCTTCGCCGGCAGGGCGATAAACAACAGGGTGAGCACCACCAGCACCAGGTCCGCATACGACACATGCGCTCGGCCCTGGGCGTCCACGCGGGTCACCCGATAGACCCGCACGAAAGCGCGCGCGGCGCGGCGCCCGAGGAACAAGATGACGAGCACAAAGATCGTCCAGCCGCCCCACACCAGCCACTGCCCCCAGGTGAAGCCGAGCCAACCCGGGGCCGTGGACCAGTGCAGAAAGATCCCCAGCGCGGCGGTCTGCTGGACAAAAGTCTTGAAGCGCCCGGCCTGCCCGGTGTGGATGGGCACGGCCAACTCGTTGGCGGCGATGCGCAGACCCGATACAAACAGCTCCCGGAACACGAGGGCCGACAGCGCCCACACCGGAAAGGCCCCATGCACCGCCAGAAAGGCGAAGATCGCCAAGGTCACCAGCTTGTCGGAGGTCTGGTCCAGGAAGGCCCCCAGGGTGGAGGTCCAGCCATATCGTTTGGCCAGGAAGCCGTCGAGCCGATCCGTCAGGGCCGCCAGGGTCACCACCACCAGCCAGACCACGGGCCAGGTCGAATGGAGGGCGTACTCACGGCCGATGAAATAAAGCGCCAAAAATATGACGACCACCCGCATCACGCAGATGGCGTTCGGCAGCTGGTGCAGCCCCAGCCACCGGCGCCGGGGCGGCTCCCCGGTCAGGTGTGGCTCTCGTTTCTCGGCGGCGACATCAGGCACGGCCCCAGTAATACCCCAAGCCTACCCTAGCCCCCACCCCCTTTCTTGACCCGAGGTACCGCCGGACACTAGGATTGGCAGACCAACCGACGACGACGTCGAAGGCGAACCCCGTGTCCCACTTTGGCCTCCAGGCGGCGCTAGCACTCATGTGGGTCCCGCTGTACGCGTTTCTCGCGGTGTACTATGCGGTCTTCATACTGCGTGAGCGCTACAACCTGTACTTCTCCTTTCTGTGGGCGCTCATGGGGATGTACGCCTTCGCCAGCGCCGGGCTCTACTCTTCACCGGGACCCGAGGTGGGGGTGGGCTGGCAGCGCATTCAGGCCCTGAGCGTAGCCTACGCCTTCCCGACCATTCTGCTCTTCGCGGCGTCCTTCGCACGGCTCCGGCTGTGGACCGCCGCGGTGGGCGCCCTGTACACCGTCGGCACCCTCTTTGCCGTGGGAATCTACGCCACGCCCTGGTTCTTCACCAACACCCCCGCGGTCAAAGCCTTCACGCTGGGCGGGCTGGCGATCCGCTATCCGGAGATGAAGCCGGGGTGGTTGGGTGAGATCTGCCTCGCGTGGGGCATGCTGCTGCTCCTGGCCTCAGGATCGCTGATTGTCAGGGCCGTCCTGCAGAAACGTCGCGGGGGTGTAATTCTGCTCGGCGGTTTGGTGCTCATCTTCGGATGTGCCATCAGCGACATTCTTGTGGCCACAAGTGTCATGCGGTTCGTCTACCTCACCGAGCATGGGTTTGCGGCCTTCGCCATCGCCGCGGCGTTTTTCATGCTGGACCGGTTCCTCGAGGCGCGACGGAACCTGGAGCTTCAGAGCCGTCAGCTCCTGTTGGCCAACAAGGAGCTCCAGAGCCTCGACGCCATGAAAGAGGACCTGCTGGCCAACATCTCCCACGAGCTGCGCACGCCCCTGGTCTCCATTCGCGGCTACGCCGAAATCATGCTCGAGGGGAAGTTGGGCCCCATCACCCCGGAGCAGGCCAACGGCCTCAAGGTCGCCCTCCGGAACGTCTCGCGGCTGCTCGGCCTCATCGGCAACCTGCTGGACTACGCCAAGCTCCGGGACGGCCGGGTAAAGCTCAAGCGCCGCACCCTCGACCTCCGGGATGTGATGACCGAATCGATGGTGGCCGCAGCACCGCAGTTGCGGGAGGCCGAGCTTCGATTGGTGAAGGAGCTGCCTCCAGAGGAACCGCTGCTGGTGCGCGGCGACGCGGGCAAGCTCCGACAGGTATTCGACAACCTGCTGTCCAACGCCATCAAGTTCACCCCCCCCGGTGGTGAGATTTGCGTGGAGGCGAGCCGCTCCCCCGAAGGCTGGATCCGCGCGGTGGTGACAGACAACGGCATCGGCATTCCGGCCCCGGAGATGACGCGGATCTTCGACCGCTTTTATCAGGCCGGTCCCACTGGGCAGGGGCAGGGGCAGAAACGCGGCATGTCCAGCGCCGGCGTGGGCCTGTCCATCGTGCGCGAGATCGTGCGGCTGCACCTGGGCGACGTGGTGGTACAGAGCCACGAGGACCAGGGCTCCCGATTCGAGATCCGCCTGCCCAAGGCATCTAAGACCGAAGACCTCGTGCTGCCCCCGGGGGTGGCAATCGCGCCGGAGGGCGAACGCCCGCGGCTGCTGCTGGTGGATGATGATCGAGAGGTAATCGAGTTCCTGGCGCTGGCCATGCGCGCCGAGGGCTACGCCGTGCAGACGGCCAAGGACGGGCATTTGGCGCTGCAGCTCTGTCAGGAACACGACTTTGACCTCATGCTGTTGGACCTCACGATGGCCGGCATGAGCGGCGTGCAGGTGCTCGAGGAGCTGCGCGCCACCCCCAAAACCCGCGGCCTACGGGTCCTCATCGTGACCGCCCAGGCCGGCGACGAGGTGCGACTCAGGTGCCTCGCGGCCGGGGCCAACGACTTTTTGCTCAAGCCCGTGGCCGTGGACGATTTGCGCCGCGCGGTGGCCCGGGTCCTGGGCCTGGCCGCGGCCCCTTAACCAGCCTCCCGCAGGATTCCCGGGCTCCCCCTTGACGGATCCTCGCCAAATGGGCGATCTTCAGGGGGCCTCGACGGACACGCGCGGCGAAAATCCGGGGTCACGGGTCCGTCTGGTCAGCGAGGGAACGAAACCCCATGATGACATTCCGAAGGCTCCCCTCTTCCACGCTGCGGCTGGCCGGCGTCACGCTAGTGGTCGGCGCGACGCTGCTGCTGTCTCCCCTGCCCGAGCACCCGGCCCAGGCCGAGACGGTGCAGTCCTGCAGGCGTCGGGGGTGCAAGCTGAACATCAACACCTACCGCTGCACCTGCCCCCGCACGCGCCCACGCCTCACGGCGTCCCAGCGCTGCCAACGGCAGGGGTGCGTGTACCACAGACGAAGTCGACGGTGTGTTTGTCGCAAGCACCCCGTGGCGCATCGGGTCACACCCCGGCACCCGGCGGTCCGCCCCGCAGGTCGGCGCAATCGCCGCACGGGCATCCGCTGGGTGCTCATCCCCGGAGGCAGCTACCTCATGGGCAGCAAGCGCATCAACTATCTCGGCCCCGTGCGACGCGTGGCCGTGCCCACCTTCGAGCTGTCGCGCTCCGAGGTCACGGTGGCCCAGTACCGTCGCTGCGTACGGGCGCGGGTCTGCGCCCCACCGAAGCGCGGCCAGGGCAGCACCTGGTACCAGACCGATGGCGCAGACATGCCTGTAACCTACGTAACGTGGAACGACGCACGCACCTACGCCAAATGGGCGACGGCCCGACTCCCCTCCGAAGCGGAGTGGGAGTACGCGGCCCGCAGCCGCGGCAAGGACAAGATCTACCCCTGGGGAAACGCGCGCCCCACCTGCAGTCTCGTCGCCATGAGTCAGACGGGCTGTCGGTTGAATCAGCCCCAGGCCGTGTGCCTGCGCCCCGCGGGACACACCGAACAGGGGCTCTGCGACATGGCCGGGAACGTATGGGAGTGGACCGAGGACGGGTTTCACTACCGCTACACCAACGGCCCCACAGACGGCAGCGCCTGGACCAGTCCGGGAGAACGCCGCCGGATGGTCCGCGGCGGGAGCTGGGCGTTCATGCCGTCCAATCTCACGACACGATATCGTTCCGCCAAGTGGCCCAACTCCCGGCACAGCTATATCGGGTTTCGCGTGGCGAGGGCCAAACCGTGACGGGATGCCGCCAGAGCCGAACTTCGGGGAGCGGGTGATGCAGAAGTCCCTCGTCGGAGAGAAGATCGGCAACTACGAGATCGTCAGCCTTCTGGGCAAGGGCGGCATGGGCGAGGTCTACGCGGCCCGCCACCCGGTGCTCAATCGTACGGTGGCCGTGAAGGTGCTCTCCCGGGCGCTGTCGGACGACGAAGATCTGGTGGCGCGTTTCCGTCAAGAGGCGCAGTCCGCCGGACGAATCGGCCACGAGGCCATCGTGGAGATCACCGACTTCGGCGAGCTGGAAGACGAGCGCAGCTACTATGTGATGGAGCTGCTGCAGGGGTTGAGCCTGCAGGACTACCTCGAGCAGCACGGCACCGTCACAGTGGCCGAGGCCGTCGCCATCCTGCGACCCATTCTCGAGGCCCTGGCGGCCGCCCACGCCGCGGGCATCGTGCACCGCGACATCAAGCCGGACAACATCTTCCTGCACCGGGACAAAAAAGGCCGGCTCAAGCCCAAGCTGCTGGACTTCGGCATCGCCAAGCTCCTGGATCCCACCGCGACCGCCAGTGGCGTGGCCACGCGCACCGGGCAGTTGCTGGGCACGCCACTGTACATGTCCCCCGAGCAAGCGTCCGGGGAAACCCAGAACATCGGGCCCTGGTCCGACGTTTACTCCGTGGCGGCGGTGCTCTTCCGCATGCTCACGGGCAAGCCCCCCTTCGAGGCCAAGAGCTTCGGCGCCCTGCTGCTCAAGCACATGCAGGATCCACCACCCAACCTCAGCGACGTGCGTCCCGAGCTGCCGGCGGCATTGAACGGATTGATCCAGAGCAGCATGGCCAAAGCCACCGACCAGCGGCACCAGACCATCCGCTCCTTTTTGGCGGAGCTCGAATCGGATGTGCCCAAGGGGGAGACGGTTCCGGAGTCCATACCGCTGCCGGAAAACAAGGCGCAGCTAGCCACCGATCCGACCCTACACGCGGACTCAGCGCTCGGCACATCTCCCACGGCCCTGGCCTCCACAACTCCTGCGAATCTGGTCAGCGGAGTCGGCTCGGGGGCCCGCGCGGAAAGTGTCTCAGCTACCGGGCGCACAAGCCTCTCGAGAGCCGCCGTGGAGCAGGTCCCATCGCCGCTCACGGCCGAGGACCGGGGCGGCAGCAAAAAAGTGCTGCTCATCGGCGGGGTGGTGGCCGGCATCCTCCTCGGGGCGACAGTGCTGATCTGGTACCTGGGCGGCCTCGAACGCAAGCGCGCCACTTCCTCAAAAACACCACCGCGGCCCGCCCGGGCAAGCCAGAGGCCCGAGGCCAGGCGCCCACCGCCGCGGCGCCCCGCTCGGCCCACGACGCCCATGGGATGGGTGCGCATCCAACGGCCCGATAAACTCGTGCTCCTCGGCCTCGCCAAGGTCGCCGAGGACGAGCCCTACATCCGACACGAGGCCAAACGCACCTGCTGCCAGGAGTCCTTTGACCTCCAGGAGCACGAGGTCACCTGGGGCGCCTACGAGGCCTGGGCCAGTTCCGTACCCAAGCGCCGGGTGAAGCCACCGGCCCACGTTCCTGCCACAGCCGCCGCCCGTCGACGCCTCCCGGTGGTGGGCGTGTCATGGGAAAATGCCCGGGCCTACTGTAAATCCCTGGGCGGCACCCTGCCCACCGAGTCCCAATTCGAGTACGCCGCCCGGGGGCCGACCCTGAGGCTCAATCCCTGGGGTGGCGGGCCGGTGGACCTGCTCCGCACGGCACTACTGCTGGGCACCTCGCCGCGGCTCCGCGCGGTGTGTAGCGCCGACCAGGACGTGATCCACCACGGCCGCGGACGACTCTGCGATCTCGCGGCCAACGCCATTGAGTGGTCCCTGGGACCCTATGTGCATCCCGTGACGCCAGACAAACCACCTGACGGCTTCCCCTTTGGTGGCCACGGAGTCCGGCTCTGGCGCGCCGTTCGGGGCCTTCCCCTGCTGCTGGAGAAGGACCGCGTCCCCCGCGCGGCCAGCCTCTACCGCGCCCCCAGCTGCATTTCTAAAAGTACCTGCAAGGGTGCCGACCACCGAAAGCAGCTCTCCTACACGGGCTTCCGCTGCGCGCGTCCTGTCGTCGCTCCCTAGCAGTACGTCTAGGGGCAGCGGAACACGGGCTTTTTTGACAGGTCGATCCAGAGGTAGTCCTTCATGAGACCGCCGGATACAAAGGAGAAGCGCGTGCGGTTGCCTGGCAGCGTGCGGCTGAAGGGAACCCACTGCCCCAGCCGGAGCTTGAGCGGGGGACCCCACTGATGATTGAAATAGTAGCGGGTCTTGAGCGCCTTGCGATTGCCCGGGCGGGCTTCGCCCGAGAGCACCCTCCGGTGGGTGGTGAGCTTGCGGGCCGAGGCACTCACTCCCGTGACCTGTCGGCAGCGACGATCAAAGGTGTTCCGCCGGGTGGATACGGCGCCGTTTCGCGCCACCGTGACGTGCACGCAGAGCATGGGCACCTCGGCGCCGACCTTCACGGCAAAGTCGAGGGTCATGGCCCCGGGGCGCGGCAAACGCAGATCGATGACAAACTGCGCGCCGCGGCGACGGCGGGGCACGTCGGCCACGAAGCGATTACCCATCCACGCCTTGACGTCCACCCCTGACACCGTGGTGAAATCCACCGTCAGGCGGAGCACCCGTCGGCGCTGGGGGGCGACCTTCAGCTTGCGCAGATCCAGCAGGTTCGTGGCGAAGAGCTGGGTGCCGTAGTGGGTCTTTCGCCCCTGCATGACAGACGTCAGCCCCACCCCGATGTACCGGATCCGGGTCTGCACCATGTTGGCGTAGTGGCCCGGGCTCTTGCGCCAGGACTCGAACATGGCAAAGGCCGGATCCGCGTAGCCGGCCACCTTGCCGATGTTCTCGGACACGTAGGGGTCAAAGAACCCCGCGTGGCACGCCCGTTGCGCCGGCGTGGCCCAGGCCTTCACCGGCGAGGTGTGGTCATAGTAGCCCTTTTTCACCATCTCCAAGGTGTGCTGACGCGCCGCCACCCGTAGGCGCTCATCCATCGCCAGCGTGGCCAGACCCCTCTTTTTTCGGAGCTGGTTCACGTAGCCGACGATGCGATCCTCCAGGTTCTTTGGGCCGCGGAAGCTCGTCGCATTCCACACCGGCGCGTACACAAGGGTCTTTGACGCCACGACCCGCGGGGACAACAGCAGGCTCGGCAGAAGAAGCAGGCTCAACAGCAGCGGCAGACGATTGCGCATGGGGTCGCTTTCTCCTCTCGGGCTAGAGACCCGTGTCGTGCTCGATAAAGCTCCAGGCGAGACCGAACCGGTCCGCGAGGTGCGCGGCCAGCGCCTTCACCCCAAAACACTCCGTGGCGTAGTGGCCGGCCAGGCACACGTTGAGGCCGGCCTCCTCCGCCTCGAGATACGTGGAATGGCGGGCCTCCCCGGTGAGCAGCGTGTCACAGCCCGCCGCCCGCGCGTCGTCCAGAAAGCTCGCCGCGCTCCCGGTGACCACGGCCACCCGCCGCACCTGCTCCGGTCCCGTGGGCAACACCCGCACGGCGCCCCCCACGGCGACCTCCACGCGCTGGGCCCAGGCCGCCCGGTCGAAGTCGCACTCCACCACAAAGCCCAGCGGCTGCCCGCGATGATCGCCAAAGGGCTCCGCAGGCTCCAGCTCCAGCGCCCGCACCAGGCCGATGGAGTTGCCCAGCTCCGGGTGGGCATCCAGCGGCAGGTGGCTGGAGTACACCCCGAGGTTCGCCGAGAGAGCCGCCGCGAGCCGTCGGTAGCGCGGTCCGATGAAGGGTCCCGCCCCGTCCCAGAGCAGCCCGTGGTGTACCAGGAGCAGGTCCGCGCCCTCGGCCGCCGCCGCATCGATGGTGAACTGGCAGGCGTCCACAGCCGCGGCCAGCCGCGTCACCGGGCCCCGTTGCTCCAGCTGGAGCCCATTAAAGGCCCCCGGGTAGTCCTCGAACCTGGCCACGTCCAGATGCTCGTCCAGATAGGTACAAATCGCGCTGAGCTCCATGACTCTCTCCGCCATTGCGTTGGCGGCATCATACCCCAGATCCACGCCGGATCCGCCCCCTTGGACTCTGGTGTAGCCGAAATGAAATGCCGAAGGGATCCAGCCGCTACTGACGTCGCCCCCCGAAGGCCAGGTTCAGATCCACGAGGTCCTCGCCCAGGGCGTCGACGTCCTGAATCTTGATGCGCGTGGGGGCCACCGAGTAGACGAAGTCCTCCATGAAGATGGAGCGCTTGACGATGGAGTTGGAGTCGGTCCACCAGTTGCTGCAGTACGAGTAGTGGTTCTCCACCTCAGCGGGATCCACGTGGGCCACGCCCCCGCGCAGGGAGAACCCGCCGTCCACGCTGACATCGTAGACCAGGAGCCCGGAGAAGCTCATGGTGTCTCCGTAAGAGCCACCGCCGCCCGAGTCCTCACACACCGTAATGGGAAGGGCCAGCAGCTCTTTGGCCGCAAAATAGGTAAAGGCCAGATGATTGGTCGCCGCGTCGGAGGTGGAACCCCGGGTGCCGATGATCTCCTTGTGCATCAGCCGCGGGTCGGCCAGGTCCGAGATGTCGAAGATCTGTAGCATCAACCCCTGGAAGTAGGCGAAGCTGTCGTGATCCTCGGCGTCGTAGCCGATGGTGAGCAGGTGATCCTCGCCCAGCAGGTGCATATAGGTGGAGTAACCGGGGATCTTCAGCTCGCCCGCGATCCGCGGCGCCGCGGGGTCGCCGAGGTCGAAGGTGAACAGCGGATCGGTCTTTTTGAAGGTCACCATGAAGGCCGTCTTGCCGTTGAACCGCACGGAGCGGATGTCCTCCGTGGGCGCGATGTCATCCACCACACCGGTCTGAACGAGCCTGCCGTTCCGCTCGCCGAGCACGGTCATGGTGGAGTGCACATCCGGGCTCGGCACGTGTCCCGTGGTGGTGGCGATGCGCAGGTTGCCCTCGAACTCATCCATGGAGAACTGCGACAGCACGCGCCCCTTCACCACGCCGCTGCCCGCGTACGCGCAGCTCGGCGGGTCATTTTCCAGGCGGAACTTGTGCACCGTGCTGGTCTCCTGAGGGGTGTCCTCGCCGCTGTAATACCCGTTGCTCTGCTGCCGCGCCGAGATATATAGCGACTCTGCCGAAGCGTACACCGCCCCCGGACGGCCTACCACGGTGGTGGCCCGGGCGTCCGTGGACCGGGTCATGTCGAGGGAGAGGAGCGTTAGGAAGGACTGACCGTCTGAGAGCCCCGCCTTGTAGTAGTTCTCGCAGCTCTCCAGCAGGGTGTTCGAGGTCTGGGCCCCTTCGGCCGAGTAGCGGGTGTCCGACACCGAAGGCATCCACTCGCCGAGGTCGGCCGCTTCGATGAGCCGTCGATTCTCCCACTTGAGCGCTTGGAAGGCCTGGTAGATCTGGAACTTGTTGGGCGGAGTGCTCGACCAGCACTCATTGAGGATCTCCGGGTAGTACCGGATCCCGGTGAAGGTCACCGGCGGGAACACCACGGCGGTGTGCACCGCGGTCCCGATGCGCCGGGCGTTCAGGTACGCGCCCGTGAGCCGCAGCTCCCGCTCGAGCACCGGGTGCGCGCGATCCGAGATGTCCAACACCGTGATCTTGAGCTGCCGGCCGTCGCCCGTGAAGTCGCAGTTGTAGCCGTAGGTACACTCTCCGCCGTACCAACCGCCATAGTAGCCATAGGAAGCGCCCGTCTCCACAGGATCCAGGCTCGAGTAGATCAGCGCCTTGTCCTGATGCACAAAGAGCCGCTTGGGCTCGCCCTCCACCACGAGAGTCGACACCACGTGGGACTGGTCCGCCGGCCAGGCGTCCACGATTTGGAAACGCCCGTCGGCCAGGATGTAGATGTGGCTGCCGTCGTTTTTGATGAAGTCAGCCTCAGCTACGCCCTGCACCTGGTTGTTGGTTTCGGAGTACTCCGAGGCAGACTCCGAGCCGGACTCCGAGGTGAAGGCTCCCGCGCTCGGGTCGCCGGGCGCTCGCCCCGCGCCGTTCATGCCGTCGTAGTCATCGCCGTAGTACCCGCCGTATCCGCCGCAGTAGTTGTAGGTCATGTACTGCGCCAGCGTCGCCTCGAGCTGTTCCTCCATCTGGGACATGGCCTGCTGCTTGAGGTGGTTCAGCAGAGTGTCACAGCTGTCCAACTGCTGGAGTTGGGCAAGATTCTGTCCGCGCTCAGGGTCGGGCGCGCCCGCCGTGCAGGCCGTCATCACCATCCCCAATGTCAAAACCAGTGCGTGCCGAAACATGAGCATCTCCTCCGTGGCGAGTGGACTGTTCGCCGGGGCACTCAGGTTTGCAAAAAGCGAGCCACTAGCGGCGCGTGCCATCCCCCACCCGCCCGACGTAAATTCAACGGCTTAGCCAAGCCCCAGGCCCCGGTCCCCCCCTGGTTCAACAGTTTTCTGAGACTCAGGACAGTGGGCCCCTCAGCGTTCCCTGCACATCAAGCTGGGATTCCGTGAATGGATCAGCCGTCGGGCAACCCGCCAGTGGGTCACAGCTGGGTGGACAGATAGTTCTTGACGTAGCAGGTCGCGATTTTTTCACAATCGTCAGAGAGAAAGCACTTGTTGAGCGTTTTGAGCCCCTCCAGATACTTGCGCTGAGCCGAGCGACAGACGTCCGCCGCGGACGCGTACTTCTTGCAGCTCTTGCGCAGGAATCTCACCCGCTGTCGCACATACTTCTGGCACCGATTCTCATCCTTAAAGCCCGTCAGACCCAGGGTCACCATCAGCGAAAGGTGCTTCTCTCCGGTCTTTTCCTGCTTCAAGTCCGCCGCCTTGCGGACCGCAGAGTCACATCGCTTGGCCCTGGCGGCGATGGTCTTGCAATCGGTCTTCGCCAGCTTGGCGAGGGTTGCCGCGCGCCGCTTCTGCTTCTGCTGCTGCTCCTGGGATTTCGGGCAGCCGCCGCTGCCCGCCACCAAGAGCAAGACCACCGGGACGGCAAGGATCCGCATCACGCACACCTCCGAGAGTTCCGCAGAACATAACCCAGCCGCGCCACCCATTCCAGAAATAGCCAGACCATTTTGGGGGGCGACCCGTATAATGTTCCGTAAACGAATCGAGGCAGCGCCATGCGGAAAGTTCGCCCCCAGACAAGCTATCACGACGCCGACCTGTACCCGTCGGTCATCGACGCCCACTTCAGCCGACGCGCCTTTCTGCGCGGGGCGCTGAGCACATCAGCAGCCGCGGGAGCGGTGCTGATGACCGGAAGCGCCGGATTGCTCGCCGGCGGGCGGCGGGCCAAGACCTACCGCACGGCGGTGAAGCTGTCCCAGCGCTACCGCTTCCGCTACGGCAACTATCAGCTCCAACGCATCACCGTGCAGACCGCGAGCCCGCAGCTCGTCCGTTTCCTCGAGGACAAAATGGAGACCGCACGCACCGAGAAGGCCGTGCGGAAGATCCTGGACGCCCACTCCTGCGCAGACCTTCGCAAGGGAAAGAAGCTCGCCCGACTGCAGCGGAGCATCGCCCAGGCGCTGGCCGGCCAGTATCGCAAGCGCAGGCGATCCCGGGTCGCCGCGCCCACCGTCGTGCTGTTCGTGGGCGTGCCGTATGCGTCATGCAGGGGCGACTGCCCGGCGCCGGTGGCCATCTGTAAGCCCCCCGCGGCAAAACGCCCCCCGCGGCGCCCGCGCAAATAGGACCCGGAGATCCCCATGAAAAAAATTGAACCCGTCCAGCGTTACGACGAGCAGATTTATCCCTCGGTGATCGACACCGAGCTGGCCCACGCAAGCCGCCGCGATTTCTTGCGGACGGCCCTGTCCACCTCGGCGGCCGCCGGCGTGATGCTCGTGGCCGGCCGTGGCACCAGCCTCGCGGGCGGGCGGCGACCCAAGACCTACAAGACCGCAATCTCGGTGGGCCCTCGCTACACCTTCCGGTACGGCAACTACGAGCTGCAGCGCCTCGCGGTGCAATCCAAGAGCGTGGCGCTCATCCGGTTTCTGGAGCAGAAAAAGGAGTCCGCCGGAATCACCAAGGCCGTACGCAAGGTACTCGACGCCCACACCTGTGCAGACCTCGGCGCCGGGAAGAAGCTGGCCCGCCTCCAGCAGCGCGTGGCCCAAGCCCTCCGCGCCCAGTACCGCAAGCGCACGAAACGCTGGGTCGCCGCCCCCACGGTGGTGCTCTTTGTCTATGTCCAGCGCTACCGCCAGTGCCGCGGCAAGTGCGCCCCCGCCGCGCCGTACTGCGCTGTTCCCGCCAAGCGTCCCCGGCCCCGCAAGTAACGCCCCCCAAGGTCAGCTCATTCGCTCTGAGGAAGGGGGCGTGCGCGCCGGCAGGGTGAGCAGCGCGCGGAGGGTCTGCTTGCGGATTTTGCCCGAGCCGGTGCGTGGCAGGGATTCCAGGAAGACCACGCGCTTGGGGGCCTTGAAGGCGGCGAGGTGGGCCTTGCAGTGGGCGATGAGGTCCGCGTCACTGACCTGCGAGTCGGGACGCAGAACCACCGCGGCGATCACGGCTTCGCCCCAACGCGCGTCCGGCAGGCCGACAATCGCGGCCTCGAGCACGGCGCTGTGCGCGTACAGGACGTGCTCCACCTCCGTGGAGTAGACGTTCTCGCCGCCGGTGATGATCATGTCCTTGAGCCGGTCCACGATGTCCACGTATCCCTCGGCGTCGAGCACGGCGAGGTCTCCGGTGCGCAGGAATCCATCGGCGGTGAAGGCCGCAGCCGTGGCGTCGGGGCGGTTCCAATAGCCCGGCGTCACGGAGGCTCCACGCACCTGGATCTCACCCACCTGTTGCCCGTCGGGTGCCACCGGCCGGCCATCGGCGTCCACCACGCGCAGCTCCACCGTCTTGAAGGGCCGACCGGTCTTGGCTATGTAGACCAGCCGCTCGTCGCGCGGGAGCGCCCGCAGATGCGGATGAAGCAGGCTCAGGGTCAAATACGGGCTCGTCTCGGTCATGCCGTAGGTCTGCACGTAGTCGCAGCCGAAGGTGTCGAGCACCCGCCTGACCAGGGCGGGCGCCATGGGGGCCCCCCCGCTCATGAGCAGCCGCAGGTCCGAGAGATCACAGGCCGCCGCGTCCGGGTGATTCACCAGGTCGCCGAGCATGGTGGGGATGAGGTTGCTCAATGTCACCCGATGGCGGGACAAGGCGTCAAGCACCGTGGGCGCGTCATACCGCGGCACCATGACGTGGCAGCCACCCACCCAGGTGATGGCAAAGACGGCCCAGGCGTCCGCCAGGTGAAACATCGGCGCGATGTGACCCCAGACGTCGTCAACGCCCAGCCCAAGCTCGTCCACGGCGCCCCGCGCGTGCACGCAGACGTTCTGGTGGGTGAGCATGACCCCCTTGGGTCGCCCGGTGGTGCCGCTGGTGTAGTACAGGTGCGCCACGTCGTCGGGCCCGGGGACCACGGGCGCAAAGCCTCCGGCGTCAGCTCGCGGTTCCAACACGCTGTCCAGGGTCACTGAAACCACCGGCCACGACGGCCCGGGATCGCCGCCCACCCAGATCACGCCCTTAGGCGCCGTATCGGTAACAAGCGCGGCAACCTGCTGGGCAAATCTCACATCGGCCACCAGCCACCGCGCCCCCGCGTCGGCCAGGATAAAGGCGAGCTCAGAGGTGGACAGGCGGTGATTCAGGGGATTGACGACTGCGCCAGCCTGGGCGACGCCGAAGTACGTCACCATGTAGGCGTGGGAGTTCACCAGCAGCGCCGAGACACGATCCCCCGGGGCCACTCCCTGGCCCATGAGATAGCGCGCCAGGGCGTCTGCCTGCACGCCCAACCCCGCATAGGTCACCGTCGCGTCGCCGTCCACCACGGCCACGCGCTCCCCGTGCAACCGGCGAGCGTGCTCCAGGGGCGTCCACACGGTGGGTTTGTTGTCCATGATTCGCGTTACCCGTGCTGGCGAAGGGGCTGGGAAGACCGTGGCCCGGTCCGCTCAGTCGGTGAGAACCTCGTTGTCGCTGAGCTGCGTGGCGGACTTGCCCGCCTCGTACTTGAGCAGGTCGATCTTCTCGTAACGCGGCCGGATGCGGTCGGTAAGCAGGCCGATGGCCTTGAGATTCGGGACAATCCGCGCGAACATGACTTTGTGGAAGTGCCGCATCATCTCGCTGCGGTACACAAATCGATCCCACTCCTGGCGCGACAGCTTGTGGGCGTAGTACTCGTCGTAGAACTCGTGGGCCAAAAAGCGATTGCGCATGAGCAGCGACACTTCGAAGGCCCAGTCCTCGCGCTCAATGCGCTCGTACTCGGAGAGCTCGTTTTTGTAGTAGGTCGCCAGGGCCAGCACGCCGTAGCGCACGTGTCGGGCCTCATCTCGGATCACGTACTCCAACAGCTTCTTAAGCAGGGGCTCCTCGGTGAGGTCGAAGATCAGCCGAAAGGCCCCCAGGGCGAGCCCCTCCACCATGATCTGCATGCCCAGGAACTTGAAATCCCACCGGGAGTCGGACATAAGCGAGTCCAGGATGACGTAGAGGTTGTCGTTCACCGGGTAGATCTTCTCGAGCTTCTCGTGCAGGTAGCGGTAAAAGACCTCGAAGTGTCGGCCCTCATCCATGACCTGGGTGGAGCCAAAGAGCTTCGCATCCACCCACGGCACAGCGTTCACCACCTGGGCGGCGGCCAGGAGCGCCCCCTGCTCACCGTGCAGGAACTGACTCAGAAACCACGCCATGATCGCGTGACGTTGGATCTCTTTCTCGCGCTGCGGCAGCCCGTCCCACTCGGGCAGGGCTGTGGTGGGCATGAGCTTGTAGGGCAACAGCGGACGGTCGTTGTCGTGGGGATCCACATCGATGGTCCAGTCCAGCAGCGTGGAGCCGTTCCACTGGTTCACCTTGGCCAGCTCGTAGAGCTTGGCGAGCTCCGCGTGGTCCCGGCGGTAAGTCCAATTGAAAATCGCATCAAACCCCACGGGCATGGCCGTCTCGGGCTCGTGCTTGCCCTGCTGAAGCACGAGACCGCGATAGGAGGGCCCGGCCAGGTTCCGCAGGACCCGGAGGTTTCGGGCCTGGGCCGCCTCAAAAACGAGGGGCACGCTGTGCTTGAGGTTGCTCAGGGTTCGCATCGGGTTCATGGCCTTGCTCCTACAATAAGCGGCCTAGCATAGCGCGCCGGCGGGACAAGAATCCAGCGTCACCTTGATCCACCACGCAGCCTGCGAGATACTTCGCCAGATCCCTGGCACGCCATGAGCACGAACGAAGACAACCTGCCCGATCTCACCGGCACAAAAGTGGCCATCGCCGGCACCTTCGATGACCTCGGGCGCATGGAGGTCCGCCTGGGGCTGGAGCAGCTCGGCGCCACCGTGGTCACGGAGCTGGACGCCGCCCTCGACTACGTGGTGGCCGGTGCCAAGGGCGGCCCCAAGCTGGCGCAGGCCCAGGCGCTGGGCATCGCGCACCTGGACGAAGCCACCCTGATCGCCCTGCTCGCCCGGGACGAGCGAAAAACGACGACGGCCATGGCGGACGGTGGGCCCCGGTTGCCCCAGGTGGCGGGCGCCGTGATCATCCTTGCAGGCTCCCTTGAGGTCATGGGTCGGCCCGAGGCCAAGCGCAAACTGGAGCGTCTCGGCGCCATCGTCACCGAGAAACTGGACGCGGGCGTGAGCTTCGTGGTGGCCGGGGCCAAGGGGGGGCCCACACTCTTTAACGCCAAGCAGCTGGGCATCCCGCAGATTGATGAGCCCACCTTGCTGGCCCTGGTGGCCCAGCTTCCCGAGGATGAAGACGCCGCCGGTGGAGACGGACCGCCCGTGCTAGCCGGCGCCCTGGTGGTCATGGCCGGGATCCCCAGCGCCATGGGCCGCCCCCAGGCCCTGCGCAGATTGCAGAAGCTCGGCGCCACAGTGGCCGACCGCGTGGACCGCAACGTCAAGTACGTGTTTGTGTGCCAGGGCGGCGCTTCAACGCTCTTTCAGGCCAAGGAGCTCGGGATCCGCGAGCTGGACGAGGCCACCCTCATGGAGCTCGTCGCCGACGTCAGCGACGACGCCGACGACCCGAAGGCGACGTCCGGCCCAGGGGTGGAGGACCTCGTGGGCAAGAAGGTGCTCATCGCCGGAGCCCTGCAGCAGGTGGGTCGCGCCGAGGCCAAGAAAAAGCTCACGCACCTGGGGGCCGAGGTGGTGGACCGGCTCTCGGACGACGTCGCCTACGTGGTCGCCGGCAAAGATGGCGGGCGGAATCTGTTTTTGGCCAAGCAGGCCGCCACTCCAATTATCACCGAGCCGCTGCTGCTCACCCTGCTGGCGCAAGCGCCCGAGGTGGCGGTGGAGGCCGGACCGACCGTGCCGGTTCCGGAAGCGCTAGAGGGCGTTCGGCTGGTCCTGGCCGGACAGCTCCCCCAGGTGGACCGGCTGCAGGCCAAACGCAAGCTGACGAGCGTGGGCGCTCAGGTGGTGGCGGAGGTGGACGCCGACGTCACCCTGGTCTTCGCCGGAAAAAAGGGCGGCCGAAACGTGTTGGTGGCCATGCAGCAGTCCCTGCCGGTATTCGACGAGGACGCCCTGGTGGGCTTGCTCAACCAAATCCCCGACCCGGAGCCCGGGGGAGGGAGCGGGCCCGATGCCGAGCGCGCCCAAACGCTCCCCGACCTGCGCGGGCACACCGTATTGCTCACGGGCAAGCTCCATAAGCTGGACCGTCGAGAGGCCTTGGATCGGCTGCGGCGGCTCGGCGCGACCCTCATGGATGAGGTTGACGACGGCCCCGACTTTGTCATCGTCGGGGACAAGGGCGGCCGTGCTGAGTTCGTGGCCCGGCAGGAGTCCATTCCCGTGCTGGACGAGGCGACGCTGCTGGCCATCTTCGAAAAGGCCGGGGCCGGCGACTGAGTGGTTGTGAGATCCGAACCGGTCGGGGTGAGCAGCGGGCGGGTCGCCAGACTGTATCGCACATTCTTCGCCGTGCTCGAGCGCACACCCCCATCGCAGCCCCCTTCCCGTTCCGGGCGGCGCCCGGTACAATCCGGGCGAACTACCCCAGTAGCCGTGCATGTCGAGCCCGGAAAAAAAACAGGCGCTCATGGCGCGTCAGATCCATCGGGAGGCCAACGACGCCCTCCGCAAGGCGGGGATCTACGCGGCGGTGCTGGGCCTCGGCAATGGCGTGATCCTCGGACTGCTGATTTGGGCGCGAGCCATCGACAAGGTCACCGTCCCCGCCCTCTTCGCGGCCATCGCGGGGGGCTACTCCCTGGTCATCTACTTCCTGGCCCGGGCCGGTCGCATCCGCGGCTGGACCGTGCACGTCGTGTTCATTCCGTTTGTCTCGCTGCCGACGCTGTTCTTTCTGATCTCGCACTTCATGTTGCCCGCCGGGGCGGCGACCTACCTGACGGGCCCAATTTCGTACCTGTATTTCTTTTTGATCCTGATGACCGGGTTCCTCTTCGACGCGCGGGTGTCCATCGCCTCGGGCGTGGTCAGCGGCGCGGGGTACCTGGCCATGTACGGGCTGGCCGCCCCCACGCTGGCGCGCATCCGGGCGCCGGATCCCACGCTCTACCAGGACCTCACCGCCACACCCATCTACGTGTTCAAGGCCGTGATGATGGTGTTCGCCGGACTGGTGGTGGGCGCCCTGGCCGTGCGGACCCGCAAGCTCATCCTGGGCGTGCTCGCCGAGCAGGAGAGCCGCCAGCGCATCGACCGACTCTTCGGCCAGTACGTCAGCGACGAAGTGAAGGACAGGCTGGTACACGACACCCAGGAATCGGTCGGGGAGCAGGTGTCCCTGGCCGTGCTCTTTTCGGATATCCGCGGCTACTCCACATTCAGCGAGGGCCGCTCCCCCGAAGCCATCGTGTCCCACCTGAACCGCTACTTCGATCGCATGGTGGAGTGCATCCGCACCGAGGGCGGCGTGGTGGACAAGTTCATCGGCGACGCGGTGATGGCGGTCTTCGGTGGCGTGGCCAAGGTGGACGACCCCTGCGCGGCCGCCCTTAGGGCCGCCCGGGCCATGCGCCGCGCCCTCGCTGAGCTGAACCAGGAGTGGGCCGCGGCCGGGGAGCCCACCTTCGACAACGGCGTGGGCATCGACTACGGCAAAGTGCTGCAAGGCCCCATCGGCAGCCTGGACCGCAAGGAGTTCACCGTCATCGGCGACCCGGTGAACACCGCCTCCCGGGTGGAAGGACTGACCAAGGAATACCCGCACCACATCATCGTCACCGCCGATGTCCACGCCCGACTGGATCCGGCGCACGCGGCCGCCCTCATAAACCTCGGCGAGGCGCAGGTCAAAGGCAAGCTACAGCCCGTGGCCCTCTACGGCGTGCCAGAAAACGAATAGCGCACGGTCAGAGCTTCCCCGAGAGGGGGGCCCAGGGAGCCGCGCTCTCCGGCGCCGGATTACTGCTTGGGAGTGAGGCTGGCGAGGGTGTACTGGCGGTCAATGGTGACGCTTGCGACGCCGGAGCCCTGGCTCTTGATGTGCAGCTTCAGCATCAACCCGGTGTCCACGGCGTACCAGACCTCGCGCGTCATGGTGCCCGACACGGGGCCTTTGAAGTCGGCTGCTTGTTGGAGGTGGTGTGCCGAGACCGATCGGCCTCCGATCGTGAGCTTCGTGACGCCGACGTAGGTAATTCGGAGCAGAAGATCCGGGCGCTTGACGGGGAGCGGCATCGTGGTCTTGTGCTCGAGCACCTTCCAGGTGGACGTCCAGCGGCTGCCGGGCTTGCCCGTTGGCCCCAGGATGCCATGGGGCCCGCAGCCCTGACGGTTGAAGGTCCGGATGCCGAACATCTCGTTTTTTTCCCACCGCTGCACGAGCTTCACACCCCGATCGCCTTTGCAGTACCGCTCCGTTCGTTGGTGCTCCTTGAACAGGCGCAGGCCCATCTCCCAGCAGTTTTTCTTGTGGATCAGCAAGGCGGGAACCGTCTTGGGTAGCTGGCGGTGCAGATTGCCCATCAGCGCGGATTCGACCTTCAAAAAGCCCTTGGCGTGGTAGGTGTACACACCGCCGGCTGGCACGCCCTTGCGCCCGGCCGCCGACGAGCCGCCGGCCTTGCGAAAGTCAGCCACCGCCTGGGCCGTGGTGGCCTTGGACACCGGCTTGGCGCGAAACCTGTAGCGGAACGCCGCGTATCCGGAGACCCCGATGAACAGGGTCGTGACAAAGACGGTGGCCGCGACCAGCTTGAGCTTCTGGCGTGGGGTCGTCACGTCCGATTTGTCGCTGCGCGCGCGCCAATAGCGGACCAGGAGACCGCCGGCCAACGCCCCCAGGAGAAAACTGATCGGAACCATCAGGTACTTCATCGACGGGGTCTCTCGATTGGATGAGCCATTGCTTAGGGTTCTACCGGCGGCGACGGAGTCGCACAAAGGCGAGCAGGAGGGCCAGGACGATGCTCCAGGGAGGGCCGGTGTGGCCGGCGGAGGAGCAGCTCCCGGTCTCCGAGGCGCCCTCAACCCACTCCTTGAACGGGTCGGCGCGGGTGGCGATGGCTCCGTCGTCACAGCCACCCTCCTCGCCGGGGCCCCGGGAGATCACCCCGGCGATGCGGCGCTCGCCGCTGGCCAGGGTCACAAAGACGGGTCCGCCCGAGTCCCCGTAGCAGGGCTGCGGATCCCCCGGCTCGGACATCTGAATCTCGAAGGGGCCGATGTAGACCAGGGGCGTAGTGGCCTTGAACTTGATCCCCGCGCGAGTCAGGGCCGTGTCGGTGAAGCCGTAGCCGAGGATCGTGAGCTCGTCGCCCAGCGAGAGCGCGGCGCTGGCCTCGTTCCGGGTGAGCAGCAGCTCCGGCGCCACGCCCTCCACCTCGCGCCGGAGCAGCAGGATGCCGATGTCGCTGACCAGCCCGGGAGACGTGTCCATGGCGTTGGGATTGTACCCCGGATGCATGAACACGTTCTGCCCGTCGTACACGTCCCCGCTCAGGTCCTCGACGGTGATCTCCGCCTCGTCCCGCAGCAACGTGAAACCGGGCACCTGTCCATCCAGCTCCTCGGGGTCGATGCAGTGCGCCGCGGTGAGCACCGCCCGGGGTCCCACCAGCGTCCCCGTGCAGAAGATCTGGCCACCGAGCACCAACCCCCCGGTGGCCGAGTACTCCCACGCCCCGGCGGGTTGACCGCCAATGATGGGCTGCCGGGTCTGCCGGGTGTCACGAGCCTCCCCATCGACGCAGCCGGTGAAGGACAGCAACAGAAACGACCAGAACAGGGCGATGGCGCGTCGGTGGCACATGAGATCCTCCGGGAGAGGCGACCATCCCTCAGTGTGCAGGCTCGTCCGGCGGCTCGTCAAGGTCGGCGTCAGAAGACAGGTCGGCGTCAGAAGACGCGTCGCCGACGTCCTCGGTGTCCAGCTCCCCCGTGACGCGGGCCACCAGCACCGCGGCGGACAGGTCGCCGGTGACATTCACCGCCGTGCGGAACATGTCCAGCAGCCGATCCACGCCCAGGATCAGCGCGATGCCCGAGAGGGGCACCCCAATGGCGGTCAGCACCATGGCGAGGGTGATGATGCCCGCCCCGGGAACGCCGGCGGCGCCCACCGAGGCCAGGGTCGCGGTGAACAGCA
>Ga0180009_10001950_pt1 | contig 24455 bp, 34 predicted proteins | sample OS_PC_MetaG_FD_123537 | JGI IMG/M metagenome (GOLD analysis project Ga0180009, IMG submission 123537) | Groundwater microbial communities from the Aspo Hard Rock Laboratory (HRL) deep subsurface site, Sweden - OS_PC_MetaG | ecosystem: Environmental > Aquatic > Deep subsurface > Groundwater...
AAAAATTAAGAGAAAAAGAAAAGTGTCAAGGGGAAAGTCAAAAGATAAATGGTCTTGAACGGCATATTAGCGTCCTTGGCGCTAATTTTTTAAGTTGTAGCGTTTAGTTTATCAACACATTCTCATAAGCATGTTTAAAAGCAAGCCAGGGGATTATAAAAAAGCATTTGTGTTCGGCACAGGCGGAGGCAATGACATTACAAGCGCAGTGCTGGCAGCAATGTATCTGCAAAGGCACGGCATTCAAACCGATATTGGCGGAATGCTTAGCCCTGCTGCAATGCACACTTTTAATGAAATGCCTGAGCAGGCAGTGAACAGGATTGAAAAAGATATCAAAAGAAGAATACCCTCAAAAAAATCAGTCGCAATATCATTCTTTGACAGCAGGCTTCCTGGATTTGTTGCTGATGAAGGGATTGAAATAGGGAATTTTTACGAGCTCTCAATAAGATTCGGCACAGCAACGCTTACAGACGCAGTTAACAGGCTTATTGAAGAAAACAGCTACGATCTTGTTGTAGGTGTTGACATGGGAGGGGATATTCTTGCAAGAGGAAAAAAAGACCCTACATTATTATCCCCTGCACTGGACTTTACCTCGCTTTATCTGCTTAGGAGAGTAAACGCCGATGCGCTGCTTGTTGAGTTCGGGCTTGGCACTGATGGTGAATTAAGGCCAGGGGGCATTGATGAGATAATAGCTGAGCTTTGCGACAAAAGGCTCATTCTTGAAGGCTCTGACATTAAGAAATCAGACCCTGAAGTTGTAAAGTTCAGGCGGTTGTTTGACAAGGTAAAAAAGATAAGGGCAGGGCATGCAACTGCAATGACGCTGCAGACACTTGACACAAAAACACCTAAAAAAGACATCACAACAATATACAGATTTTTGTCCCGCATTGGAAAGCGAAAATGGGAAACATTCTTCCCGATTATCCTTCCTCACAAATATTTTGGGAAGGCATTTACAATTGACAGCAGAGAACTTGCAAAACAAAGAAGAAGAACAGCATTTGCATATGACAATCCGCTTGAGCAGTATGTAAGGCTGAAAGAAGTGCCAAACTGGAAAACAGAGCTTGATTTGGGATATATCTGGAGCGGAGATAACTGGACAACACCAACAGAAAAAGGAAGCTGCATGATGCTCTTAGCCCCGTCAAAAGCAATTCATACTGACACAAGACAGCAGATATTAGAGGAAGGCTGCAGAAGGATGGTAAAAGGCAGCTGCGACCTTGCGCTCGTGCTTAAGGAAGACTTAAGGCACCTGCCGCAGAATATAGGTCTAGTATATAATGCAGGCAATTTCTGCCTTATTACATACAGGAAGGACATAGCAGGGTTTATGAAAGAAACAGCTGCCGAAGTCCAGACATATCAGAGATAGTGGGAAAGTTATTTAAAGCTGGATAAGATTATATATTCTATGGGAGAAAGATCATTTGCAGTCAGGTTTAAGGTTGAGCAGGAAAACATCCAGACAGAGATGCATACCCAGAACATTTCACCGCAGGAAGCTGTAGGGCTGCTGGAGATGGCCAAAAGCCAGATTCTTGAAAACCTTGCGCAAGGAAGAAAGGAAGTTTTCTCAAGCGTTAAAAAATCAGAGCAGGAGTAAGAATGGATGACTGCGTGTTCTGCAAAATTGCAAGCAAGCAAATACCCTGCTTTTCGCTATATGAAGATGATGATGTAATTGCTTTTCTTGATATTGCGCCTGCGACAAAAAAAGGCGGGCACACGCTCGTAATACCGAAAAAGCATTATGAATCAATCACAGAAGTGCCTGATGAATTATTGGCAAAGATAATGGCTGTTGTAAAAAAGATTACAAATGCAATATTAAAAGATGCAGACGGAGTTAATGTGCTGCAGAATAATGGAAAGGCAGCTGGCCAGTTTGTAAAGCACATACATTTCCATATTGTGCCAAGATATAATGATGATAAAATAGGCATTACATGGGAATGCGAGAAATATGATGGCGGCGAGATTGAAAAAGAGCATGAAAAGCTCAAAAAACTTCTTGAAGAATGCCTCTTAAAGCCCTGACGATATATTTAAATAGATGAATTAACACATTTTAATGTAATGAGGCTGTTAAAATTAATGTTTGTTATAGTTGCTATTATGCTGTTAAGCAGCTTTGCAAGCGCAAAGATTGAAGATCTTGAAATAACAGGAAAAAGCCTTGAAAAAGCAGCAGCTGGCTCTATTGTTAATACACAATTAACTCTTGAAAACAAGGGAAGCGAAACCCTAAACCTTGTTGTGCGCAGAGACCCTTTTGTAACGCTTGAGTCAAGCTGGTTTGAATATGTTCTTTTCATCCCAGGCATCCTCAAGCTTGAAGGCGGGGACAAAAGTGCAGTCAATGTCAGCATAAAGCTGAAGAAAACAGTGCCGACAGGGTCTAACTACAAGACAACACTCAGCTTTACGCAGCTTGAAAATCCTGCGAATACGAAAGACAAGGATGTATTAATAAGGGCAGTGCCGCCTGAGGAGATTCTTAAGGCAAAAATAGAGGCGTCTGACATTATCACGCCAGGCAGGCAGTATACAGTGAATGTTAAGCTGAACAACAATCTTAATGCAGTTCTTCCTGAATGCGAGATTTTTGTATCAAGCGAGCTTTTTGAGGAAAGAAAACAGCTCATAATGCTTCCGTGGCAGGAAAGAGAAGAAGAGTTTTCATTTTTGATTCCTGAATCAACAAGGCCTGGAAGCTATACACTAAACGCCAGGATTTACTTTGAAAGGCAGCTTGTGCAAAAGACAGAGATTCCTTTTACTGTCTCCACAATGACTGATGTTGGCGGAGGGGAGAATGTTGAAACAGCCTTCTTATGGAGAAGGATTACAGTAACAAGGGAAAGCGAAGGCAACAGCCCGACTGAAACATCATACAAGACACGGCTTTCAAAAATGGAGCAGCTTTTTGCAGAATACTCAGAAGAGCCTGCTGAAATCAATGGAGAAGAGCTGAAATGGGTTGTCGCGCTTAACCCTGGCATGACTTACAGGCTTTCAATCACAGTCAATTACAGGCCTGCTTTCTGGGCAGTGCTTGCAATAATCGCATTCACAGTATTTGCATTGGTTGTATTCAAGAGAGGCGTTGCAGTGAAAAAAGAAATAATGAAACACAAGACAACACATGAAGGAATGACTGAAATCAAGATAAGGATGCATATCCATAACCACGGCTCAAAACCTTTGCATGATGCTGTTTTGACTGAGATTCTGCCTTACCACATGCACCCAAAGATGGAGTTTGGAACATTAAAGCCAGAGTCTGTTGAAAAAGGCGAAAGAGGCATAAGGCTCAAGTGGCACCTTGAACATGTTGGCAAGCATGAGGAAAGGATTATCACTTATACATTATTGACAAAGATAGGCGTTATAGGCACGATTGAGCTTCATCCTGCTTTATTGCGCTATAAGACAAGTGAAGGAAAGATAATCAGCGCAAAGTCAAATTCAGTGAAGTTTTCTTCTGGACAGCATGATGTGCGGCCGCCGAAAGAGCATGTGAGATAGTTCTTTGAAGGGCAATATATTTAAATAGCAGTTTGTTCCAATTATCCATACAGATTCCCGTCCTAGCTCAATGGTGGAGCACACGGCTGTAGAAAATGTGCGACTTTGCGCAATGCTTGGAATGAAACACATTCAGCCGAACCCGTGAGGTTGCCGGTTCGAGTCCGGCGGACGGGATTATTTTTTCATATCAATTCTTCAATATTAGAAATCCTGTAACGAAGCTTTGCCTCTTCTGCCTCAACAACCCTTGCAGCATAATAAGCGCCAATCCTGCCGGCGTTGTAAAGATTCATATCTTTTGCAATGCCATATAAAAAGCCAGCTGCAAACGCGTCTCCTGCGCCGTTTGTGTTCTTTACTTCTGCAACCTTGTATGCAGGAACAGCAACCCTGAAAAAGTTAGAGCCTTTGCATTTGGGGTTTCGCATTTTAACAGGCCCGCCAACAAGCGCGCCCTTGCTTCCCAACTTGACAACAGCAATATGCTTCTCACTAAGCTCAAACATTGAATCCCGAGGCGACTTCCCTGTATATTCAGCCGCCTCTTCCTCGTTTGCAAATACAATGTTAACATACTTCTCAAGCAGATAATCTATTTTTTTTCTATGCCTTTGAATGCTTTTTGCAGAGGCAAGGTCAAAGCTTATTTTCACATTATGTCTTTTTGCTATCTTCATTGCCCTCTTCACTGACAAGTACATTGAATCCAAGGCATATGCTGTTGTGTGAAAAAAGTCAGAATTCTCTATGTCAGCTTCATGCAGATTCCACGGCCAGAGAGATGATGACTTGCCCATGTTCACAGCCATTGTCCTTTCCTTGTCAGGCGTGACAAGCACCATGCATACGCCGTTAGGGCCTCTTTTTACATGAAAGTAATGGGCAATGCCTGCCTTTTCAAGATCCGCACCATAAAATTTCCCATTTTCATCATTTCCGACTGAGCCGATAAAAGCAGCCTGCATCCCAAGATTGACAAAGCCGTGACAGACATTTGCAGCAGAGCCGCCTGTTGTTCTTGAGAATTTAATCCTTTGCTCAAGATTTTTCCTTAATTCAGTGCTTATTCCCTGGAACCCGCCTTTCTGAAAGCCGTGCTCTTTAAGAAACTCATCACTTACATAAGCTGTGTAATCCAAAAGAGTGTTTTCAAGGGCTGTTAATAGCATAAAGACGCTGATACTGCTTATGTTTTTAAAGCTTTCCAAAAAATTAGAAAGTTATATATATGATTAGTCCATACCCCTGCAATATAGCAGGAGCGTGATGATGGAGCTTGATGAACTTGTTTCACTGGACTTAAGCAAGGTAACCTCATTTAGGGATTTGTTAAAGGCAATGAGCAAAACTGCTTTTGGCGGAAGGCAGCTTGGAGAAGCTTATGAAGCGCTTGAAGCAATGTATAATGACAAGAGCTGTGTAAAGGTTTTAACGCTTTCAGGAGCAATGACAATTGCAAAGCAGGGATTAATAATTTCTGATTTAATTGAGCACGGATTTGTTGATGTTGTTGTAAGCACAGGCGCGTTAATCACGCACGGATTGGTTGAGAATACAGGAATGGCTCATTTCAAGGTCCCAAAAGGCATGAATGACCATGAGTTAAGGCAGAAAAAATTAAACAGGGTTTATGACACAATTGAGGATGAAAAAAATCTTGATGACTTAGAGGCAATATTCAGCTCTATACTTGATTCAGTTGATGAGAATGAGGTATTGAGCAGCTATAGGATATGCGAAATGTTTGGCAAGCATTTGCAGAGTAAGGAAGGAAGAGGCATTGTGAAGAGCGCTTACAAAATGAATGTTCCTATATTCATACCTGCATTCACTGACAGCGAGTTAGGGCTTGATTTTGCATTGTATAACAGGCAGAGAGCAGCTGACGGAAAAAAGAGATTACAGTTCAACCCTTTCCTTGACTTGGAAAAGTATGCAGAGATTATAACTAATGCAAAAGAAACAGGAATATTCACAATAGGGGGAGGGGTGCCTAGAAACTGGGGACAGCAGGTTGGGCCTTACCTTGACCAAGTAAGGCAAAGATTCCATGAGCCAGGCCAATTCCTAAATGACAACAGCCCGCACTCAAGAAGGTTCAAGTACGGCGTAAGAATCTGTCCAGAGCCTGCCCACTGGGGAGGATTGTCAGGATGCACATATTCAGAAGGAGTAAGCTGGGGAAAATTCAAGGATGTGAAAGAAGGAGGAATATTTGCTGAAGTGCCTTGTGATGCGACAATCGCTTTGCCTATACTTGCAGGGGCTTTATTAGAAGACAAGCTTAAAGAAGCTTAAGCTTTCCTGTAATTTCATCGATTTTTTCTTCATCATCCGGCCCTATTCCCAAAGAAGTTGTTGTGGGCTCACTGAAGAATGTTTTTGCAGCGTCTGTAATTAATGCTGTTTTTAATCCTGCATCTTCCGCAATCTGCTTGTATTTGTATAATTCCTTTAATCCTGACACTTTTAACACTGCCTTTGTCATTCCTTCACTTCTCCATTTGGAGACTAATTTCTTGTCTGATTTTAATACAGCTTCAACTGAAGCATGAGCAGCCTGCACTGCTAATTTCCCTTTATCCATCTTCAGGTCTTCCCTGATAAGTATTGCCTGTTTCATATTGAAAATAAAGCTGTAAAGGTATTTAAAGCATTCTGCTCATTTAAAATATATGAAACTCTGCAGCGCATGCTTATTAGGTGTTAACTGCAAGTATAATGGAAAGAACAATTTGAACAGGAAAGTAATCGCTTTGGCAAAGAAAGAAATTTTTATTCCGGTGTGCCCTGAGCAATTGGCCGGCTTTACAACTCCGCGCGAGCCGATGGAGTTAAGGAATGGGAAAGCAGTTACTGCTTCTGGCAAGGATGTTACACTGCAAATGAAGAAAGGCGCTGCTGAAGTGTTGAATATTGCAAAGATGTATAAAGTAAAAGAGGCTATATTAAAGCAGAGAAGCCCTTCATGCGGTTATGGGCAGTTAAAGTTAATGTCAGGAGAGGTTGTGAAGGGCAATGGAATGACAGCTGAGTTATTGCATAAGAATGGAATAAAGATAATGTCAGAGGAGGAGATATAAGTATTTTACCAGTGATTATTAATAACCCTTTCCCATAATTCCTCAGACGGCTTTATCCACTCAACTTTCAATCTTTCAAATTCAATTCCTGACCAAATTGCCAGTTGCGGCACTGAATAGCTGCCGCTGTATTCAAAAACCGGAACTCTCGATTCCCAGTATTCCCTACAAGCCTTATTGATTGTTTCTTTTGTCGATTCCCCATGACCCTTTGATTCTTTATACAATTCCCTTTCGATATGAGCGCGTTCAACAACATATGCTTTATCTTCCGGCTTTAATTGAAAACTCAAAAGCATAACCTCTTCTTCTTTTCTGCAAATATCAGACATAAGGTATCTCCAAAGGTTAGAGAATTCCGGATTTTCTGTCCATGACTTTGGTTCAGGCTCTAAAAGCCCATTAATTATGCCTTCGTAAGCCTCACCAGGCAAACCATTTTCATTTCCAAGCCGGATAAATCTTTGTATAGGTATTAATCCAACCTTCCTGTAGGTTCTTCCATTCCGCATAGATTGGAATGCTATTGGATTGGAATAATGGTACGCAACAATGGTATCTTCCATAGCAGAAAACTCCCTTATATTATCTATATAAACCTTCCTAATTTTTATTGCTGCAGGTATCTGATAATTTACTTACTCAAAGAGATTGTTAAAAGCATAGAAAGCGTTAAAAGACAAGCCGCCTTCTGTTTTTGTATGAATGACGAAGATTTCATGAGAAAAGCAATAAAGAAAACAATACAAGGCATTAAGAAAGGCCAAACTCCGTTCGGAGCTTGCATTGTGAAGAAGGGAAAAGTAATTGTTTGCGAGCACAATGTTGTATGGAAAACAACTGATTCCACTGCGCATGCAGAGGTTAATGCAATAAGGCAAGCATGCAAGAAGCTGAAGACAATTGACTTGTCAGGATGTGTCATTTATTCAACAACAGAGCCCTGCCCTATGTGCTATTCTGCAATACACTGGGCAAGGATTAAGAGAATTGTGTTTGGCGCCTCTATTGCAGATGCCAAGAAAGCAGGATTTAATGAATTGCAGATTTCTAATAAGATAATGAAAAAATTAGGGAAGGACAAGATAAAGATTGAAAGCGGCCTTTTGAAGGAAGAGTGCGTTGAATTGTTCAGCTTGTGGAAGAAGCATAAAGGAAAGGCGTACTGATTAGCTTTATAAACACAAAAAACAAGTATTAACATATGGATTTCACAGCTCTTCTTGCATCGCCTTTATACAACTGGCTCATACTTCCATTATTGATATTTCTTGCAAGAATCCTTGATGTCAGCATAGGAACAATCAGGGTTATTTTCATATCAAGGGGATTGAGGTTTTTAGCGCCCACTTTGGGATTTTTTGAGGTTTTAATCTGGCTTCTTGCAATGCGGCAGATAATGGTCAATCTGTCAAGCCCGATTTATTTTATTGCGTATGCAGCAGGTTTTGCAACAGGAACCTTTGTAGGCATTGTGCTTGAAGACAAGATAAGCATTGGCAAGGTTATTGTAAGAATAATTGCAAGAGATCATGCAAAGGATTTAATCAAGGAGCTGCAAAAGAGGAATTACCATATTACCATCTCGGATGCCAGGGGCACGTATGGAAAAGTTAAGATAATATTCACAATAACGCAGAGGCACGCCGTCCCGAGGCTTATTGAGATAATCAATCACTTCCAGCCACATGCATTTTATTCAATTGAAGACATCAGGTATTCAAGCGATGTGGAAGCCAACCTGCCGTGGTACAGGAAGATATATCTGAACAGGTTCGGGTTCTTCAGGAAAGGGAAGTAAAATTATAGATTGTATTCCTCAAACTTGTAGACATTCAGGTTAATGACAGATTTCCAGCTAACGGTAGCTCGTTAGAATCCGCTGGGCGACATTCCGCTTCGCTCCAGTCCCCCAAAAAAGCTGCGCAAAATTATAAATTATATTCCTCAAACTTGTAGACATTCAGGTTAATGACAGATTTCCAGTCAGCAATCAGGTTCTTGAATTTCTGCCTTATCTCCCTAAAGAGGGAATCCATTTCACCTGTATTCTTTGCTATTAACACGCAGGTTATGTCAAAATCGCCTAAAGTTGTTATCAGTGTTGTCACATTATTATGCGCTTTGAGGTAAGAGGTGAATTTTGCAAGCTCTTCCTCACTGATATTGTGGAGCTTTATCTGCACGTTTGCAACCAAATCATAGCCAACTGCCTTCGGATCAATAAAAGCGCCGAACTTTGCTATAATCCCCTTTTGCTTTAATTTCTCTATTCTTTTCTTTGTTGAGTCAATTGAAAGCCCTATCTGCCTTGCCAGTATCTTTAATTGCTCCCTGCTGTTTTTCTGCAGCAAAAGCAGGAGATGCTTGTCCTTATTGTCTATGTCTTCCATATTATATCTCCTCCATGACTCTCACAAAATATTCTGCCCCTTTTATCAAAAGCCGCTGCACAGGCACTTTAAGAGTCATTATTGACAGCTCTTTATTCTTGATCATATTGCGGAACTCATCTTCTGTTAAGATAAGCGGATTAACTGTTTTTCCTAAAACCGTGGAAAGGCGGGATGCATTTCTGTTTAGCTCTTTATCCTTTTCCTTAATGACCAATAATAAGTCTATATCACTCTTTTCAGTAAATGCAAGCCGGGCATAGCTTCCAAAAAGGCAGCAGGCAAGTATATTGTCTCCTGAAAACAGGTTTCTGGCATGTTTTATTATTGAATCCACTTTCCTATCGCCTGTATTTAGCCTGTATTCTTCAATCAGGCAAGCTAATTCAGAATATTGCGGCTGGTTTTTGTCTATTGAAAGCAGGATGGTTTTGCCTGCTTTTTTTTCATTAAGCAATTGCTTCATGCCCCCTAATGACTTTTGCACGCTAAAAGGGTATAATTTCATTTGCCTTGAAATATCCATGAGATGCGTTTCCCCTTTTTCATAAATTTCCTTGAGTATGCCTATCTTGTTTTTTGTAAGCGGGAGAAGCTTTTCTATCATTCTATCTCACCCAAAAGGCGGATTAATTCCCTCACTTCCTCAATTATTCTGTCTGCCGGAGTTTTTATATTCCTGAGAGTTTTTGGCAGGTAGAGATAATTGTTTCTGGCTATCCTTATGTTGGCTATTTCCTCAAAGAAAGACTCTTTCGGCGGGATTTCAGCAAACAGCCTGTCTTTCTTTTCCAGCATACTGTGTATTTTTTCCAGAGATTCTTCAGGTATAATCCCATGGAAAAGCAGGGCAGTTATTATGCAGCTATGGTCTTTTGAATAAAATCCGAGCTTTTTTACAAGGACAGCATTGCACATGAGGAACAACGCCTGATACGCCTTTGTTGCCGCCCATCTCGGGCTTTGTTCTTTTGTTGCAGACTCAATATCCTCATAAGCCATCTGCTGGTATTCCCTGTAGAGCGATTTGTCAATATTTACAAAACTCTTCTCGCATCTCCTGTAAGAGCGCTCCAATGCCTGCCTTGTTTTCGGTATCATCATACACCTTTAGTTGTATATATATACAATCTGAGTTGTATATAAACTTTTCTGCCGGAAATCAAAAGCACCCTGCCCTTACTGCCTGTTTCGCACATATAACTTAATGGTTAAGACAGATATATAAATCTTTCGCATTTAGTTAAGCTAAATCCGTAGAAAGGCTTAAAGGATAGTGTGTATACTTCACTGTAGCGTAATAACAAGTGTTATTGCGAAGGGGGTAAAAAATGGAAAACGTAACAAGCGAATACAAGAGCAGAGAGGCATTCATGGGCTTTGTAGAAGGGACTACATCAAGGTGTGCTCCGGAATGCCAGGGAAACGGGTGGTGAAGAAGATGAGTGGAGGACATGGATTGGTTACAAGAGAAGAGAGCGATGAAAAACTTGAAGAAAGGACAGAGAGCCCAGTAAGGGCATATAGAGTTGTGCCTAAATACGGAAGAACAGCAGGAGCAAAGGATGCACAGCTCGGAGCTTACTGGCCGAAGCCTGAAGTGGAAGCAGAGGTTGAGCAGCTTGCAGAGAGATATTTGGCAAGCCAACCTGAATATGTAAGCCCACTGGCCACAATAGACAAGGAGCTTGAAGCAGAGTTTGAGCAGTTTGCTGAGACGCATTTGACAAGCCAGCCTGAATATATAAGTCCACTTGCCGAAGGGGATAGGGAGATTAAATCAAGATTTGATAAACTGGAATACAAACTGCAAAAGCAGGATGAAGAAAAAGAGTGTGCGCTGGAGAAAAAAACTATAAGTGAGATACATACAATTGTGTTCAATGCCGCAGGTTACATGAAAGGCGTGCAGGCAGGCTTATTAAATTATGCAAACGAAGTAAGAGGCGCCCAGCTTGGTGCATGCAATGAGACACGTGAAGCAATGTATGGTGTTCAGCTTGGTTTATATAATGAGAGCGAAGCAATGTATGGTGCCCAGCTTATTGGATGGTGCAATTCAAGCGAAGCAATGTATGGTGTTCAGCTTGGTGTATTCAATATGGCACGCGAAGCAAGAGGTGTTCAGCTTGGCGGATTTAATTATGTTAGGGAAGCAGATAAAATATTACAGATTGGCGGCTTATGCATAATTGATAGTAATCCCTGGTATGCAAGGTGCCTTCCTTTTATGAATTATGGCGGGAGCAAGGCAAAGCGTGACGCAAGAAAAGCAAGAAAAGAAGAAGCTTTGAAGAAAGAATATGACCAGTTTTTAAGGGAAAGACTAAGGATGAGGATTTGATTTATTTATTTTAATAATCCAGAGGCAAAAAGATAAATTAGTAAAAATTGATTAAGAAAGGTCGAAGATTTGCTTAACCAAAAATGAAAATCCAAACATATAAACAGTCAACATGCGAATCATGCCTTGCGAGCTGCCTTTTGCAGTTAAGGCATTTGCAGGCAGGGAAGAGAATAACTCAAAAACAAGAAAGAAGTATGCTGTTTTATGCATTGAAATTCAGCAAGACGGATTTTGTTGCAGGGCACCTGGATTATTTTGAAAAAAAGCTTAGATTAAAAACAAAAAGATACGTGCATAACAAGATTCTTTATGAGCTTGTAAAAGAGCATTGCAAAACAGAGATGGAAATAAAAAAGATTGACATGGGATTTATAGGCAAGATGATAGAAAAGCAGCCAGTGCTAATTGTTATTGATTCAGGACCTTTATACAAGCATTTATACAATATGATTCTTTACCATTATCCGCACTGGATTGTTGTTTATGGGAAAGAGAATGATAAATACAAGATTTATGAGCCGTGGGAAGGAAAAGAGGTTGCAGTACCTGAGAAGATAATAAAAGAATCCTTAAAATCATACCTCAACCGCCTTTGGGGAGCGCCTCAATTAATAAGCCTAAAGCAATAGCCTTACATCTTCTTAATCCGCTTTTCCAGCTCTTTTTTCAATGTTGAAATATACACATCAAGCCCGGCCTCATTCATTTTCCACATGTCCCTTGTTATGTCAGCCCCGCGGTACTTGTTCTGGTTCCTTATGTTCCGGACAGTTTCAAAAAAATTCCAGTCCAGGTCAAGCTCAGGAAACTCAAGGACAATAAAAGCAAAAAGCCCCTGGTGATTGCTTGTCTTTTGGCGCTTAAAGCGCATAAGCTGGTCACAAAGCTCGCGAAGCACATCATAGTGTATGTTAAAAATAACGCGCCAGTTCTGATTCCTGAGCTTTCTCAGGATTTTTCCAAATTCGTAATCTTCCAAAGCCATGCGGATGGATTTTTCCATTTCCGCCTTGTCAGGATGCGCTTCCCCGTAACCGCCTTCAGCAGAAAGCCCGTCATACACCTCTTTTGGCGTTTTTTCCTTAGGCACGTATTTTCACCTCAAAAGGCTCTATGCTTTCCTTTATGCTAAACCCTTTGGCAATATTCGGCAAAAGGCCGGGATCAAGCTGTTTTTTCATTTCCCCTGCGTCCTTAAAGCTGAAAAGCTGTATCTCCCTCTTAGTCTTTCTTTCAAATTCCGCCTTGTTAAAGTTTCTGTCATCGCCATAAATAAAAACATCTATATCGCTTGACTTGTTCCAGTCCCCCCTTGAAAAGCTTCCAAAAATTATCGCTGTTTTTATCCCGCTGTCAGCGCTGATGCCTTCAAAAAGCCCGCTCTGCCCGAGCAATGACAGCCCATACATCCTTTTTTCAGCCCTGAATTTAGGGGAATCCCTGCTGGCAATATAGTAAGGCATCCTGCCTCTCGGCTTTACCCTATAAATAAGCCTTTCCTTCAGCGTCTGCCTGAGGAAATAGTTTGCCCTGCCCCTGCTCAGCCCCGAAGCCTTGACTATATCTTCAAAATGCCATCTCCTCATGGTTTCATTGAAAAAGAGGGGCTTTATCCTGTTTTCCATAGTAGTATACAAAATTATACTAATATTTAAAGGTATGGATACGAAAGCTCTGCCTGTCCATTGGCTTGTTGCAGCCAGCGCATTTGGGTTTGCATATCTCTTTGGGATGAAAGTATCAGCCGAAAGCCTTATATATGATGGCACTTTATACATCAATTGATGGTAAATATCACATCATTAACAAAAGCAGAAATAACAATTATTTCCTTTTTTATAGGCAACATTAAAAAAGAGTTTGGAATAAGGGAGATTTCCAGGAATATTAAGACAGACTACAAAAACACATACTCAACAATACAAAAGCTTGCTAAGAAAGGGGTGCTGCTGAAAAGGAGAAAGGCAAATATTGATTTATGCTCTTTAAACTTAAAAGGCGATTCCGGGGAGATTTGCTTTGTAGAAGCGATGAAAGCAAGAAACTTCATGGAGAAGCACAGGGTTATAAAAGATTTTTTTAATGCAGTCATGGATAAAACAAGGCACATATATTATAGCCTCATCATCTTCGGCTCATTTGCAAAGGGAAAGGAAACAAAAAGCTCTGACCTGGACATCCTGGTAATAGCACCTGAAAAAAGCATTGCAGACGAAATAGAGCGAATAATAAACACAGAAGCTGTTACAGTTTCAGCAGGCATCCATAGCATAGCAATAAGTGAATCTGATTTCATTGCAAACCTTGCGGATAAAAAGCCCAATGTCATTACCGAAGCATTTAAAAGCCATATTATCATTACAGGCAGTGAGCCGTTTTATCAAGGGGTGAAAAAAGCATTATGAAGCTTGATGCGAAAAAAATAAAAGAAGCGGAAAATAATGTCTCAAGATACCTTGAAGAGGGATTGCTGAAGAAAGATGCGGAAAATGAGCAGTTCTCCGGATTCTATATGGAAAATGCAAAAGAGCACATAGCAAAGCTTTCATTGGAAAGGGCTGAAAGGTTTATTCAGGAAATGGCAAAAGCTGTAGGGAGGAGAAAATAATGCAGACAATCGCAAGAGACACGCCATTGGCTGAAATCACTTTAAGGAAGTATGAGAGGCCTTCTCCTGAAATGACAAGAAGGGAAACCATAAGAAAGCTCTGCCTGTCAATCGGCTTGTTGCAGCCAGGTGATTCAAGGGATGTTATTGTTGACGTGTTCCAGGCATTATTAGACAATAAAAAAGGCCTTACTTCAGAGGAAATCGTAGCTAAAGCAATTGAATTAAGAAAAACCTCTAACCTTGCAATGAATGGCATAGCAGCGTCAAACATAAGAAGGCAGGTAAAAAGATTAAAGGATGCTTATCTTGTTGAAAAAGCCAATAACAGCTACAGGATTGCTGAGAATGAGGAATTGTCAAGAATATTTAAGGAAAAAATAGAAAAGTTCTACCTGCCGTCAATTGTCGCAAGAGTGAAAGAGTATTTTGAGGCGGTGAAGTAAATGAGCATACTTTTCTGGATAATAGGAAGCACCATACTTATCAGCCTTATATCATTAATAGGGGTCATAGCATTAGCATTGAAAGAAAAATACCTTGACAGGGTTGTAATGCTTTTGGTGGCATTGTCAGCAGGCGCATTGATTGGAGGCGCGTTCCTGCATTTAATCCCTGAAGCTTTGGAAGAGTTCGGGCCTGAGCATATTTTTATTTACAGCATCATAGGGTTTACTTCATTTTATGTTATAGAGAAAGTGTTTCACTGGAGGCACTGCCATAAGGGAAGGTGCCCTGAGCACACTTTTGCTGAGATGAACCTTTTCGGGGATGCAGTGCATAACATAATCGACGGCATTGTGATTGCAGCAAGCTTTATTGTAAGCATTCCATTGGGGATTACAACAACATTTGCAATTGCCTTGCATGAGATACCGCAGGGAATAGGGAATTACGGCGTATTATTGTATGCAAAGTTCCATAAGTGGAAAGCTTTATTGCTTAACTTCCTTGTATCTTTAACAGTTGTTATTGGCGGCATTGCAAGCTACTTTCTTTCAGGGCTTTCTAATTCAACCATGTTTTTAATACCTTTTGCAGCAGGCGGTTTTGTGTATGTTGCTGCCTCTGACTTATTGCCAGAGGTAAGGAAAGAGCAGGATTTGAAAAAGTCACTGCTTAACATGCTTGCGTTTATTGTAGGAATTCTGATAATATACATGCTTTAAAGCGCAAGTTTTATATATTAGGCAGCAAAGACAAGGCATAGAATGAAATTAAAAGAAATCATAAACCCAAAAACAATCAGCATTGGATTGGCAGTAGCAGCTATCGGCGTATGCAGGATTGGGCCGGAAATTATGAATGATGAAAGGGTTATTGAAAAAGACAGGATTGTTGTTATTGAAACTTATGGGATAATGCCAAAACAGGCTGCTTTTGAATATAATGGAGAACACACTGTAATTACATATGAAGGAAGCGGGATATATATTCCCCTTGCTGTTATTGCAACCAGCTCAAGCGAACTTACAACGCTTTTTATGAATGGCGTGTGCGACAATAATGTTCATATGGCATGCAGGGGCGTTGGCACTGAAAAGGTAAGGTGCGTTACAGGCGGGAACCTGGGTGCTTATGACACGCTCAGAAAGGCAAATGAAAAAAGGGAAGAGCTTTGCGATATTCTTGATTGTGCCGGCATTTGTGAAGAATGGAAGGCCCTGCAGTAAGATGAAAATATACCAGCCTGCTGAGGATTCTTATTTGCTTGAGAAATATGTTAAGAAGTATGCTTGCAGGAAAGTTCTTGATGTTGGAACAGGCTCCGGGATATTAGCCAGGGCCGCTCTTGAAAAAACTTCAGATGTTCTTGCTGTTGATGTGAACAAAAAGGCGGTTGAGCATGTTAAATCTTTAGGGATTAATGCAAAAGTGTCTGACTTGTTTTCTAATGTGAATGAAAAGTTTGACTTGATTGTTTTCAATCCGCCTTATTTGCCTGCTGATGAAAAAGAGGATGAAGATGTTGCTTTGCAGGTTGCAGGCGGGAAGAAAGGGCATGAAGTTATTGAGAGGTTTTTGAAGGACGCTAAAAAGCATTTGAACAAGGATGGGAAGATATTATTATTGTTCAGCTCATTGTCAGGGGATATTGAAGAATTAATGAAGAAGTATGGATATAAATTCAAAAAGCTGGAAGAGCAATCATTATTCTTTGAGAAGCTGTATGTGTATGCGATTAAACTCCGGTAGCTTGTATTTCAGTGATTGAATATAAATCATTCTTAAGAATTGAATATAAGCTACCAAAAGTACGCGGCTTTTTTGCCATAAACATTTCAGAAAGCGCATTATATGCCACATTGTGGGGCTCCTCTTTTCTTAGAATTTTAAAATCGTCTAATGTTCCACAAAATTGGTAAAGCGAATGAAACTTGAACCTGCTTGAGATTGCATCAAACTCTTCACATGCCCAGTACTGAAAGCATATTGCCAGCATTTCGGCCATAACTATTTTCATTTGCAAAGGCACTTTACTGCTTGCAAATTCAGCTGTGGCTATATGGCCTCTCTCATGCATATAAGCAAAAAAAGCATCTGGAACAGGCATATGGCGTATAAACAGCAAAGAATGATTTTTAGGAAAAGGAGGATTAAAGCGGAATGCCTGTATATAGTCCATTTCCTCGCTGGTTGCCCCATAACCTAAATCATCGCTGAATATTGTTGCGGCCCTCATAAATTCATCGTCTGAAAGAAAATGATTGTGAATTGTGCAGGAAGTTTTTGCCTCGCCCCCCATCCTTGGTAAAACAGCATCAACAATATGCTCAATATCCTTATAAGTGGTCGCAATTTTCTCGGGATCTGTGATCAAATCTACCATAGCATGTAAGAAACAATGCAGCATTAATAAATGCTTGGCTGTCAAAAACATCCTGTAACCACTCTAAAAGTGTCTAAAAACCGAAACCTTTATAAAGGAGTTATAGTTATTTCCCTTACAGACAGATATAAACACTTTCGGAGTTGATAAACATGATAGTAAGCGAAGACTTTTTAAGCAAGGCGCGGTCAGCATTTGACCTAAACGAGTATGAAATAAAGACATGGACAGCACTGCTCTCAAGGGCAGAATCAACTGCAGGCGAGCTTGCAGAGATAAGCACTGTTCCAAGGTCAAGGGTTTATGATATTCTTGAAGGGCTTACAAAAAAGAACTATGTTGTAAAGAAAAACACAACCCCGATAAGGTACAAGACTGTTTCTCCTGCAGAAGCATTAAAGGCTGCAAAAAAGAATGCGCAATTGAATGCAGACACAGAAGCAGGAAAGCTTGAAAAGACAAAGTCAACAGATGTTTTCAAAGAGCTGGACAAGATGTACAAGAAAGGCTCTGAAGAAATAAAGCCAGAGCTTGTCGGGCTTGTGAAAGGCAGAAAAAACATCCATGCGCATTTGAGGACAATGGTTTCTGATGCAAAAAAATCAATAACAATTGTTTCAACAAAGGAAGGGCTGTTAAGGAAAGCAGGCAAATTGTCTGCAGAGCTGAAAAAGGCAAAAGACAAGGGAGTTACAGTAAGGCTTGTTTCAACAAACGATACTTCATTGCCTGAATCATTGAAAGGCATTGCAGAGCTGAAGAAGTCAAAAGACGCTGCAAGGTTTGTGATTGTTGATGACAAGGCAGTATTGTTCATGATGGACCATGATAACAATGTGCATGAGACTTATGATACAGGTGTTCTTGTGAATTCACAGTTCTTTGCAAAAAGCTTTGAGCATGTGTTTAACAATCATTGGGAAAAGCTGTAAAAAGCCAGCCTCACGGCGCACTTTATTCTTTTTATTGTTTATTCATGCTTTAAGTGATTGAAAGCTATCGACAGATTAATATACCAGATATGCTATTTTAGCTTTAGGGGTTGCCCAGTGGACCTCAGCCTTTAGGTTGAGCACAAATCTGGTACTGAGCTTCGGCTCCCACCCCTAATTTTTAATTAACCATACTCTTTATCTTTTCAACTTCAGTTCTTGTTAATTTCGCAACATTAACTTTCTTAAAGGTTTTAGAAACAACATCCCATTCCTTTGTCTGCATCTCAACATTGCCTGATGCATCAATAAATAATACATTCCTGCCCTGCATGGAAACCATAATCACATCATCCTGCACAGTAACAGCAGAAGGCATTACCTTTTCATTATTAACATACAACTCATCCTGCATTATGCCTCTCCATTGTATCCACACTTTCGGCGCAGAAGAAGGCTGCCTTATTGAAAGCGTGCAATCCTCATTTAACCCAACGCAGGTTTTTCCGTTCTTTGTCTCGGCCTTTATCCCTGAATCCTTGAAAGAGAACTTCACATTCCTTGAAGAAGAAGGAATAACAGCATTTTTCAAAACATCAGATACAGCAGGAGCAACACCCAGGCTTGCAATGTCTGCCTGTGAATTAAGGTGCCCTCTTTCCTTTATGTAGGCACCGAGCTTTGAAAGAATACCTTTCTCCACTCCAAGCATTTCAATGTTTTTCTCAACAGGCATTATTAAAGAGCCCTGCATTGAAAGCATTCCTGACAACAAGGCGCCTGCATTTCCTTCAACAGAAACATCATTCCCAGAAACTGAAACAGCCCCTTCCTCAACCAGGAATGACTCTCCAGGCAGCATCATCTGCCTTCCCTCTGACTCGCTGCATTCAACAGAGTTAAATGAGCAAAAAAATCCTTTGCTTAACCCATAGTCAGAGGCAATTGAAGATGCATCTCCGGACATCAAGCCGCGAACTTCTGTAAATGAAAATTCCGAACCATAGGCATATATATTGCCGTCGCAGAAATCAATTGACCCTGTCTGTTTATCCCCACACCTTGTTAATGCTATCTCATTGTCTGTTGTGTAAACCCTTGCTCCGCCTTCCCTGCTCATGAAAGCAACATCTGAATTCTCTCCAACGCGAATCATCTCATGGTCTTTGTAAAACACCTCGCCTTTTGCAACAATCAGCCTTTCAGAGGCAGTTGTCATCCTGAAATTGCCTGCAATCCTGAATGCATAATCAGAGCCGGAAGGCGCAGGCTGTATGTCAACAGAGCCTATTGCGTCAGGCACAACAAGGCCGTCAGACACCCAAACACCTCTTCCTAATGTGAAAAGCTCAAAAGGCTCTTCAGTATAATCAAACCCAAACTTTACTTCCCCTTCCTTATACAAAACAGTTGCTCCTTTCGGCAGCTTGTATTTCTTGTTCCCAAAGACATATTCTGTCTCTTCTTTTGCAACCATGAATTCTGCGCTTTCAAGCTTTCCTTCCTCATCAAATACAAATGTCGCGCTGTTAATGCTTTCCCCTTCAGGCCCCTTATCTATTTTTCCTGCTGCAAAGTTTTTGTAAACAAGCTGCCCTATTTTTATTGCGCACTTTGCAGGCTCGTCAATGTCTCCCGAGCGTTGCGAAGGGAGGCTTGGAGCGCCAGCGACAATGCTGCCTGAATCCTTTGTTTGAATCCTGAACTTTCCTGATTTTTTTGAGATGAAGCATTCAGGGCTTACAATAAGAGTGCCTGGCGGAAAGCCGGCAAGCCTGCTTACATCACTAACCTGTATTGTCTTGCAATTGTATATATCGCCAAAAGTTCCGTCAAGGTTAAAGCCGATTATGCACTTTCCCCTTTTCCTGTTTGCAGGCAAAATATCCATCAGCTCAGTTACTGCCCTGCCTGTTATGCTTCCTTCGCCTGATTCACCAGAGCTTTCCCCTGAGCTTCCTGAAGAGCCTGCATAAGAGCTTCCTTCATCCATCCTTAATGTATCCATATAGCCTTTCATTGAATAAACCATTGCAACCTGCGTGCCAACCTTTGAATCAAGGTTTTGCATTACCTGCGTCATTGCATATGATTCTGCAGTGCCCCACATGTCCTGGCTGGTTCCCTCAATCTGGCCGTAATAACCCATGCCTGTAGTGAAAGCATTGCACGCTCCCGGAGTCTGCTGGCATGCCTGCTGCTGCAAAAGATTTGTTGCAAACCCAGAGGGGTCTTCAAAATAGCTTGCTGAAGAGCTTACCTGCCCAATAACCCCGTTTATCTGGTTGTATTTTTCACAAAGCTCTCCTGCGCCTTCACAAAGCTTTGATGTCATGAAATTCTCAGCAAATGCCTGCGGCGACTGTACCATGTAATAAGCATCAAGTATTCTCTGGCCTTCGCTGCTCTGCGCAACTAATTGCGAAACCTGCTGCCTTCCTGTTGTGAAAACAAGGTCGCTTACGCCTGCATATACAAAAGAGGCAAGTATCAGGATAAAAGCCAAACCTGCGATTATTTTAGTTGTTTTAGTAGCCATGCGCAAACACAAAATCAAATGTTTCTCCTGAAGCTGATGCGTCTTTTATGTCAAACACATAAGTTGTAATCATATTGTCAATGTCTATGACAAAGCTGTTTCTCTCGCCTGCGTCTATCAGGCAGCTGAGGCACACTTCGTCAGGATTTTCAACCTGCACAGTCATGAAGCCGGTAAGCTCATTCATTATTGCGCCGAGCCTGAACAGCTTCGATGCCCGGAACAAGTCTACCCTTGATGTTAGCTCTCCTTTTCTGAATGTTATGGGCCATTCAATCTCAGCGTCAACAGATGTTTCCCTTATATAAACATTAACATCCTTTATGTTTCCAGCAGTGAAATCAACATTCTTGACAACGCTCTGGCACTGCGGCGCATTTGCTTCCATGTAGTCTTCAAGGGACGCAGCCATTTCATCTGTTGTCGGGAGGTAGCTTTTTTCATCATAATAAAGATAAGTCACGTCAAGCCCTGCATAATCGTACTTTTTTAATCCTGAATTGTCCATGTAACCGCCCTGCAGACCTAATTCCTCAACACCTGCTTTAAGCACATTGCCAAGGCAGTCCTCAATCATGTTTCCTGATTCAGCAAACTCAGGCAATAAGGCAGACACTTCCCTTGAAGCTGTTTTTCCAGCAGGCAGCCTTGTGTAAACAAGGTATATTGCAGCGCTTGCTATTATTAAAACGCTGAGAATGACAAATATTGTAACCTGGCCCTTTTTCATATTCTTATTAAAAAGGACTTATGTATATAAATATTGCTTATAAGCGGTAGAACTGCCTTATGCACTCATCCATGCCAAGAACAAGCCTCATTTTCAATGATGTATGCGGCCTTGCCCAGTAAAAGCCCTTGTGCTCTTTTGGCGTTACTATGACAGCTTCAGGCTTTTCAAGCTCAATGCTGAACATCTCATAAGTAAAGTCATAATCAGGGTACCTTACATAGAATTTGCAGAAGGGGATAAAGTTATCTTCCGGCAGCAGAATGCCTGTCTCCTCCCACAGCTCTCTCCTTGCTGCATACACAGGGGTTTTATCTTCTGGATCAATCTTTCCTCCTGGCGCGCCCCATTTATTGCCTTCCGGCAGCCAGTCCTGCCTCAACAGCAGAAGCATTTTTCCTTCAAGCTGGCAAAAGCAGCCAACTGCCTCGTGCCTTGGATTGAAGTTTTCAGGTATATCTTTGTATATCATACAGAAAGGAAATCATTGCGTGTTTAAATAATTATTCACAAGAGGCTGTACATTAAGCTGTAAAAAGCATAATGCTTATAAATATAGGCAGGATTATCAGGCTTATGAATCAGAAAAAATCAATGGCATTTGGCATTGCTACAGGCGTGCTTCTTACAGTTGCCCCTGGAATTATCATGCCCTACAGTTGCTCATTGGCTCTTGCCGGAACAAGGGTTACAAGCGACAGCTCAACACTTACAATAGAAGCTTCTGAAGACTATGGCGAAGCAGGCAGAAGAACAGTTGTATGGCAGCAGTTTGATGATGGCGAAACGTGCGCCATGCGCTACATAGAAGTGCAGGACTGCCCGAATGCAAGAAGGAATGACGGCGTGCAATATTCATGCAACGGAGACTCTTACAGGGATATTGACTGCGACGGCGCTGTTGATGAGTATGGCATTAATCGCATCGGCAGAATCACAAGGATAGTGCCGCGCAGTAACCCAGAATTCAATCCCGCTCTTTTTGACCTAGAATACCGTAATCTGCAGGAAGCTATTGAGGGCGCGCTTGAAATCAATCTTGAGGCTAAAGTAAGAGAGTGGCGCGAGCAGCGCGAAGTGAACTGAAACTCTACCATATTCTTTTCTTGTGAATTTCTATTGTTCTTCTTGCCTCATTGTCAAACTTTTGGAAATCCGAGCAGAAAACCTCGGAAAACATGATTGAAGAAGGCTTCTCAGAGTGCTCTGCGTAAAACATGTGCGCTATTTCATGCATAAGCAGGTATGGCATGCATTCTGCATAAGCAGGGCTTACCCTCACAACCATGGCAACAAGATTTGAGTCAGCATCAATTATTCTCTCCCCTCTGGAAGCCTTATGCGTAAAAACAAGTTCAAAATCATCTTCGTCAGAAACCATATCCGCAAGCTCATCGCTGCTAGTAAGCGCAGGTATTTCTACATTTCCCCTGTAATAAGGAACAAGGTTAATGCCGAATTCCTGCAAATACCGGTCTCTTGTAGTTTCAACCGCCTTTACTGATTCATTCCTTTCACCATCAGGGATTTCAGTTCCAAAATAAACGCCCACACTTACATCCTGAATCTCATTTCTGTCAAAGCCTGAAATAAAATGCGTTGCATTACAATAAAGATAGTTTGTAATCTGCTGGTTGCCATAAGGCGAATTGTCAAAAGCAAAAACACCGGGAACAGCCATAGCGCCGGCGAGAGCCAGGCACAACGCCAGCCTTGGTTTTTTAACTGACATATCCTTCAATAAAGGAATAGATCATATGGCTATATAAATGTTGTCAAAAACAGCCTTTCATTTGCCTGAGATTCAATGCAAAAGGTATAAAAGCAGCCAAATGGTTTAGATTAGCATGGCATTGATAGCAGGGATAGATGAGGCCGGAAGAGGGCCTGTAATCGGGCCATTAGTAATGTGCTGCTTTATGATTGATGAGAAGGATTTGCCTACTTTGAAGAACCTTGGAGTAAAGGATTCAAAGCTTTTATCCCCTAAAAAAAGAGAGCAGATTGCCGGGCTTGCAAAGAAAGCAGCAAAAGGATATGAATTAATAGAGATACAGCCTGCTGAGATTGATTCTGCTGTTGAAAGCGATAATACAAACTTAAACTGGCTTGAGGCTGAAAAAGCTGCAATGCTGTTGAACAAATTAAATCCAGACATTGCAATCATTGACTGCCCTTCGCCTAACATCAAGGCTTACAAGGACTATGTTTTTAGTTTTCTTAAAAAGAAGGACATGGAATTAATATTAGAGCACAAGGCTGAACGCCATCTGCCTGTGGCAGCTGCAAGCATCATTGCAAAGACAACTCGTGATGCAAGGATTGAAGAGATTAAGAAAAAGATTGGAAGCGATTTCGGGTCGGGATATCCGTCTGATTTTAAAACCAAAGAATTCATACAAAAAGAGTGGAAAGTGCACGGCAATATCATGAGAAAGTCATGGGCAACGTATAAGGCTGTTGCGCAGAAGTCATTAAAAGAATTCTAAAAAGGAAGCTGCATCTCGTGGTTAACATACTTCCTTGCATTCTCCCAGATTATTTTTCTTGTTTCATCAAATGAAAGCCCTTCAAGCAGTTTCTTGCATTCCCTTGCCCTGTATTTCTTAAGCGCTTCCAAATCAGCGCCATTTTCCAAGAGCAAAACAGGTATTGAAATTCCCGCCTTGTTTGCAGCAAACCTCCTGTGGTTGCCGTTATAAACAATGAAAAAGCCCAAATGCAATAAATCTTCAGGAGCGTCAAACACCGGTATTAATGGAACATTGCTCCAGCCAGCGCCTGTGTCTTCCCTTTCCATGCCAAAGCCCCTGAACGGAGCTGCTTTTGCCTCTGCAAGAATCCCGTCAATGCTTCTTGATTTTTCTTTTTCCTCAAAAGCCCTTCTTTGGAAAGAGCCTGCTTCATACGGCTGTTCCCAGGGGATTATATATTCCGGGCTGATAACTAAGATTTGCATTTTTCTAGAAACTCCAGTGCTTTCTGTATGGCTTTTCCCTTGCCCTGTTTTCTTCATGCTCAATATGCCTTCTTGCAAGCCTGTAAATCTCCGCCCTGTGCGCAAGGTAAGTAAACGGAATTTCTTTTTTGTCTGTCCTTAATTCTTCCCCTCTTCTTACTGCTCTCCCTAAATCTTCATCGCTTTCAATAAGCATGCACGGCAGGTAAATTCCTGTTTCTTTTGCAGCCCGCCACCTGTGATGCCCATTGTAAACAATATGAGTGCCTTTTTGCATTAAATCCTCAGGTGCTGCTATCAAAGGAACCAATGGCACATAGAACCATCCTTCTCCTTCATCGCTTCCAGGCTCTATCCTTCTTATAACTTATGTTTGACAAAATGAACACTTCTGTATCGCCAAATCTATAAATACAGGCGTATTCTATTTATAAAGAGCTTCATGACAAAGCCCCTGGCTGCCAAATTCGTGCCTTTGGGGC
>Ga0180009_10001951_pt1 | contig 24452 bp, 39 predicted proteins | sample OS_PC_MetaG_FD_123537 | JGI IMG/M metagenome (GOLD analysis project Ga0180009, IMG submission 123537) | Groundwater microbial communities from the Aspo Hard Rock Laboratory (HRL) deep subsurface site, Sweden - OS_PC_MetaG | ecosystem: Environmental > Aquatic > Deep subsurface > Groundwater...
GACTTCCGAAAAGTTAAAAAAGGTTGTATGTATTTCTGTCATTGGAAAACACCTCGTTTTAGCAATTAAAATAGGGTGTTTTCCCCTTATAAGGTCTATCACTCACTTTTCAGACAGTGCCGTCGAAGACATGAGGTTTCGAACGCAGTGAGAAAGGTTACTGTCGTCGGGGAAAAGGAGCAGCCTCCGGCGTGAATTCTGATAATTCATTCGCTTGGCACAGCTCCGTAACCTTTAAATATAACCATTATTATAGTTATTATAACCGATATAGAGGTTATAATGAGTTTATTCAAATTAATCACTGAAAGCAAAGAAGCAAGGAAGATATTTGGTAAGAAGGAGATTAAGATAATTGAAAAGCAAATGCTGGGAGTAAATCTGACGCAGTCTGAAAAGAACCGGCTTTCCAGGGACATCAGGAAAAAGCTGGAATTCATAGAAAAGGCAGCTGGCTTTGAAAGCGAATTCAGGCTGAAGAAAGGCTCTGAAATAAAAAAAAGCATTGAAGAGGCAAAAGAGGCCATAATGAATGACATGCTTTTCAGCAAAATAAAAAGAATAATTCTTTTCGGCTCTGCTGTGGAAAACAGGCTTACGCTGCGCTCAGACATAGACATTGCAGTGGATTTTGATAACACAAATAAAACAGAAGCGACAATGTTCAGGAAAAGAATCCTTGGAAAAGTTAATAAAAGAGTAGACCTGCAGGTTTTCAATGTATTGCCTGAAAACATAAAAAAAGAGATTGATGAAAAAGGCAGGATACTCTATGGGAAGGATAAAAGAGAAGATAGAAGAGATTGAGGCATACCTTGCAGAGCTGGAAGAATTTATGCCTGATGATTTTGACAGCTATATGCATGATGCCAGAACAAAAGCCGCATGCGAAAGGTATTTTGAGAAGATAACAGAGGCAATAGTCGACCTGGCATTCCTTGTAATCAAAGATAAAGGGCTGAAGCAGCCTGAAGATGACAAGGCAGCATTTGATGTTCTTGCAAAAGAGAAAATAATTGAAGAAGAACTTGCAGAAAGGCTAAGAAATGCAAAAGGCATGAGAAATATCATAGCGCACCAGTACGGCAGCGTGGATGATGAAATAGTTTTCCATTCAATAACAGAAGAGCTTATTGAAGACGCTGAAAGCTTCTTGAAATGTGTCCGCAAAAATTCTAAAGATTGAAAAGTTTTTATGCCGGAGGCAGTCCTTTAATGAACCTTTAATAATTTTCTTAATCCAATGCTCAAAACAATAGAGAATATGATATAGGTCCAAATCCATGAAAGCCCGAAGAAAAGCTTGGGATCTCCCAAGGCTGTGTAATGCCCTCTCAGCCATCCGAAGATAAACACTATTGGAATGAATGTAATCAGCATTGGCTTGAAGCTCTGCATCATCATCTTCATGTTTTTCTGCATTGCCTCTTTCTGCTTTGACATTAGCTTTTCAGGCTTGTCTTTCAAACCTTTCATCTCAGCCTGCAATGCCTTTATGTCTTCCTTGATAGTCTTCATAAGCTCCTGGTCAGTTGCGTACTTGTAAATCAATGTTGTAAGCAGCGTAAGCAAAAAGCTGATTAACAAAATAGGAAAAGGCTCAGGCATCTTAAACAATGGGCCTGAAATTGCATCCAATGAGCCGTAAAATCCCTCGAACATGTGATTATAGACTGCTCAATGCTTTAAAAAGCTTCCGAACAATATGAAGGAAGCTTGAGAACGCAGTGAATCTCGGTTATGGCAGTGCGGGTTTTCCCTCGGGAAAAGAAAGCCGCTTCCGGTGATGTTGAAAATAAGGCAGTCACTTTTTAAAATGATTAATGTTTTTTTCAGCAGGACTATTGGGATTTTCGGATTCAACGGAAAAACAAGTGGAATTTTTCAGAAAGGCATATAAAGAGAAGCAATTTAACCACCACCATGCCTTACAAACACTTAAAAAAATTCATTGAAACAGGAAGCGTAAGGGAAGCTATTAAAGATACAGCCCTTGCAAGATCTCTCGCAGACACTGCTGATTCAGACTTAAGATTTATCAGCAATCTTCAAATAACGCCTGATTCAGCAAGAAAAATAACAGCCAACTATTATGACATATTAAGAAGCCTGATTGAAGCTGTTGCAGTGCTGAAGGGCTTAAAAATATACAGCCATGAGGGGTTTACTGCATTTCTAAGGGATGAAGGCAGAATGAAAATAGCTGAAAAGTTTGACAGGTTCAGGCGCATAAGAAATGGCATTGAATATTTTGGTAATACTGTTTCTATTGAAAAAGCAAGGCAGAATGAAGAAGACATGAAAGAGCTTATTGCAATATTCAGGAATATGCTATCTGAAGAGCTCAAAAAAACCCTCTAAAACAATGCCGTTGGCTATATTGTTTAGTATTTCTTTGTTATTGACTGCCATATTGCTTATATCTTTGCGGGTAATACAGATAATTTGGATTTCATGGCCGAGCTTCTTTTCATAAGGTTCTAAGTTATGCTCTTCTTTTTGAGGCTCTACAAGCGCAATATCTATATCACTTCTTTCACTATTATCTCCTTTTCTTGCAGAACCGAAAAGGATAATTGCTTCAGGATTATCTTTACTTAGAAATTCTATTAATCCTGATTTCCTTATATTTTTTATATTATATGCTATCTTCATATCGCGAAATGCAGGATTGTTAATATCAGCCTTATAGAACATGCGGTTATATTTCCTGCTTGACTCCAAAAGCCCCTGCTTTTTCAGCGCTAAAAGCTCTTTTGCAATGGTTGTTGGAGATTTTTTAGCAAGCCTGGCAAGCTCCCGTATATGGAATTCTTTTGAAGTGTTACCCATGAAATATTTAAGCATATTGTCCATTTTTATGAACACCTGTCCAATATATTGAACATATGCCTGCTTTTATAGGTTTCGGTGGCCAGCCAAAGGAAGGAAAGGCTCTTGTAAAGCAGCTAAATACAGATTCTTCCTCGGGGAATAAAAGCCGCTTCCGGAAACGTTGGAAATACTGCTGGTAATTTTTAAGCTGATTAATGTTTTTTCAGCAGGACTATTGGAATTTCCTGAACTGATGGAAAAACAAGTGAAATTTTTCAGAAAGCTTTATTAAGAGAGGATATGGACTGCTAGTATCCATAAAGCTTATATACCAAAAATGGTTAATATTAACCATATATGGATAACAAACTGAAAATAATAAACTATCTGGGAAAGAACATGGGAGAAGCAATTACAATGCACATGCTGAGCAATCTGCTTTTCATCCCATATACAAGCTTTCACAGGGCAATAAATACAATGAAAGACATGGTAATAACAGAAGCCATTGGAAAAGCCAAGATAATAAGGCTTAATGCAGCAAATCCCGCTGCTGTATCTTACCTTGCAGTATCTTCGCATGAAGAGGCAAAGGAATTCCTTGAAAAGAACCCTGTAATAAAGGAAATAAGCAGGGAGCTTGAAACAGGCAGCATAATACTCTTGTTTGGAAGCTATGCAAAAGGCAAGCCCACAAAAAGAAGCGATATTGACATAATGGTGATAAACAAGAAAGGAAACAGGGATGTTTCCTTTTCCAAGCATGAGCTCTTGTTTAGGAAGCAAATAAATCCGATTTATGTGAGCGAGCAGGAATTTGCTGAAATGTTAAAGGCAAATGAAGAAAATGTTGGGAAGCAGGCATTAAAAAGCAATATAGTGCTTGCAAACCCAGAAAGGTTTTGGGGGATGGTATTGAATGGGGTTCGACAAAAAGGCGTATAGGGAATGGTTTAAGGAATTTTTTGAAGACGGAAGAATTGTTGATTCAACAGACAGATTCAAGGTAAGATTATTTCTTCAAAAAGCCAAAAATAGCCTTCTCATTGCAAAGTTTCACAAGGAAATAAATCCTGCAAAAGACATGCCTAAAAAGATTTATTGGAATTATTGGGCAATAACTATATCCTATTACTCAATGCTTTACGCTGCAAAGGCGGCAATCCTTTCAAAAGGGTATGAAGTAAAGGACCATGATGCGGCGCAGGTTGCGTTAGGGCATCTTCTAGTGCCAAGCCAGTTAAAAAAGGAAGAGCTTGAGATGCTTAATCAGGCATACAAGATATTTGAAGATGAATATGTAAAGTATTTTGAAGATGCAAAGATAGAAAGCAGGACAGCAAGGTACGCAGCCATAAAAACATATACAGAAAGAAGGCTGGAAGAGATATTTGAGAATGCAAGGAAGCTTGTTGCAAAGATTGCGTTAATGCTGCAGGAATAATCACTCCTTGCCCATCATCTTTCTCAATGCAGGATGCATGTCCATCATGTGCTGCTTTGCAATGTCCTCATACAATCTGTAAATAATCATGACTGCAAGCAAAATGCCAGTTCCTCTTGACAATGCTCCCATTAAGTCAGCAGAAGCAGCCAAAAATCCAACCAATGCTCCGCCCATTATTGTCAATGGAAATATGTATCTCCTTAAAACATGCTCAAGAATCCTCTCATCCCTTCTGAAGCCGGGAATCTGCAGGCCGGAAGAAAGTATCTGCTTTGCCTGCGCCTTTGCATCCATGTTAGATGTCTGCACCCAGAATATTGAAAACACTATTGAGCCCACAATCATGAAAAGCATGAACACCAATGCATGCGCCAAATCACTTGCAGCAAAGCTTCCTGTTATTAATCCTTCAACAAGGTTTGGCGGCTGTATCCATGCGACTAATCCTGTTGCAGGAGAATTGCCTGTAAAAGTGCCTAATATAGGATGCCCCCAGTTTTGAAGCAGGCGGGCCCACAACTGAAGGTTTGCCATTAATGCAGCAACCAGTATGACTGGAATATTTGAAGTGTATATGAAATTCAGCGGCCATCTTATTCCATGCCCTCTAACCCTGCCAAAGGACAATGGAATCTCAACCTTCATTGCCTGGCCATAGACAGAAAGCGCAAACACTATTACTGTTGCAAGTATTGCTGACAATGCCAGGGCAGCGCCCATTGGATTCCTTCCTAATAATGATATGAAAAATACCCACACTTTACCGATTGGAGGCTGCGAGCTGCCGAATGCAAATATGCCTGATGTTGTCAATGGGCTGAACGCCCTTATTATGATTTCCTGCGAAACACCTGCTGCTATAAACAGGCTGATTCCTGAGCCAAACCCCCACTTGTTTATCACCTCATCCATGAAGAGTATCATAAGGCCGCCGATTGCAATCTGCCCGACAAGTATAATCTCCATTATCCTGTATGTGTCAGGAGGCAGCGCCTGTGACGGCAGTAACCCGCCTAAAAATACATATATAGCTCCTTCAAAAAATATGAAAAACACCCCTAACAATTTCTGAATGCCCTGAAACCTTCTCTTGCCGTCAGCTGATGTTAAATCAAACTTCATAATGCCTGAGCCGTTCAATAGCTGCAATACAATGGAAGCAGTGACTAATGGGCCTATCCCTAAAGTGGCTAATGAGCCAAAGCTTGCTCCTAATATAATCGATAACTGCTCAAACTGCTGCAAGGCATTAATCCCCAATCCATATAATGGGACTAATCCTAACAGGAAGAATAATACTAAAGTAATTCCTGTCCATTTTAATTTTTCCTTAAATGGAAGATGCCTCTGTAATGGGCCTTTCACTTCAGGCAGGTTCATTAATATGTTGTTTAAGTTCAATTATATTCACCTTAAGTATTCAAGGAAAGAAGAGTAGGAGTATATTTAAAGCTTTCTGAGAGGAAAGATTTGAACGAAAAGAAAGGCCGGGCTCCGCCTTGATTTAGATTAATAAATTGTTTTTATAAGAAGAGTTTACTTTGTAACTAACGATGCAAGCGCCGTGATATAATGTGCAGCCAAATGAGCATTATTCTCATCAAAATTATGTGTTGCCCAATTGCATGGGAATTGTTTTTTAGTTTTTTCAAAGCATTGCTTAAACAGACTCTCATCACCATCAAGGGCAATAAGCACATCAAGACAGGCGCGGTGTAATGTTGATCTTGCATTACAACCAGTAAAAAGAGATTCACCAGATGATAGGCAATCATCTAGGTAAGCATTCACAAATTTTCTATATTCATTAAATTTCAAAACAGCTTCATCTACTTCCATTTACTTCTCCTCAACAGCTTCTTTACTAACTTTCTCTCCAACAATTTCCCCGCCGGCTGCTTTAATCTTTTCAGCAGCAGATGAAGAAACAGAATCAGCCTTTATCCTGTATTTGCGTGTTGGGACACCAGTGCCTAAAAGCTTGCCAGCGCCGACAGAAGCTAAATCAATTGAATACATTCCATTCAAGCTTTTAATCTTGCCTTTAGCTAATAAAGAATCAAACTTCTCCTCTAAAAAAGCAATATTAACAGATTTATAGCGAACAGTTGTCGGCCTTTTGAAGCCGTGCTTTCCAAGATAAGTGTTTCCAAACATGTTTATTATTGAAGGCTTTTTTGACTGCGCTCTTTTTCCGGTTCCAGCCATTCCCTTGCCGCCTCTATTGCCAGCGCCCCTTCTTTTCTTCATTGAGCCGCAGCCGTGGGTTTTACTGCCCCTATACCTTACGCACTTTTTCTGCTTATTGACTGTCATAACATCTTCTCCAATAAATCATTAATCTGGTCTTTTCTGTATCCCAAAGCTCCGCCAAGGCTGAAAGGCATTTTAATGCCTTTTCTTTCAAAACCCTTCACAGGCGGGCATAATTTGAAAAACGGCTTTAATCCGGGAACATCTTTCAATTCCTTTTTTCCTTCAAAGAACTGCTTGGCAAACTCATCAAACCCAAGCCCTGTTTTCTCTTTAAGATATTCCTCTGTAAGCTTTTTATGGCCTGGCAATTTACCGCGCTTCTCAAGCATCTTCCTGAAAACCTCAAGCGAAATCTCGCCCCAGGTTGCAAAATCCTTTATTTTTACAAGCATTCCCATGTATGAAACATTATTCGGCACAACAATGCAGGTATGCTTCCTGTAAAGTCTCAGCAAATCAAATGTTTTAACAACATCATGCTTAAGCTTTGAAGGCCCGTGCACCCTGACAATAGCTATCTTAGTATTCATTGCGTTGCCTCTTTGGTTTTTCTGCCTGCGCAAATCCCTGCAACCTGCTCATAATCAGGCCTTACTTTTGTCTTTCCAAGCATTTTCAATGCTTCAAAGCATGCAGACAATAAATTCATCCTTGACACAGTCTGGCCTTTTGTCTTTGAATAAACATCCTTCACTCCTGCAAGATTAAGAACCTTTCTGCATTCAGACGCAATGCACAGCCCTGTTCCCTTTGGAGCAGGCATGATTTTCATCTGCGATGAGCTTGTCTTGCCGTCAACTGTAAACGGCAATGAATGAGGTTCCCTGCAGTTGCATGCCCATGCTCCGCAGCCTCTCTTGATCTTGATTAAATTAAGCTTTGCCTTCCTTGTTGCCTTTTCCCTTGCAGGCATTGTTTCCTTTGCCTTTCCAATTCCAATTCCAACATATCCGTCCTTGTTGCCTGCAACAGCCATTGCTGTGAATGAAGGCTTGTTTCCCTCGCATGTCTTTTTCTGCGTGGTTTTCCATATGGTTCTTTTTCCGCCGCCGAACTTGCCTTTTGACTGCCCTATCTCAAGCAGCTCAACCTTCAAATCCTTCAATAAAGCGTCAACAATCTCAGGCTCTAGTATTCTTCGGCCTGAATCCAGAATTGTGTCAATATCTGTTATTTCCCCTGACTTTACTTTCCTGCCAATCTCTGTCTTTGGGGTCCACGCGCTTATGTCAAATCCCTTATCTCTGGAGATTCCTGTTGACTCAGCATCTCTCTTGTTTCTTCTTTTCTTCATCATTTTTTACCTGCCAATATCTTTTTCTTAACAGCCTCAAACTCTGGTTCAATATCCTTTCCCTTTATATGCTTTCCCTTCAGCCTGTCTTCAGGCGGCATAACTGAGTCATCGTGCGGAACGTTTAATCCTGCGTCAACAGCGCCTTTCAATGCAGCATAAATAACATTGCCTTTTACTGAAGTGTAAAGCCCCATGTCAAGTATTGCATTTTCAATTTTCTTTTCTTTTGCCTTCAACCCGCAAAGCATTCCTGTGAGGTATGCCGCAGGCAGGTTCCTTCTCCTTCCTTTCCAGCCAAGCTTAAGCAATTCCCTGCTGTGCGCTGAGACAATCACCCTGTCGCCTTTTGTCTCATAATTAACAACCTGCGCTATGATATTGTTAAGGGTTTTTCTTATTACAAGCCTTGGCATGCCTGACTTAACCAAACCAAGCCTTTTTTTGTAATCAGTCTTTCCCTTAAGCTTTCTTTTGTAAGGAATAAACCTTTTTCTTTTTTTCATCTTTTCTTACCTGCCTTCTTTACAAACATCTCGTGCTCCCCAAGGTACGTCTTTATGTGCCTTATGCTCCTGAAGAAGCCGCCTTTTGACATTAAATAAGCTTTCCTGTAAGCAGCAGATTCCACAAGCCCTTTCTCCTTCAATTCGCTCAGGAAATCCCTTTGTGACCTTACCTTTGCCATCCATGCCTTTTTCTTTGGCAGGCGCGCATGTTTAGTGCCTTTTCTTGAGCCAAGCCCTGTCTTTCTTCCTTTTCTTTTCTGCGCAGCAAGCTTCCTTGCCCTGAACTTTGATATTCCAAAAGACTGCTTTGCCTGTATTGCAAGGTCCTTTATCAGCTTTCTTAAATCATCTTTTGTGATTGCTTCCTTTATTTCCTGCAGCCTGTCAGGGTCAAACCATACTCTTGTGGTTCCTACCTTAAGCAGCCTTGATGCAATTCTTTTCTTGTTTGAAAGGTTCATGTTTTATTTCGGCTTCTCAAGCACTTTTCTCTGCTCTTCTGCCTGCTCCTTCTTTATTTCTTCCTCTGTTTTGTCTTCCTGTTTCTCTTTTTTCTTTTCCTCTGCCTTCTTAAGGCTTTCTGCCTTTGACTTTTTCTTTTTCTCTTCCTTTGCTTTATGCTCTTCCTTTTTCTTTTTTATCTGCTCTTCAACATCAGCAATGAACTTTTCAGGGTTCAAAATATTCAATATATCAACCTTTGCGCCTGTCAAAACTTTCAGCATTTCAACCTTAAGCTTTTTGCCGACTTTTGCAATGATTGCAGTGTCTCTCTTGGCAACAAGCCCTGCTGCGTCAGCAAGGTTCCTTACAAGCACAGGGTTCAGCCCTTTCATTGTAAGCCCGCGAAGCGCTTTAGGCGACCTATAGCCAGATGAAGGCATTTTCCTTCTTCCCTTGAACTTTCTCCTTATCTTTGAATGATATCCTTTTGGCTTTCTCCATTTCAGGCCGAGCTTTACCTTGCTGTGCCCTTCCTGCCTGACAAACGCAGGCCTTCTTTTTGCAATAGCCTTCTTAAGCATCATTTTGTCGCTCATTCTTCTGACCCCCGCTCAAACAGCCAAACTCCATCCTGGAATACTCTCCTGTCCCTGTTTGTGATTCTTGCGGCAAGCTCAATGTTTGTGCATGTCTGGCCAACAGCCTCAATATCATTTCCAGTCAGTGTTACAACATCTCCCTTCAGCTCAACCTTTACTCCGGGAACAATCTTTGCCTTTCTGGGCACTTTCTCGCCGAAAAAGTTTTTTATGACAATAGTGCTGCCTTCAACAGCAACTGAAATCGGGAAGTGGCTTGAGCACACCTTCATCTTGTAGACAAAAGGCTTCTGCACTCCCTTAATCATGTTTTTGATATGCGCAACATAAGTGTTGATTAATGCTTTCTGCCTTTTTGTAAGCTTCAGGGGGCTGAGCCTGACTTTCCCTTCAACAACTTCCATCTTAACAGTAGGGTCAAAGAGCTTTCTTGTTATCTCGCCCTTAGGCCCTTTTACGCTGAATTCCTTGGCTTTCACCTCTGCTGAAACGCCTTCAGGCAGCGCTACTTCCTTTATCAGGCGTCTTTCTTCAACTCCCATTAGTATACAAAGGCAATCAGCCTTCCTCCGAGCCCTTTTTCCCTTGCTTCGTCAAGGGTCATCAGGCCTTTTGATGTTGATATAACTATGAATCCAAACCCTTTTGCAGGCAGATACCTTTTCTCAAACTTTTCAAACTCTGCCTTTGTCACAGAGAACCTTGGCTTGACAACGCCGCACTTGTTTACTGCGCCGATAAGATTGATTTTCATCACTCCGCCCCTGCCCTTGTCAACAACTTCAAAGTTTCCTATGTATTTCCTATCCTGCATTATGCCCAATATTGTGCTGAGCATCTTGGATACCGGCCTTGCAAAGCAGAAATCCTTGCCTATTTTTTCAGCGTTCACAATATTTGACATTGCCGCTGCGAGTGTGTCGTTCATTGCCATTTTTTTTACCTACCTGTATTTCTTGAACCCAAGGTCTTTTGCCTTGTCCCTGAAGCACTGCCTGCACAGGTGCAGCCCGTATGAGCGCATGTGCCCTGTGACTCTTCCGCAGAGCCTGCATTTTCTCAGGTTAATCCCTGTTGTCCTTTTTTTCGGGACATTGAATTTTTCATACTTCTTCAGCTTTGCCGGCTTGTTGGCAAGCTGGTTAAGCATTTTTAGGTGGCTTCCTGCTGTCATATTTTATTTCTCCTCGTCAAATTTTACATTATACTTTTCCCTTAAAAATAATTTTGTCTCTTCCTTGTGAATCCTGTGCCTGTCCGGCAGCTTCCTCGGCATTACCTTTCTCCTTCTTATGCCAAACCCTGCCCTTTTCAATGTGACAGCTGCCTCAAGCCCTATCATTCCTATCTCCATGTCATACTTCATGCCTGGAATGTCAATATATTCCTTTACACCGAATGCAAAGTTGCCGTCTTTTCCAATCTTGTAGCTGTGCATCCTGTAGTCAATGGCATTCAAAAGCCTTTTCAAAACCTCTTCAGCTTCCTTGCCCCTTATTGTGACTTTTGCGCCAATTGAAAGCCCGGGCCTAAGTCCCCATGTTGGTATTCTCTTGACGGTTTTTGTCTCAACAGGCTTTTTTCCTGAAATCTGCTTGAGCAATTTCAGGGCTTTCTCAAGCTCAGGCCCTGGCTTGCCAACTCCTATGTTAAGCGTAACCTTCTCTATCCTGATTTCTTTCATTGGGTTCATTTTATTCAACCAAAGATATCACAGGCTTGTCCTTGCCTATGACCATTGCGTATTCCTTCCTTGTCTCATATTTTTTTCCTTTGTCTGAAAGCACTATGTTGTCAGGCTGCGCGCCCTTGAAAAGCCTTACTTCTTCCAGCTTTCCGTGCAGTGACGACTGCTTTCCCGATGTAATATAAACCAAAGCTCCCTTCTCAAACTTCAGGTGCTCCTTGACCTTATTGCCGGGCATTGAGATAACAAGCGTGTCCCCTGCCTTGTATTCCTTGTTGTCAGAAAGCATTGTGCTGCCGTCTGAAAAAACAAGCTGCATTTTCCCTGCTTTAAGTATTTTCTTTCCATTTATCTTGCACAGCCTTATTGATGATTCTTTCTCGTCAATTGGATGAAGCACAAGCTTGCCCTGCTTGTTCATCAGCATCCTGAAATGCTGTTTCAGGTCTGGAATCTCCATAACATCCATCAGCCCTACTCCTGAATTCGGGTCTTTCCTTGCTTTCTTGTTGACAAGCACGCTGCCCTGCCTGAGTATAAGCTTTGCCTCCTTTGCCTTGCCTGCGCATTTTACAACTTCCCTCATGACAACTGAAACAGGCATGCACATCTCATTCTTGTGCGAGCTTTTCGGCTTGAGTATCCATGTTTTTGTCTTTCTCATTACAGGCCATGTCTTTGGCGCGTTAATCCTTTTCAGATGATTTTTTCCCATTCTTACTCCACTCCTCGTTCCGTTCGAAGGTTCCCTTCGCTTTGCTCGGTAACCATTTTATTTCTTCCCCGCTGCCTTTTTCTCTAATGATTTTTTTCTTTTCTTGTCCTCAAGCATAAGCTCTGTCAGCATGAGGTTTGAAGGCTCAAACAAGTAAGGGGTTTTTGTGCCGTCCTTTCTTATGTTTTCCATGCCTTCAACAGCAATCTTTGAATTTTTAAGCTCAACCTTTGTGATATTCCCTGACTTTCCCTTGAACTGCCCTCTTAATATCTTTACCTTGTCGCCTTTTCTTGCAGCAATGCTTCTCTTTCCATGCTTTGTTCTTAAGTCTTTTGAAAGGTGCACTGAAACAAGCTTCTGCCTGATATGCAAAGGGGCATGTGTCCTATAGTTCCTCTGCTTTCTCGGCCTTATGCTTGCCTTCCATGATTTGCTCCATCTTACCATTTTAATTCACACTCCACTGCAATAGGGCGGCTAAGCAAAGCGCATGCCGCCCAGACGATCAAACCGTCTGCGGTTTGCTTCGGCTTCCATGATTTGCTCCATTTTATCATCTTACATCACCACGCTCGCTACTTTGGCAACCAGGGGCCATCTCTCAGCCACTTCCTTTGCAATAGGCCCTTTGAATATTGTCCCTTTTGGATTTCCCTTGTCATCCTTTAACACAACTGCTGCGTTATCTTCAAACTTGACTCTTTCTCCTGAAGGCCTTCTGTATTCCTTCTTCTGCCTGACTATGATTGCAAACACAACCTGCTTTCTCATTTCCGGCTTTCCTTTTATCACAGATGCCATAATAAGGTCTCCAACGCCTCCCTGCTGAATCCTTCTCCTCACTGTCTTGATTTTCCTGACATTAATTACCTGAAGCATTTTTGCTCCTGAATTATCACATGCAGGGATTCTCGCTCCCACTGGAATGCACCTTACAATGTATGCCGGAACTGCCTTCATTCTTTCTTCTCCTTCTCGATTTTTTCAACAACAACAAAATTCTTTGTCTTGCTTATCGGCCTGCACTCAACTACCCTTACTGAATCTCCAACCTTTGCTCCAATGCAGTCAGGATTGTGCGCCTTTACCCTGCTTCTCCTTACCTCATACCTTTCATACTTTGACAGGTAAACGCTTCTCTGCCATTCAATCTTTGCAGTCCTGTTAAAGTCAGTGCTTACAATCTTTCCTGCAAATGTCCTTCCATGGACTCCCAAGGTGCCGTGAAACGGGCAGTGCCTGTCATTGCACTTCTCTTTCGGCGGCTTTACATCCAGTCCTGTGTTTTTTGTAGTCATTTTTTTCCCTTTGCCCTGTCCTCGGGCCTGCCTGCAAGGCAGCTCCCGTCTATCTCAACTGTGTTTCCTCCAACCTGTGTCCTGAACACGATCGCGTTTTTCATCATTGTGATTTCCTTTGTTTTTTCCTTTATTTTAAGCGTGTCCCTGGTTTCATCCAGGATTACGCCCTTCCTGCCGACGAGGCTCTTGTTTTTCGCAGCCACAACCTCAATCTCAAGCCCGATTAATTCGTGCCTTGCGATGTTTGAGGCTGTCCTCATATAAGCACCTTGATTGATGCCTGCGGAAACCCAAAAGCAATAAGGCAATGCTTTACCTTTACTGCATGGTTGCCCTGAAGTTCTATGACGCCCTCCTTCACAGTGCCGCCGCAGGCAAGCTTTGACTTGAGCTCCTTCAGCAATTCCTTCATGTTGATGCTCTTGTCATTTATGCCTTCGACGATAGTGGACAGCTTCCCGAACTTCTTTTTTATGAGCCTAATCTCAACCTTCTGCTCTTCCTTTGCAATTGTTTCGCAAACGCAAAGGTCTTTTGGCAATCCGCACTTAGAGCAAACTTCACTCATTGAGACTTGCTGACCTCCGGCTTTTTTTCCTTCACAGCAGCCCCTTGCGGCGCCACTGCCTTCCCCTTTACAGGGGCTTTTGCCTTTTCCTCGGTTTTTACCTTCAAAGGCTCGTTCATTACAGTGATTATTCTTGCTATCTGCTTCTTAACCTGCTTAACCTTTCCAGGGCTTTCAGGCGCAGTGCCTACAGCAATCTGTGAATTCATCTTTAAAAGCTCTTTCCTCATCTCTTTAAGCTTTTCCATTGACTGCTCCCTGGTGATTCCTCTTAATGCTTTTGCTTTCTTGTTCATTTTATTCCTTCTTTTCTTCCAAAGGCGCCTGCTCTTTCTTGTCTTCTTGCTTTGGCTCTTCTTTATCTTCTTTTTTCTCAGCTTTTTTATGCTCTTCTTTCTTTTCTTCCTTCGGCTTCTCTTCTGGCTTTGATTCTTCTTCTTTTACAGCTTCTTTCTTCTCTTCCTTTTTCTCTTCCTTTACAGCTTCTTTCTTTTCTTCTGTTTTCTTTTCAGCTTTTTTATGCTCTGGTTTTTTCCTTGGCTTTTTATCGCCTTTCTTTGCAGGAGCCTTTTTCTTTGGCTTTTCAGCGTTCTCTTTCAGCACCTCAACAGCTTCCTCTGCTTTCTTGTCTTCTTCCTTAACTTCTTCAACAGGCTCTTCTTTCTTTTCTTCTGCTGTTGGGAATATGATCCTGTCAGGCAATAATACGTCAGCAGGCATTATGCTTACCTTTATTCCAACTGTGCCTGACTTCAGGTTTGCTGATGTCACTGCCTTTCTTACCTGTGTTTCTGCAATATCCCCTGACTTTTTCAGGTATCCTGCGTAAAATCTCCAGTGCTTTGCCCTGCTGCTTGGCACACCTCTTCCGCTTATTACGATTTCAGCGCCCATTGCGCCTGCATCCATTATTCTTTGCAATACCCTGTACCCCACTGACTTGAACCTGTTTGAGCCGAACCTTTCCAATGAGCCTGCAATGTAGTCAGCCATTGACTTTGCGTCCTGCTCAGGCCTTTCAAACTCAGCAACTTCAACCTGCGGGTTCTCCATTCCAAACTTGGTTTTCAGGATTAATGTCATTTTCTTTATTGTTTCGCCTTTTCTTCCCACTATGAATCCAGGCTTTGATGTGTAGATTGTGATTTTCTCTCCCAATGGCGTTCTTTTAATTTGCAAAAAGCTGTACTTGTCCCTTCCTATCTCAGTTGCAATGTACTCTTCAACTTCCCTTTCTCTCATTTTTTCAGCTATGAATTTTCGTTCAATCATTCTTCCTTTTTCTCCTTCTTCTTTCTGGAACCGGGCTTATCCTCTTCCGTAAATAATGTAAGCAGCCCTCCGGCGACAAACACGCCCTCAAATGTTCCGGTAACCCAATAGTAATCAGGATGCTGCCTGTAATTTGAATATTGGTGAGTATCATTATTGTCAAGCAGCGGCTTCGGAACAGGGAAATTACAGGTATATACCGCGCCTATAAGGCCCGCAAGGGCCATGCCTTTTCCTATTTTGTTTAACAAGCTCATTGTTTCTCCTCCAAAGGCGCCTTTTGCGCTTCAGTGTTTTCTTTCTTTTCTTCCGCCTTAGGGGCTTGCGTCCCAAGCCTTCCTTCGCTTTGCTCGGAAACCTTTGCACTTTCCTTAACTTCCTTCTTCTCTTCCTTTGGCTTATCTTCCTTAACAGCTTTTACAGCCGGCTTTTTAACGCTTTGCTTTACAGCTGGCTTTTTAACTTCTTTAGGAGCTTCTGCCTTTGCTGCTTCCTTAACAACTTCTTTTACAGCTTCTGCTTTTACTTCAGCTTTTGGCTTTGCTTCCTTTACTAACGCGCCTGCCTTTATCGGCTTTGCCCTGCCTTTCTTGGCTTCAGCTTCCTCAAGCACTATCTCAACATGAGTTCTCTTGGCATGCCTTCTTGACTGCCTTCCGTATCTCCACGCAGTAGGCCCTTTGCAGGCAGATGCCTTCACAATAACCAGTGAAGAGCCTTTCATCCCCTTGACTTCTGCGTTTGAAACAGCTGAATTTATTAATTTCAAAACCTCTGTAGATGTTTTCACATGAAACCTTCCAGGGCCAAAACTGCCTTTCCTGTGCGGAATATCTCTTTTGAATTTAGTCGCAGGCACAGGGGATTTCAGATTAATAACCCTGTCAAGCATCCAGCGCGCTTTTTCAACAGTCCTCCTGTTTATCATCCTGCACACTTCAACAGCCTGCTTCCTTGAAATAGGAAGCGACATTCCTTTTGCAGTTGCTTGTAGTTTTCCTTCCATGTTTACTTCACCGATGATGATGCGCTTGACCTTGTAGCTCCAATTCCAGGAGCTGAGTGCGCAACCTTCTGCCTTGTCATTGTAAACTCTCCTAACAAATGCCCAACCATGTCAGGCATCATTTCAACAGGCACAAATGCCTTGCCATTATGAATCTGTATAACAAGCCCAACCATGTCAGGCAGCACAATCATGTCCCTGCAGTGCGTTTTTACAGGTTTTTTCCTCTTGCCGTCCTTGAATTTCTTTATCTGCGCCAAAAGCTTTTTCTCAGGCTCATTAAACCCTCTTGTCAATGACCTTCTCTGCCTTGACGGCACAAGCTTTGCAAACTCCGGAATGCTTAATTTCTGCAGTTCTTCAAGTGTCTTTCCCCTGTATGTGAATTCTTTTTTTGCCATTCTCACTCCACCTCGTTCCGTTCGAGGGTTTCCTTCGACTTCGTCTTGTAAACCATTTTTATCTCTTCCTTCCTGTCCTTCTTGCGCCTATTAGGCCTACCTTTCTTCCTGGCGGCGCGTCTCTTGAAACAGTCTTTGGCTTGCCCACGTGCCTTCCCCTGCCGCATCCAAATGGATGGTCAACTGAGTTCATTGCAACTCCGCTTGTCCTTGGATATAACTTGTTCTTTGCCCTCATTGCATGCATCTTCTTGCCTGCTTTTAAGAAAGGCTTTTCCTGCCTGCCAGAGCCTGCAATAACCCCGATTGTCGCCCTGCACTCGCCTAAAAATTCCCTCTGCTTTCTTGAAGGCAGCTCAACAACAACCTTGTTTCCAACCTTTGTGACAATTCTTGCAAATACGCCTGCTGTCTTTGCCAGTTTTCCGCCGTCGCCTGGATGCAGCTCAAGATTATACACCAATGTGCCTTCTGGAATGTTTTTCAATGGAAGCGTGCTTCCTTTTGTTAATTCAGCCTTTTCCCCTGAATATACAAGATCATTGACTTTAATGTTTTCAGGCGCAGGCATCAGCAGTATGTCTTTCCCAAACTGCACCTTTGCAAGAGGCGCTGAATGCCCAGGGCAGTTCACAAGGTCAATAATAACGCCTGTTGATGTTCCTGTTTTTTCTGTTTCATCATAATTCCTGTGCTCTAATTTGCCAAGATACCTGTGTGAAGGAGCCTTGTAAGTATGTGTTCCTCTTCCTCTCCTCTGTATTATTAGTCTCTTTCCCATTGTGTTTCCTTAAATCAATCCCAACTGCGTTGCAACATCCATTGCAGGCGTCTCAGGCGATAATTTCACATAAGCCTTTTTCTCGCCTGACGGAAGTATTGTTGTGTTTACTTTTACGACTTTCACCTTGAACATGACCTCAACAGCGCGCTTTATTGCTGTTTTCTTTGCATCCCTTGCAACAATGAATATTAGCTTGTTGTCAGCCTCCATCACCCTGACTGACTTTTCAGTTGTCAATGGATACTTGATTACTGAATACTCGTTCCCTGTTTCCTTTTGAACTTGCTTTTTGTCGCTCATATGAACAGCTTCTCCTTTCCGAGCATTTCAACCGCCTTCTCGCTCCACACTGTCAATCTTCCTGCAACAGCGCCAGGAGCCAGTAATTCTGCATTCAGTGATTTTACCTGCGCAACATCAACGCCTGCAAGGTTTTTTGCAGCTTTTTCCAAAGCGCATTTTCCAGACACAACAAACAATAAGCTTTTCTTTGTCTTGTACCTTCTTCCTCTTGTCTTGCCCTTGCCAGACCTCATTTTTCTTACGCTGATTCTTTCAAGCTCTTTCTGCATTCCCAAAGCATTCATCAATGCCTCAACATCCCTTGTCTTTGCAAGCTTTTCAAGGCCATCAGCGACTATTACCGGAACTTTAGTGAATGATGCCCTTTGCTCAACAACTTCCTTCATTGCAGTTGCTGATATTGCAGAGCGTATTGCAAGCCTTCTTTCCTTGTTATTGATTTTCTGTGTCCAGTCTTTCTCTGCTTTTGGAGGGTGGGCCCTTCTTCCGCCCACAGTGCCTGGCGCAAATGCTCCAACCCAGTTCATGTGCAGCCCTCTCCTTGTCATGATTTTTCTTGGGACTCTTGATATTCCCTTTCCATAGCTGCCCCTGTACTGCCTTCTCCTTCTTGACAATTCAGCAGAAGCCCTTATTCCTGCTGTGGCTTTTGCTCCGTAAGGCTGCCTCTTGTTGGCTTGTATTGCCAAGACAGCTCTCTTGATTACATCAGGCCTGTATTCTTCTGTAAATTGCTCAGGCAATGTGATTTCTTTTTCCTTTTTTCCTTCCAGTGACAATAGTTCAGCTTTCATTATCTTACTCCCTGCTTTGATTCAGTGCTTGTGTACTTGATCTCTGGCGTTGGCTGCTTGAACCTCTTCCACGGCCTTAATGCAACTGCCAGGATTAACGCCCTTTTCTTTGGCCCTGGCACAGAGCCTTTTACAAGCACATAATCTGTTTTTACAAATCCAAAATTGGTTATTCCGCCCTTTTGATTGATTTCCTCAGGCTTGTTGCCTATCTTTAACAGAATCTTATTATATTCAGTCCTCTGGTGGTAGCCCATCTTGCCTGGCTGCGCAACAGTGTATTGTACTCTGTTAGGGTGCCATGAGCCCAATGTTCCAACGCCTCTTATTGTTTTCTCTGACTTGTGCTGCCTTCTTTTGACGCCGTATCTCTTTACAGTGCCCTGGAACCCTTTTCCTTTTGTGACGCCGTGAACATCAATCAGCTGCCCTTCTGTGAATAATTCTGATATTTTTATCTCCTTGTCCATGAGTGATTTTGCGTATTCCAGCGCATTGTCCCCTCTCAATGCTATTTCAGTAACATCAGGCACTTTTTTTATGCTTGTCTTCTTTGGCAGGGAATAGGCAACAATGCGGACTTCGTCATATTCTCCTGTCAGGTCATTGTTTTTTCCAAGGCCTGTTTTTCTTTTTAATTCCTTTTCAGGCTTTGTTGTGAATGCTTCTTTTACCAGTTTTAATCCTGATGTTGTTTTCTGGTATAATCTTATTGACATCACTTTCATTGGAGGGCACTCAATGATTGTTGCTGCAGTGCTCACGTCCATGTTTTTTGTTGGTGATGACTGGTTATTGTCTTTTATCAGAAGGTGCGTCATGCCTGCCTTGTATCCTATGAATCCTGCAAGCTTTTCAGATGGTTTCCATGTTCTTACTCTGGCTAAGGATCTTGCAGCCCTCTTTCTAGGCCAGAATTGCATGCTCCCCCTGTGGGGGTGGTGCAGTGTGTTTGCTCCTGCCATTGTTTAGTCCTGTTGTGTCCGCGCTTCAATTGCTCAAAGTGTTTCGGTGGGCTAAGCGAAGCGCATGCCCGCCCTGTTGATCCATCGAGACTTCGTCTCGGGGTGCCGAGAATCTGGGATTCTCGAGCACAAACTGACTGCAGTTTGCGTGCATTGTGTTTGCTCCTGCCATTGTGTTTTCCTTTGGTTAACCTATATATAGTGTCTAACAAGGCAAAGGCATTTGGGTGGCAACAGCCATAGCCCCAACAGCGCTTCAAGAGCATCATTAACGATCATCTTTTAGATGGCAGATATAGACGTCATCTGCACTCGCCTGTTAGAAAAGCTCCTTTTGAGCTTCACTGATTAGGAAATGGATATGTATACCCCTATTTAAATCTTTTCATGGGTGGGTGGAAATAGTATTAGTGTGTAGAATGGTGGGGGAAGGAGGATGAGCGCAATGCGCTCATGGTATATTGGCAAAGCCCTTCGGGCTCTGCTTGTGCTCGAAAAACTTCGTTTTTCGTGCAGGCAGCTTTGACGACGGAACACTTTTTTGCCTTCCGGCAATGCCGGAAATATCTGCCTGAATTTGATATTTTGTTTCTTATTTTCAGATTCGCTGCGGAAATTTGCAGCTTTGCTGAAAATTCAGGCGAAAATCAAAAGCAAAGTTTATAAACAAAAGAAAAAGTCTAAGCTATATGGATTTGTTGGTTAAGATAGAAGACAATTTTAAGCGTATGGCGGCAACAGGCAATGTAGATATGTCTGTAATTGAGATATTAACAAAGCTAAAGGAACAGTTAGTGGAAATTAAAAAAGAGCTATTAGCCAAAGGCAGCAGCATTAGGGATGATTTTCCGAAATTTCACGCCTTGGAAACACAATTAAGAATCATAGAGCATATGATTTCCCGTGTTAAAATCGCGCCAGAGATACATGATAATCCGAAAGTAGCGGATGATGCCTTAATTGTCCTGCCTGACTTTATGAATTTACATGAATCTTTAGCTTCTAAAAAAACTATAGATGGGGATAATATAACTGATTTATCCTCAAGCCTGCAGATTTCTGCTATGAAATGCAATATGTATCCATCCACAGAAACAGTTACAAAATCTGTCAACACAAAGATGCTAAATGTGCAGTTTGACAGGTTTGTTTCCCGTGTAGGTGGAGAAATTGAAAGGCTATAAGGTTTTAAAGAAACGTTTGGCGTGGAATGCCTCAGGCCGGGCAAATTGCTAAAGATTATCAAATAAAAAGCCCTTGGGGGCACCCCTGAAACCCGCCGTAGCGGTGGGGTTCGGAACACAGTTCCGATATCTGCTCAAAGCTCTATTGTCTTGTTCTTCACTGGCAGGATTACATTCTTATGCAGTTTCTTAAACTCTTCCGGCACCTGCGTGTGAATTGGTATTAACACTTTTGGATTGATTGTTTTGATGGTTTCTGTTAGCGCTGCCTTGTCAGCGTGGCCTGAACAATGTGCTTTGTGGAACGTGATTTTGAAATGCTTCATCCAGTTTTCCCAGATTGTCCGTTCTTCCAGGTTTTCCTCGCCTTCATAGAAATGCTCTGAGCTTGAGTATATGAAATCAGAGCTTTTTGGCTGCAGATACACCATTTCCATCAATGCTGCAAAGCGCATGTGCATCAGGTACTTTTTTGGATTTTTCTTTATTTCCTTGTATGTTATCATGTTCTTCATGTACTCCCTTTCCCAGGGAGAATAGTCCTTTTCTTGGAAAGTGCATGTTTTTGCAATCCTGAAGTACACTTTTATGTTCTTGTCTTTTCTTACATCAGGCAGGATGCTTATATGCTCTTTCAGGCTCTCCAGTATTAATGCAAACCTTGTGTCTATTACCATGATTCTCTTATTTTTTATGCAAGCTTTGTAGAATGACATGAACCTGTCCACGTTGCTCATTGCAAAATGCCCGAAAACAGTGCCTTTTGATGCTTTTGTTATTTCATTGACTTTCTTTTCTACTTCTTCTTCTGTGTAGTTGTGCTCCACGTCACTGCTCATTCTTGTGCCTTCGCAGAGCATTGCTATTGGCTTTGAGTCTCTTGCTTTTTTTATGAATTCTTTGGTTAAGTCAGCCCTTGGGCCGTGCATCCTGAAGTCGCCTGTGTATACAATGTTTCCCTTTGATGTCTTTATTATGAAGCCGTAGGCGCCTGGCACAGAGTGTTCAACATGGATTGGTGTTATTTCCAGGTGTTTTATCTTGATTTTGTCTCCTGACTTGAATTCTTTTAAATTATTGTGTGTTCCTATGTCCTGGAAGCTTTTGTAGAGCTTTGTGTAGACGTCTATTAATTTATGTGTGCAGTGTCCCATGTATACTGGTATGTCTTCATCTATGAAGCTTAAATGGCCTGCATGGTCTGAGTGGGAGTGTGATATGAATACTGCTTGGATATTGGGTTTTTGGTATTTCAGGTTTGTTGCTTTTAGCATGTCTTTATTGTATAATCCGCTTATCTTTGGTATCATGTTGAATTCAAAGTATACTTCCAGTCCGTTTACTGTTCTTGGGCTTAGGTAGTTGTAGAAGAAGTCTTGTCCGAAGGTGAAGGATTCTCCGAAGTCTAAGTAGATGTTTGCTCCTTTGTCTTTTAGTAGGAATTTGTTTCCTCCTATCTCTCCTGTTCCGCCGTAGAAGGTTAGGGATGTCATGTGTGTTTATAGTGTGTAGGGGGATATAAAGGTTTTGGGAAGAAAGCCCCAAGGGGACACCCCTTGAAACCCCTTACATTGTAATTGCCTTTATTTTTTTGCCCTTAAGCTGCTTTCTTTTTTCCTTTTCAGGCGCGTCGAGATAATTTTCAGGCGTTGCTACCTTTTCTCCGCTTCTTTGTTCAAGTTCCTTTCTCGCAACTCCTGCAACTGCCCCGCCCTGAACAGCTGCGCCTTTGTTTTCTACAAATCCCTGCGCGTTTTTGTTTCTGGCAATCTTTGTGGTTGAAGCTTCTCCAAGCATGTTAAAGATAAGCTCCAAATCATTCATATGGTCTCTCAGGTTTTCTGTTTTTAAGCCCTTGAATTCCTTGTATTCTGTTGGCGTCATTCCAAATGCAGCTTTGGAGATTTCAGCAGTCAAAATTGCAAATTCCTTATCGTTTTTAACGCCTCTTTTGTTCCATTCATCTGTCAGCTCGTCCCTTATTGCAATGCCCCTTACTCTTTTTTCAATCCAGTCATCTGAATAACCCTTTGCCTTGTAGATTTCCTTCATTCGCTTTTGGGCAAGCTCAGGATCCTGTATCTCCTGTATGCGCTCATATCCTACTTTTGCCAGCCAGAGCTTCATTGGCTCTGCCTTGGGGGAGGGGATGGACTGGATTATACGGAATATGCCTTCTGTACTGGCACAATCGGTTTCATAATATTTGCCATCAGCAGACTGCAATTTCAGTTGTACACAATTTGTGGACAACTCAATCCCCTGCTCTGATTCCCTTGTTTTTAGCATACTCCAGTAATTTCTTGGATTTGAGCTCTCTGTCAGCGCTCCAACAATGTCAACCACAGAGAACCACCATTCGTCATTAAACCATTCTCTCCTTATCTCTTTGCCCTGAAATATTGCCAATGAATTGTTTTGTTCCATATTATCACGCCCCTTTGAACAAAGTAAGAAATATTATCTGCCTTTAAATACCTTGTGCGCCTGCGTGGCGAGTGGCAAATGGTGCGCATATTTCCGGCTGGTGTGTGCAGATTTTCAAAGAAGTTTACATTCTTCTGGATTATTCTCGGAATGAAATCCGTGTTTTTCATATTTCTTTTGAAAACCACTTGACAAGAGCTTGTGGCAATTGGCAGGGGAATACTCAAATCTGAAACAGCCTGTTTCACTTTCTTTAAACGAACTGCAGGAAATTAAAGGCATAGTTGAATGGAAAGAGGATGAGCGCAGTGCGCTCATGTGAAGATGGCTTCGCCTGTGCCTTCGAAGCGTTGCTTCTCAGGCTGGATTTGACGACGGAACTCTTTTTTCGCTTCCGGCACTGCTGGAAATATTTGCTTGAATTTGATATTTTGTTTCTTATTTTCAGAATTGCTGCGGGAATTTTCAGGGTTGCTGAAAAAATGCGTGTTTTTTGGGCGAAGAGTTTATGAATAGCACGCAGTGAATCCAGCTTATGCAAAAAATAGCGTTGAATTACACAAAAATTCTTGATTCAATTGTAAGGCATATAGAGCAGTCAAAGCTAAGGGCTTTTTCAGAAGTGAATAAAGCGCTTCTGCTTGCCTATTGGAATATTGGGAAGGAACTAAGCAGGCATTCTGAGTATGGCAAGGCTGTTGTTGAACGGCTGTCAAGGGACTTGAGGATGAGATTTCCGGGAATTAGGGGTTATTCTGTGGCAAATCTGTGGTATATGAAAAAATTTTATGAAGCATATCCAATTCTACAGACAGTGTCTGTAGAATTGCCTACTTGCCGAAAACTCCAGCCAGTGGCTGGAGAATTGGTTACACATCAAAAACTGCAACCAGTGGTTGCAGAATTGTCTTCCTATCAAAAACTGCAGTCACTGACTGCAGAATTGCTTTTTTCAGTAAGCTAGAGCAATCATGTGACAATTTTAGATATGGTCCAAATGCCGGAAGAAAGGGAGTTTTACCTTAAGATGAGCTTAAAGGAAAGGTGGAAAGTAAGGGAGCTAAAGCGCCAAATAAACTCCTCGCTCTTCGAGCGCTACATGACTGCTGACAAGCCTGAGAAAGTGACTGCATTGATTCCAAGGCATAAACAAGAAGACATTGCAAGGCACTTCAAGGATGATTACGTGCTTGAATTCCTTAACCTTGGCAATGAATACTCTGAAAAAGAGCTTGAAAAGGCGATTTTGGATAACTTAAAGGACTTTTTCCTTGAATTCGGGAAAACACTGGCATTTGTGGGCTCGCAGTATGCGCTGGATATAGGCGGCAGGGAAAACAGGATTGATTTATTGTTCTTTGACAGGAAATTAAGGTGCCTTGTTGCTGTTGAGCTGAAGATAGGGGAATTTAAGGCTGAGTATATCGGGCAGATGCAGAAATATCTTGCTGCATTGAACGAGAAAGTCAGGCTGCCTTCTGAGATGGAAAGCATAGGGCTTGTCTTATGCAAGTCAAAGAACAGGGAGGAAGTGCGGTTTGCCTTGGCAGGAACAACTTCTCCTTTGAAGGTTGCGACCTATAAGACTCAATTGCCTTCAACCAAGCTGATATTGAAAAGGCTGGGGCAGCTGACTAGAAGGAAGGAATTGGAGTGAAATGCTTCTAAAGGAGATTTCA
>Ga0180009_10001952_pt1 | contig 24450 bp, 20 predicted proteins | sample OS_PC_MetaG_FD_123537 | JGI IMG/M metagenome (GOLD analysis project Ga0180009, IMG submission 123537) | Groundwater microbial communities from the Aspo Hard Rock Laboratory (HRL) deep subsurface site, Sweden - OS_PC_MetaG | ecosystem: Environmental > Aquatic > Deep subsurface > Groundwater...
GCAGTCCATCGCGCAGTCCATCGCGCAGTCCATCGCGCAGTCCATCGCGCAGTCCATCGCGCAGTCCATCGCGCAGTCCATCGCGCAGTCCATCGCGCAGTCCATCACTCTCAGGCAGCCCATCGCGCTCACATCGTCCATTGCCACAACCACGCGTACGCCATAGCTTCGAGCTGTTCCCAAGGATCCCGGATCAAGTCCTCGTCTCCCGGCACGCTCCCTCCGAGCTCCTCCCTCTTCACCTGCCACGGCGTGGCCCGCTTGGGGAAGTCGAAGGCGTCCACCTCGATCGGGCCGGCCGTGTCCTTCGGCCGGGCTGCGATACCGGGTGAGTAGACGCCGAACTCGAGGACCGCGTCGATCATGGCACGGTAGTTCTCGGGCTTCGTGGTGTAGGGGATGTTGCACCCCCCACCTATGATGTAGCCACCGCCCTCACCCACCGTCTCGCACAGCTCCCTCACCCGAGACCGGATGCCCTCGGGGGTGCCGAGGATGAACTCCGAGTCCTGGATCCCCCCCGCCAAGCACTGATGGTGCCCAATGTCCTTCTTCGCCTGGAAGATGTCGCCCTGGTTGTCGATATCGCAGACGACGCTGCCCTTGGGGAGCTCCAGCATGTGATGCCAGTGCGCCCCCCAGTCGCCCTCCAGATAGGCGCGCACCTTGTAGCCTGCCCCGATGAGGATCTCGAGCACCTTCTTGAACGAGGGCCAGTAGAATCTGTCGAACTGCTCCGGGGAGAGGAAGCAGGCCTTGTGCGTGGGGACGAAGATCGGATAGCGCCTCAGGGGATCGGCCGTGCTGAGCGCGAAGTTGGCCATCTCTTCCACCAGGCGGTCGCAGGCTGCCACGACCTTGTCGGGCTGACGGAAGCAGTCCATGATCGCCCCGGTGAGGCCCCGCATGGTGTCGGCCAGCACGTCGAACGGAGCCACGAACGCCCCCGTCATCGGCTGGGGCATGCCGCAGACCTCCTGTAGCTGCACAGCGCGGTTTCGCATGATCTGGGTGAACATGCCCTGCGCCATGCCGCTCTTGAGGAAGGCGAGATACGAGCGAGCCGAGCCCGGAGTCTCATACTCACCCAGCACACGCGGAAGCCAGCGTTCGAACATGAAGGAGAGAGGGTCCGCGATGAGCAGGTCGTACTCGTCGGCCATCATGTACTCCCGCTCGACGAACTGGAACTGGTCTCGAGAGGGCAGATCCCGGCCTGGGAGCTTGTAGGTGCGAAGGCCGATGGCGTCGAGTTGCGGTCCCCAGAGGCGGTTGTTGCGGAGCACGTCGGTCTCGGGGAAGTCGCGAACGAACGTCATCTCCGCGTCGAGCCACTTCGCGGGATCGTACAGGGTCTCCTGGTTGGTGTTGCCCGAGTACACCTCGGCGAAGTAGTTGCTGCCGGCGGCGATGGGAATGCGGTCGGTGGGCTCCAGGGCGATGGCCGCCTGATAGCGCCCCAAGCGGCGCTCGTACAGCTCTCTGGTCTCCGCTGTCACTCTTGCCCCCTCGTTCCAGTCGTGCAGATGCGATGCCACGGACCGGATGACCACCCCTACGAACAATATATATATCTATAGAGAAGGAGTCAACGCGCAGTTTCGGCGGCGGTACAGCCTCGGAGAAAACGGCAAGGGCGGCGAGACGGAACAGCCGCGGAGACAAAGGTGCAGGACGACGGCTTCAGCGGACGGTGAGTTCCTCGCAGATCCTCACGCCCTCCATGGCGTCGTCGGCCCAGTAGCGGGCGCCCGTGTAACGCGCCACGGTCTCGTCCACGACCACCCCACCGATGACGATGGGCAGATCGCCGAACTCGCCCGCGGCGGCGCGGAAGGCATCCACCGTGCTCCGCATGCTCTTGTACGACGCGGACGTGAGCCCCGATAGCCCCACCACGTCAGGCCTGAAGGAACGGGCTTCCTCGAGGAACCGCGTGGGCGACACGTCGACGCCCAGGTCGCGCACGGTGAACCCGAACCCCCTCAGGACGGTCGTGAGGATGTTCTTGCCGATGTCGTGGATGTCACCCTGCACGGTGCCCACGAGCACCTGACCGGACGCCGTTCCACTCTGCTCGGCTTCGAGCTCCGGTCCCAGCCGGGCCAGGATGCCCCTGAAGATCTCGCCGGCCATGATGAGCCCGGAGAGGTAATAGGTGCCACCCTCGTAGAGCTCACCCACCAGGCGCATGCCCTCCTCCGCGGCCTGGGTGACGGCCAGGGGGCTCTCGCCGGCGGCCAGCACCTTTTCCACCAGGCGGAGGGCCGTGGTCTCGTCCAGGTCGGCGATGGCGCGCACCAGCTCTTGCATCCTGGGCGCGTCCTGCATCCCGCGCGTGGTCGCCTCGCCGGGGTCCATCACGCCTGCCGGTCCGCGCCGAGTGTGGTGACCAACTGGAACTCGTCGCTGAGGAAGTAGAACAGGCCCCAGCTGACCGGGGACCCATCGAAGTCTTCGAACGTGTGCTCGAGACAGAACACCGCCGTCCCCGCCGGGCGCTCGAGGCATGCGGCGATCTCGTCCTCGAGGTTCACCGCGCGGATGGAGAGGCGGGCGCGGGCGAATCCCTCGCCACCCGCCGACTTCAGCACTCCTTCGAGAGACGTGATCTGAAGCTGCGACTCCACCAGCGGTCGGCGCGGGTCGTAGACCACGTACTCGGAGTGGCACATGAACGGGCGCCCGTCGTTCAAGAAGAGCCGGCGCAAGAACACGGTGCTGTCCCCGGGGGACAGGCCAAGCACAGCGGCCACGTCTTCGCCCGCGGGCACGATGGACGCGGTGAGCAGCCGCACCTCCGTTGACGCGTCGCTCCAACGATCGGCCAACTGCTGCAAGGTGAACGAAGCCTCGCCCAAATACAACCCACGCACGAACGTGCCGCGCCCCTGGGCGGTCGTCACGAGTCCCCTGTCCACCAGTATGTTGACGGCCCGCCTGAGCGTCATCGGACTCACGTCGAACTCCGTGCAGAACTGCGACTCGGAGGGAAGCTGATCGCCGGAGCGGTAGTCGCCGGCCGCGATGCGGGCGCTCACTGTGCGGACGATGTGGATATACGCGGGCTCGTGGGTGCCGTGCTTCGCCCTCGGGTCCCGACCGAGGCCCCTCTGGGCGCCCCCGGGTACCGGTCGTCCCTGCGAACCCCCCCGCGGCGACCCCGCCTGCATACGCTCGACCTCCGCCTCATGGCTAGGACGCCACGGCTCCCCCACCGTCGACTTACCTAGATAACTACAGAATACACGATACGGGGTTCGCTGCAGCGAACATAGGTATGAGGAGTAGAGCGGAGCCGAGACGGACGGCGGGGGACGGCGCGCACGACATCAGCCGTCCGACACCCAAAGGGAACACGGGACCGCCGGTGAGCGCGACGGTGCGTGGGTCCGGGGCGGTGCTCCCCCGGCCCAACAGTGACCGACGCGCCCGGCTCAGCCCGCCGTGTTGCCTCCATCGATGGGTATGGCCGTGCCGGTGATGAAGGCGGCGGCGTCCGACGCCAGGTACGCCACCAGTTTGGCCACCTCGTCCGGCCGCCCGATCCGACCCAGGGGCACCGCCTCCGCCGCCTCGCGCCGCGACTCAGCCGGGTCGACCCCCCGCTGAGCCGCCTCGATGTCGAGCATGGGCGTGTCGCAGTCGCCCGGGCAGACGGCGTTCACCCGGATCCCTTCCCGGGCGTGGTCGAGTGCCATGGCCTTCGTCATGAGCACCACCGCCCCCTTGCTCGCGCAGTAGGCCACGGCCTGCTCTCCCCCAACCAGTCCCCAATCGGATGCCACGTTGATGATCACGCCTCCACCCTGGGCGCGCATCACGGGGATCGCAGCTCTACTCGTGTAGAACACCGCGTCCACGTTCACGGCCATAGTGCTGCGCCACTGCTCATGGGTGGTCTGCTCCGCGGTCGAGCGATAGATGATGCCGGCGTTGTTCACGAGCACGTCCAAGCGCCCGAACCGATCGATGGTCTCGCGGACGAGGTCGTCGCAACTCGCAGGGTCGGAGAGGTCGCCCAACCAGATCTCTACACGGCCGCCCTCCCGCGCGACGGCCGAGGCCGTCTCGGCCGTGCGTCTCTCGTCCCGGCCCGCCAGCATGAGGGCCGTGTCCGCACCCGCGAACTCCCGCGCGATCGCCGCCCCGAAACCAGAGCTGGCTCCCGTCACCAGCACCACTCTCATGCCGCCTCCCTCCTGCCCGACAGCCCGCCGCGTCTCACTCGCGATGGTCGTCCCAACTGGCGAACCCATCACTGTCGCGCAGCAGGTCGGACACGTTGATCTCCAGCATGCGCGTCGAGGCAAGGACCCGGTCCGCGTTGCGTTCCACAGCCTGCATGCCGTCGGCGGCCTTCTTCAATCGCAGGGCAGCCTCGCGGATCGCCTGCACGCTGCGATCGAGCTCGACCAGCAATTCGGCGTAGGGATCGCCGACCTCGGGCGGGTTGAATCCCGGCGGGTTCGATCCAGATGCGGGCGGGGGCACGGGCGAAGCTGCGGGCGGGGGCACAGGCGGAGCGCTCATCAGCCGTTCACCTTTCTCAGGTCCTTGAACCTCCGGGCCTTCACAGCGTAGCGGGGAAGCGAGCCCGCTTCCACCACTTCCACTTTGTAGCCGAGGTTCGTCTTCAAGCGGAGCTGGTCCTTGAGACCACGGAGCACTTCGTCCTGCGTCGGGCCGGAGAGATCGACCCCCGGCGCCGGCTCGACCTTCAGCGAGATCACGTCGAGGTCGCCGCGCTTGGTCACCTCTACCTCGTACTCGTCGCCGAGTTGGGCGAAGGAGCGCACCACCTCTTCGATGGCGCTCGGGGCAAGAAGCACGCCCTTCACCTTGGTGATGTCATCAGACCGGCCGACAACGCCGCCTTTGAACAGGCGGAAGGTGCGACCACAGGAGCACGGCTCGTCAGCCCACTCCACCACATCCTTGGAATCAAAACGCACGCAAGGCATGCCGATGCGGTCGAGTGCGGTGATGATCATCTTGCCCCGGCGGCCGGGTTCCTCTATGAGTTCGCCGGTCTCGAGATCTTCCACCTGCGCTAGGAACAGGCCTTCGTTCACGTGGATGCCGCCCGACTGCTCTTCGCACTCGAAGCCCCACGCCCCGATCTCCGTAGCCCCGCAATGGTCGTATACCTTGGCTCCCCAAGCCTCCTCGATGCGACGCTTGGTAGCGGGGATGCTGGCACCTGGCTCGCCCGCGCAGGTGATGCGGCGCACGGCCAGATCGCGCGCCGGGTCGATGCCGAGGGAGTGGGCCGTCTCGGCCATGCCCAGCACGTAGGTGGGGGTGGCCATCATCGCGGAGGTCTGCAGTTCCTGCATCTTGAGGATGCGGGCCTCGGTGTCGAGCACGCCTCCGGGCACCACTTCGCAGCCCATCTTCTCCGCGGCGTAGTGGGCGGCCCAGAAGGCCACGAAGATATTGTAGCCGAAGGGCAGGAACACGCGGTCGGTGTCGCGGTAGCCCTGAGCGTAGAGCAGGTAGCTCCAGGACTCGGCCCACCATTCCCAGTCTTGCCATGTGTCGGCCTGGTAGACGGCCTGCCCCGTGGTGCCGGAAGTCTGGCGGAACTCGGTGACCCGCTCCAGCGGCACGCAGAGCATGTCGCCGTAGGGGAAGGGGTCCTTGCGCTGGATGCCGCGCATATGTCCTTTGTCCACCTTGGGCACCAGGGTGGCGTCGTCGAGGGTGCGCAGATCTCCCGGTTCGAAACCGGTCTCCTGATAGTGGGCACGATGGAAGCGCGAGTTCTCGTAGGCCCAGGTGACGATGCGGCGGAACTTGCGGAACTGTACCTCGCGGAGCCGCTCCAGCGGCATGGTCTCAAGAATGGGGTTCCAGTAGGTCGCGGCGGGAGACAACGCCGGTCCCCGGCTCATCTCTCCCCCGGAGATCACTGCTCCCCCTGTCGTGTACGCATGCGCACGGTCGTACCCTCCCAACGTCTGAACAGATCGTGCTCGATCTCGAACTGATCAAGTACCTTGCCCACGGTCTGGTTGACGATATCGTCGATGGTCTCGGGCTGGTGGTAGAAGCTGGGCATGGGCGGGAGGATGATGCCTCCCGCCTCGGCCACCTGGGTCATCAGGCGCAGATGGCCTATGTGCAGAGGAGTCTCGCGGGTGACGAGCACCAGCTTCCGACTCTCTTTGAGCACGACGTCGGCGGCCCGTATGAGCAGGTTCTCGTTGTAGCTGTGGGCGATGGCGGAGAGGCTCTTCATCGAGCACGGCGCCACCACCATGCCCGACGTGAGGAACGACCCCGAAGCGATCGGAGCACCGATATCCCGGTTGTCATGGACGAAGTCGGCCAGGGCCTCGATCGCCTCCACCTGGAACCCGGTCTCGAGCCGGATCACCCGCCGCGTGGACTCCGTCATCACCAGGTGGGTCTCGACGTCGCTTCGCTGCAGCGTCTCGAGTAGTCGGACGCCGTATACGGTGCCCGACGCCCCCGAGATGCCCACGATGAGTCGCTTCATGTGTCTCCTTCCAGAGCGACCGCCGCGGCCGCCGCTATCCACGCCGCCGTTTCACCCGAGAACGGCGTCGGCAGCGTAGCTCAGATTATCGGCCTGCGGCGACCTGCGCCAGCGCGGCCGCAGCCCTCTCGGCGGCCTCCGCGGACACGCGGGCCTTCACGCGGCCGCCCACCCGCTCGAATCCGGTGGCGTCGATGCCTACACGTGCGGTGCGCTGCCCGGGTCGGCAGGACGGGTCGATCGGATGCCCGAACAATCCGCCGATCACCACCAGGTCCTCGTCGGGCTGCACGCGGGTGATCACCGACCACTCCACCTCCCGCGGGTCGGTGGGATCGACGTCCTCGGCCACCAACACCACCTTCTTGATCCGCTCGAGCGAGAGAAGATGGTACAGAAGCCCGCGCACCCGCCCCTTGTCGGCCGGAGCCACCTGCACCACCAGGCTCATACCGAACGTACCCGGCACGAAATGGAGATCGCCTGCAAAACGATACACGCGGCGCAACTGCGGCACGATGGCGGCTTCGACGGTGAGGGCGGTGATGAGGTCACCCTCGGGCCCTGTGGGGAAGAGCGCGTGGTAGAGGGGTGACAGTCGATGATGCACACGCCGCACCTCGAAGGTGGGCGTCGACTCGAAGACCATCGAATACCCGCTGATCTCTCCGAACGGACCGTCGTCGCGCTCCTCGCCGGGAACCAGCACACCCTCCAGCAGGAACTCGGCGCGGGCCGGTACGGTGAGCCCCGTGAGGGGTCCGGCGACCATCTCGACGGCCTCCTGCCTCAGCCCGCCGGCGTAGGCCATCTTCTCCGCGCCGGGAGGAGCCGGCAGAGCCGCCGACACGAAGGTGGCCGGCTCGAGTCCTATCGTGACGGCCACCGGCATCTCGACGTCCCGACCGTGGGCCCGATACGTGTCGGCTAACGGCGGGTTGACGAGCGCCAATCCGAGGCGGTCACGTCCACGGAGCTCCATCCGGCAGATCGTGCGTTCGATCGCGCCGGTGTCTGGGTTGAGGATGCTCGCCATGCCCGTCGTGATGTAGGGTCCCGAGTCGGCCTCATAGTGCGTGAGCATGGGCAGGAGTGCGGGCAGGTCTACATCGTCCACGGCGACCTCGAGCACGGGGGCTTCGGTCGCCGGCACGGGGTCGATAGGGGCCGTGACCCGTTCGGCGAACCGCTCCACCAACTCACCGGGCGCGACGCCCATGGCAGCGGCAAGGACGGTGCGGTCGTGGATCACGTTGGCCACGACCGGCACCTGGTGATCGGCGACGCCGGTGAGCAACACCGCGCCGCCGCGCTCGCGGGAGACGGCGTCGAGGAGGGCGGCCACTTCATGACGGGGTGAGAGAGCCGCCGCCACCTCCAGGAGGCTGTTCGCCTCCCGGAGGTGCTCGACGGCGGCCCTCAGGTCTCTGAACGCCACGTGTCAGTCTCCCGCCGCGCCGACGCTACTCATCCTGCATGGCGATGCCGCCGGACATGTGGTAGGGAGCCGTAGGGATCCCCTCCACCATCTCGGTGATCTTGAGCGACCACGGCTTCGAGGTCAACTGGCCACGCCCCAGACGGACCCGCAACCCGTCCGGATACTTTTCCGGGTCCCGGGAGATCAAGCACTTCACGAACTGGGCCCGATACTTCCGGATCCCAGGGTTCACGTCCCGGATCACCCGCAACGTCTCGACGTCCTCCTGCACCTCGGTCAGCTTGGTAAGAACGAAGGTGTCCCACTCTTGGCGCATATCGTGCCCCTCTCTCACAGGTTCGCTGTCAGTCCTTGAACCCATAGTTGGCCCAATTGCCCAGGACCTTGCCCTGGATCTCTTCCGGATAGATGTCCTTGTTGCTGAACGCTACCTTGATGGGGGTCTCCGCGACCGGCCAGTCGAGTGGGAAGAGGCAGTCGAACACCACCTTGTCCCCCTTGCCGTACTTCCTGTCCTCCGGGTCGGCGAACGGGTAGAGCGGCGTGCCCACGTGGCTCTTGTAGATGTGAATGCCCTTGGAGGGGTGGCACTTCGTGCTGAAGTCGTGGATGAGTTCCTTGATGTTGTAGATGTCGGTCTTGTCGTCGACCACCATGACCATGTGGAACCAGGGGGCGAGCTTGCTGCCGAAGACCAGGTGCCCGATCTGGTGCGCGATACCCGGGTAGGCGTTCTTGACGCCCACGACGACCAGGTGGTGCGTGGACTCGGGCAGCATGTAGCAGCCCGTGATGGGGAGCTTCTGGCTCTCCAGCAGCATCCTCATCTCGAGGGCCAGGGAGAAGGAGCGGAGCAGCTGACCCTCATCCGTGGGGATGCCCATGTTGGAGACGGGTAGGATGGGGTTGTTGCGGTACGTGATACACGTCACCTCGTACACGGTCCGCGGGGCCCGCGGCGAGGTACGGTAGCCCGTGTACTCACCGAAGGGCGCCTCTTCGAGGCCGACGTGCGGTATCACGTTTCCCTCGATGATGATCTCGGCGTGAGCCGGCACCATCAGGTCGTTGGTCTCGCACTTCACCAGTTCGATCGGCTTACCCATGAGCTGCCCCGCGTAGTGCGATTCGGGGTACGGCGCCGGAGCGCAGGCCGCGATGCCGCTGAGCGGATCCATGCCGATGACCGTGGCGAACGGCATGGGCTTGTTCAGGGGAGCGTACTCACCGTAGAACATCTTGCCCATGTCGGAGAACGGCAGAACCGGTCCGGTCATCCACTTTTCGTTGAAGACCATCTGCCGGTACATGCCCCAGTTGACGTTGGTGGGGTCCTTCAGGGAAGCGCCCACCACCATGTGCCAGGTACAGAGATACCTGCCGCCGTCGCCGCCGTGCACCATGGGCGCCACCAGCTTGAAGAGATCGGCTTCGTCGCCCTCGAGGAGGTTCTCTTTGCAGGGAGCGCTGCTCCGGTCGACCTCCACCGGGGCGATCTGAGGTCCGCTGATACGACGCACGTACTCGTCCGAGAGGTCCGGGATCGACGTCTCGGGGTCGAGTCCCATGGCGATGTTCAGACGCCTCCAGGTCGAAAGAGGGGCTCCCAGAGCCTCCCAGCCCGGATAGTCCTTGATCTTCTTGAAGTACGGAGCCGGCGAGTTCTTCTCGCAGACCCTGCGCACGATCGCGCCGAGTTCCATGTCCCAGTCGACTTCCTGGTCGACCGTCACCAGGTCGCCGGAAGCTTCCAGCGCCCGAATGAACTCTCGATTGTCCCTGAAAGTACCGTAGTCCATCTCGACTTACCTCCTCAGCTCATCGTGTGCCCGCATCGGGCACATCGGTGGGTTCGGCGGCGAGCATCATCCCCAACCCTTGCTCGACACCTTGTCAACCAGACCCTGCCACTTGCCCTGCGACCGCAGAATGAACTCGGCGAGTTCACGCAGCATCCCCTCGCCACCCTTCCGCTCCGTGACCCAGTGCGAGATCTCCTGCACCTCGGGCACGCCGTTCGCGGGGCACACGGCGAAGCCCACCTCCTTCATGACTCCTATATCGATGATCTCGTCGCCTACGAAGCAGATCTCATCGAAGCCGATGCCCCTCTCAGCGGCCACTTCTTCGAGCTTCTCCAACTTGTTCTTGGCCTGGTACACGTTCTTCACGCCGATCTCGGCGGCGCGGATGGCGGCGCTCTTCGACTTGCGGGTCATGAAGGCCACGTCGACCTTGAGCATCATGAGACAGTTGGCGCCGAACCCGTCGTCGTGGTGGAAGGCCTGGAACTTCGTGCCTTCGTCGTTGTAGAGGATCGTGCCGCTGGTGAGCACGCCGTGCACGTCCAGCACTACCAGCTTGATCTTCGCCGCTCTCTCTACAGCGGCATCCCTGTCCTTCTGCATGGTCGGCGTCACCTCCTTGTCGATTCTCAGTCGGTCGATTCTCAGTCGGTCGGGTCGTCGTCAGTCGGGTCGCGGTCGGTCGGGTCGTCCCGGCGGGAGTACAGGCGGGAGTCCCTGCGGGCCGCTCAGTCGAGCCCGAGTTCGGACCAGCGGGCCTTGATCGACTCCAGCACCTCGGGCGACATGCCCACCTCGACCGGCTTCTCCTTCCATTCGAAGGGGATCGTGGCGTCGAGGATGATGCGCGAGGTGATGAACTTGGTGTCGGCATCGAGGGCGGGATCGAGGGGCGTCGAGCGGCCCCGGTTGATGATCTGCGTGCCTCTGGCCGCGTCGTAGCGCGTGGCGAGTGCCCACCACACCCGCGGCAGGTCGTCGGCCTGGATGTCGTCGTCGACGATGATGAGACCCTTCAGGCCGTAGGTGCAGGTGTTGCTGGCGATGACCGCCGCCGCCACCTGGTTCGAGTGGCCGGGGTAGAGTTGCTTCACCGACACGATGGCCCAGAAGCGGCCGCAGGCCTCCGGCGGCATGTACACCGACTGGATACCCGGGATGCCCATCTTGGTGAGTTCCGTCCACAGCGTGGCGTTGCGCACGAAGGCGAGCATCATGTGGTTGTCGTTCACGGGGCGGCCCACGGAGGCGGCCAGGAAGATGGGGTCGTTGCGGTGGTAGATGCGCTCGACCTCGATGGCCGGCTTCGACACCGGATGGTACAGCTCCTCGGTGTAGTAGCCGGTGTACTCGCCGAAGGGGCCCTCGGGACGCAGGTTGTCGCCGTCGATGTAGCCCTCCAGCACCCACTCCGCCGTGGCTGGTATGGGAAGCCCGGTGAGCGGCGCCGTGACGATCTCCACCGGCTCGCCGCGCAGCGTGCCGACCACGTCGTACTCGCTGGCGTTCTCGACCATCGCGCTCCCCGCCAGCATCAGCAGCGGGTCGCACCCCACGACCAAGCAGACGGGCATCTTCTCGCCCTTCTTGCGGTACTTCTGAAGGATGCGGTCGCCGCGCTTGCCCTTGAGGATCTGAGCGCCCACCGTCTTGGCGTCGAGCACCTGGCTGCGGTAGGTACCCAGGTTGATCTCGCCGGTCTCCGGGTCGCGGACGACCATGAAACAGGCGGTGCCGATGTAGCGGCCGCCGTCCTTCTCGTAGAACTTGGGGGAGGGGATCTTGTACACATCGACGTCGTCGCCCTCGATGATGTTCTCGAAGATAGGGCCGGTCTCGATCTCCTTGGCCCGGATCAGCTCGCCCACGGAGAGCTTCATCCACTCGTAGGAGAGCTCTACCATGCTCATATCGACCGGGCGACCGAGGACCGTGGCCAGACGCCGCGTGTTGCTGTAGGCGCCAAAGAACACCGACTGGGACTTGTCGTGCCCCTTGATGTTCTCGAACAGGAGGGCCGGACCGCCCTTCTCTTCGACGAGCTTGGCGATGTGGCTCATCTCGAGATCCCAGTCGACCTCGGCGGTCACCCTCTTCAGGTCGCCTTGTTTCTCACACAGGGCTACGAAGTCGCGAAGATCCATCTTTCCCCCATTCCCTTGGTGCCGCCTCTTACCGGACCGACATCCCCGAGCGGACCAGGTGGTCGAACTCTACGCAGGGCGACGTCTTGTGTCCAATTCTTATTTCTTTCGTGAATTATAAGCTGAGATATGGTCTTGGACCCACGAGGGTCGATTCCTTCGGCCGCCGCCCTCCGCGACCAGTGGCGCGGATCACTTGATGCGCACGCCCGTGATCAACTGGCTCACGATCCGGTCCATCGCGTCCTTCTTCTGCTCGGTCTTTCCTTCCCCAGCCTTCTTCGACCAGACCGACTCCGGGCGCACCTGGAGGATGATGACGCTGTCGGGAAAGGGCAGATCGGCGTCGATGGCGAACTCGATGTCGTACGGTTTCCCGTAGTACTTGTCGATCACCTTGCTGACCCGGCAGATCTCCTTCAACTCCTCGGCGGTCACGCTGAAGCGCTCCCGGTCCTCGGCGGGCACGTCGACGAAGGTGCAGTCGCTCCCGCTGGAGTTGTAGACACACTTGGTCTCTTTGCTGCCCTTGGTGCTCCGGATGGGGTTGAGCGTGACCTTGTCGACCAGATAGTTGTCGGGCGTGACGAGTCCGCTGACCACCGCCTCTCCAAGCCCGTAGCTCACATCCACCGCTATCTTCGATCGGTCGCCGTTCAACGGGTTGAGTGTGAAAGAGACTCCGGACACCCGGGAGTTCACCATCTTCGGCACACCGACGCCGATGTTGAGCAGGAACCCCCAGCCCTTGTTGAGGCGATAGGTGATGGCCTCGACGTGGTAGGCGCTCGCCCACGTCTTCTTGACGTACTCGATCAGGTCGCTCTCGCCGCGGATGTTCAGGTAGGTCTCCATCTGCCCGGGCATGGAGACCGCGCCGCTCGAGCGCACTGCCACCGGCACATTCTCGGTGTTGGACAGCTCGCACAGTCGCTGGTAGGCCGCGCACGTCTCATCGACGATGACCGGTGGGACTTCCGCCTCGAGTATGAGTTTCACGGCGGCGTCGCTCGCCTCCTGGCACGCCTCGAGGGTCGCCTCTCCGAGGGAATCGAGGAAGGAGCCGAGCTCGGCTTTGATGCCGGTCTCCGTGATGAACAACTCGTTGGCGTGCAGCGTCAGGGCGAAGCCGGGGCTGGTTCTGATGCCGCCCTTGAGCATCTCACCGAGGTTGGCGTTCTTCTTCCCCACGAGCGGGAAGTCGCTGCCTGCCAGCTCCTCGTACCACAGCAGGATGCGCTTCTCTTTGTCGGACATCGCGTATACCTCGTCTCCCTGGGTCAGACGCCGCCGGCCGGCGCCGGCGGCGTCTTCCGTCCAGTCGGTCAGGCTCTCTCGAGAATGGTCACGCTGCCCGCGTCGCCATCGATGCGGACAAGATCGCCCGTCTTGATGGTGGTGGTGCCGCGACCCGTACCCACCACAGTGGGGAGCCCGTACTCGCGGCACACGATCGCCGCGTGGCACATCGCTCCGCCCACATCGGTGACTGCGCCGGCGATCTTCGTGAAGGCAGGAGCCCAACTCGGCGAGGTGGTAGTGGCCACCAAGATCTCGCCCTCCAGCAGGCTGCCCAACTCTTTCGCCGACTTGATCACTCGAGCGCGGCCTTCGACGATGCCGGAGGAACCGGGGGCTCCCATGAGCTCTTCGACGCCGGTGCCGGTGGCCGCTTCCACGCCCTTGAGCCAGTTCTTCAGCACTGATGTGGTCACACCCCAGAGCACGATGCTGAAAGGTTCTGTTACCACGTCGGGCGGCGTTCCGAGAGCAGGCGGAGGCGACCACGCTTGGAACTTCTCCATGATGCCCTTGCGCCAGTCGATCTCCTTCTGCCAGTACGAAGGACCGCGGGCGATGGTGCCCGTGGCCCAGCTGGTGACGTGATCCCACAGCGCGTCGCGGATCTCGCCGCGCTTGAGCAGCCAGATGTCTTCCCGATCCTTGAAGAAACCCGCACCCACCAGGACGTCCGACAATTCCCGCACCTTGTTCCAGAAGATGCTGTGGAACCAGTGCTCCACGTAGAAGAGATGGTCTTCCACGTATGGGAACACGCGCTGGGCGACGGCGAGCACCTGGTCGAACGCCTCCCGGTCGGCGTCGGTGCCGATGAGCGAACGGTACTCTTCGATCAGAGCCTCGCGCTCCTCGATGAGCTTCTCGGTGGGACGCCCCACCTGCTTGCCCGCCTTGATCGCCTCTATATGCATGACGATCGAAGCGAAGGGCACATCGAGGTCGTCATTCCAGGATGAATGGTGGTGGTACCACCCGGTGCCCGTGGAGATATGGAACCACGGATAGCGGGCCTTCTCGAGTTCGTCGAGCCAGTACTTGCCGGCGGTGGTGTTCGCCATCTCGGTCATGACGGCCGCGGAGCTCTTGTTGTCTTCGAGCAGCTGGTCGAGCCCGTTCTCGATGGCCAGCCGCGCCAGACGGACGAGCTCGGCATCCGGCTTGTACATGACCACGTCGATGCCCGAGACCATCCTGGTGAGCGTCGAGATGGGGATGTCGGGGAAGATCGTGTTGGCGGTGTTGATGAAGGTGACGTAGGCGGCGTACCCGAGGTTCAAGAACTCGAAGTGGTACTGCCACACCTTCAGGCCCATGTTGATCAGCTCGTCGTACTTGGCGAGGAGCTCGTATCCGCTGCCGATGCCCCGGTTCTCGAAGACCAGGGTCTCGTCCTCCACTTCGGGCAGAGCCTCGAACTTCACGGCTTCGAGCTCGCCGAGAAGGCCGTTCACTTTGACCTTCCAGTCCTCGTAGAGACGATCCCAGTTCTCGTAGTAGTAGCCGGCACGCTTCATGAAGGTGGGAACCCGGCGGCCTACTTCTTCGGGGTCGGCCACGCCCACGGGCGTGATGTACACGTGACCGTTGACGATGCGGTGGTCGATACCGAGCGCGGGAGGCATGAGGAACGTGCGGGTGTTGTTCTGAGAGAGCGCCAGGAACCAAGCCTCGTCCCAGATCAGGTCGAAGGGGTAGTGCGGCTCGGGATAGTGGAGGCCGTCGTAGAACCACAGCTGACTCTCTTCGAACGCCGCGCGGTCGGGATCGTCCTTGCTGAACTGGTAGTGGTACGGGTAGAGCCTCTCCCAACCCTCGGTGCCCGGGATCGCCGGTACATCATGCGGACTCATGAACTTGTCAGTCATTCTTCCCCCTCGTTCTTGACCGTCTATTGACCGTTTACCTACCGCCTAGAGCACGAACCACCTGGGTTCGTCGAAGCGCTCGGTAGTCCTTAGGATGCGACTCGCGTAGTTCGTGACGTAGTCCCTACGCAGCACGTGGGTGAGTTCGCGATACGACGCGTTCTCGAGCAGGAACCCGATGTCCGCCGGGTCCTTGAAGGTCAGCTCCCCCACGATCTCGCTGATGCCTCCGATCAGCACGTTCCAGCCGCCGGTGAGTTCGAGATACTCGATGCCTTCGAGCATGGGCACGTAGCTGTCGACGATGAAATGCGCGTACTCAGCCCTCTTGCCCGGCAGGATGTCGTAGTACAGGTTGTACTTCCACACGCCCCTCTGGATCTGGTACGGCACATCGCGCGTGCGCCCCGTCGGCTGCATGATCTTGCTGCGGTAGCCGATCACGTGCTCCTTCAGCTCGAGCACCAGCTCGCGGAAGGCCGGTGAAGCCATGATGTCGGCCAGCTTCCCCAACGACTCGACCCGCTTCACCGAGACGATGCGCGGCCCGAACCCCACCTCCACGTAGTAGCCCCCCACAGACAGAAGCCCCATCTCATTGCACTTCGGGACGAACGTGCGCGCGACGAAGGCCGAGTACTCATCCTCCTTTCCATGAGGTATGTCCCACTCTTGGGTCAAAAGAACCTGCATGTGGCCTCCTCCTTGGGGTCAACGGGCAAAGGAAGGGAGGAGACGGCCAAGCGGAGCCGCCCTTCAGGGTCGGGAAGAACGGGTGCGAATGCCGCCATGTGTATCCCCCTTGCGTGCGGCGCAATCCCCGCGCCGCCGTCATGCCCCCTCGTGCCGGCCCCCCGGCCTGGCACATCGCGACCTGGTTCGGCCGCAGTGTGTTTGACTCTACGCTGGGGCGGGGCGCTCGTCCAATTCATCTTCGTGACATAAGTCATAAGCTGCTGTATACTTGCGGCGGCGCGGTGTGATGATCACCCGTATTCTACGGTCTACCATATATATTCTTATGGATCGGCGAGACGTGGAGGTGATGAACGGTGATCAATTTCAACCAGCTGCGGGCTTTCCACGAGGCCGCCCGGCTCCAGAGCTTCTCGGCGGCGGCTCGGGCGCTCCATGTGACCCAACCCGCCATCACCTCGCACGTGCGCGCGCTCGAGGCGTCACTCGGTGTCCGCCTGTTCAGGCGCCGGGGGAGGCGCATGGTCCTCACGGAAACCGGGGCCCTGCTCTTCCTTCAATCCCGAGAGGTCTTCGAGCTCGAACGCACCATGGAGCGAACGGTGGCCGAGGTGCGCAGCCTGGAGCGGGGGGTGCTGCGCGTCGGCACGACCAAGACCTACTCCCGCCACCTCATGCCCTCGCTGACCACCCAGTTCCACGCCTCGCATCCCGGGGTGCGCATGGTGCTCGACGAGGGCACCTCTCTCGACATGTGTCGCAGTCTCCTCGATCTGCGGAACGAACTGGCGATCGTGGCCCGAGTGGAGGGGCAGCCCGGCGTGACCTTCGTGCCCTTCCGGGAGGAGAAGGTAGTCCTGGTGGCCGCTCCCGCCCACCCCTTCGCGGTGCGGGGGTCCATCCTCTTCCGCGAGCTCGAAGGACTCCCGATCATCACCCGGGAAGAGGGCTCGGGCGTACAGACGCTCACCAGAGCCTGCTTCGACGCGCGTGGGATGACACCCGACGTGGTCGTCGAGACCGGGAACGTCGAGTTCATCAAAGAGATGGTCGAAAGCGGAGAGGCACTGAGCTTCCTGGTGGGATCGGCGGTGGCAGACGACCTCGCACTCGGCAGACTGGTGGCCGTGCGCATCGACGATCAGGACCTCACGCTCGACGTGAACATCGCCTACCTCGACGAAGACACCCTGTCGCCCGCCGCGGCCGCGTTCCTGGAACTCCTTCTGGTGGAGAAGTAGCTCAGTCCCCGGGCGAAGGCGGGCTGGAGAGAACACCCGGCATCGCGGAGCCAACCCGCCCCCTCAAGGCCGCCACATCGGCCGCACCGGCGTACCACATGGCCACCCGCAGCTCCTTCTCTATCCGCCGGACGCCCTCGACCACCTGCTCGGTGGACGCCATCGCCCAGCGCAGGAAGGGGAGGGCCATGCCGGAGGCCCGAGCGCCCAAGGCTAGGGCTTTCGCCACCTCCACCCCGTTCCGAATGCCGCCCGAGGCGAGCACGACGGTATCCGAAGGCATCACCTCTACGGCGGAGACGAGACTGTCGGCCGTGGACGTGCCGAGTTCCTCGAGGGGACCGGCCGCGTGTCGCCCCGCGAGGACCGCCTCCACTCGGCCCCAGTCGGTGCCGCCCCGCCCGGCCACGTCCACCCCGGCCACCCCGCTCTCCGCGATCCTGCGCAAGGTGGCTCGAGGCAGGCCCGAGCCCACCTCCTTCAAGACGATCGGATAGGGGAAGTCGGCACACAGCGTCGCGAGCTTCCCGAGCAGCCCCGTGAAGTCGAGGTCTCCTTGGGCTTGAAGCGCCTCATGGAGCGGGTTGATGTACATCATGAGCGCGTCGGCTTGGATATCCTCCACAGCCCGCAGGCAATGATCTCGCGTGAGCCAGTAGTTGAGGTGCACGAGCCCCAGATCGGCGAAGAGCAGGATATCCGGTGCCCAGGTGCGCACGCGGAAGTCGGCGGCAAGTGAGGGGTCCTCCAACATGAGACGTTGTGAGCCCACCGCCATCCCGATACCGGTGGCCTGGGCGGCTTCGGCCAGTCGCCGGTTGATCGCGCCGGAGCGCACTCCGCCTCCGGTCATGCTCGATACGAACAGGGGCATCGCCAGACGCCTGCCAAACACGCGTGTGCTTGTATCGAGGGCAGCGAGGTCGAAGTCGGGGAGGTCGCCCACCAGTCCATACGACGAGAGGCCGTTCCCACGCTCAGACTCGACGGCGCCGGAGAGACACGCCTCCAATTGACGGTCTTTCATCGCCGCAGACCCCCAGGACACGGCCACAGTGGTACCGTCCTGCAATCCGAACCGATCGCGCAGCGACCATCGGGCGACCACCTCCACCACATCATCGGGGTATCCCTCCACGTGAGGCAGCACCACCACGCCCGGCTCCTCACCCTCGATCATCACCGGGTAGAGGGTGGCCGCGCAGAAGCCGTCTTCGCCCGGCGGCAACTCGACCCCGAGAGGGGCAGCTTTCAGGGCGAGCCAGGAATCGAGCGGTTCACCAGGTTCCAGCCGGAGGTTGAGGGTGCCGGGGAACGGCTCAGCCCCGAGCGACCGTGCAAGTCGCTCCTTCACCCAGGGGATCGAGAGGAAGCCCACCGCCTCCCGACGTCCCGAGACCACCGTCCCCTGCAGCCGCCCACCCGACCTCGTCACAGATCCTCCAACACTTCCCGACCGAACGGGCCTTGGCGATTATCGGTGAGGGCGGCTCGGCTGGAAGTCACACGGTAGACCTCGATGCCGCGCAACCGCGCCGCCAGACGCGGGTCTTCGAGCAGGCCGGACACGAAGGGGAAGCGGCGGAGATAGACGGCCATGGCACGAGCCTTCGCCGCGCCACGCAGCACCTCGGCGTCACCCCACAGCTGGACCCCTTGGATGTCGCGCCAGTCCGCATACTCGCGGGCGACGGTCACCGCGACGGGGCCTCTCGCCCCGATATCGCCTCCGTGCCGGCTGTCGGCCTTGCTCAGGAACACAAGCCTGCCGTTGCCGTCGGCGGCGTAGAAGACGGTGGCAGCGTGAGGCAACCCGTCCTCGCCGACCGTGGCCACGGTGGCGGTGAAGTGCGTGCGAAGCAGGGCCAGGACCCTATCCCGAAGCGGGATCACCGAAGCGAGAGGCGCGGCGGGGGAACCTGGCATGGCGGTCGGTTCGTGCTCCGCGACGGCCGCGCCGGGCGGGCCGGGCGGGCCGCACTCGGCCCCGAGTTCCCACAGGAACAACGCGCCAACCACAGGCGCATGCACGATCTCGCCGCGCATCACCATGCGGCGCGCCTCGGCCAGAGGCACGAGGTCGGTGGCGATGTCCTCTCCCGGATCGAACTCCGGCTCGCCGAGGTGGCGAACTCCGCGCGCCAGGAACACGTGAACGTGGTTGGTGAAGACCGCGGGCAGAACCGCCAGGCAGCCGAGTGCGGTCCACTCTCCTCCACCGTACCCCGTCTCCTGGCGCAGCTCGGCCCGAGCCGATTCCTCGGGCGACATCCCCTCGTCGATCAGGCCGCCGGGTAGCTCCAGGGTCACCTCGCGCAGGCCGTGACGGTACTGGCGCACCAACACCAGTCGATCGTCCTCGGTGAGGGCCACCACGGCCACCTGGTCGTCAGCCTCGAGGATATTGAACTCGTGCTCCACCCCGGTGCGCGGCGAGACGGCCGCGTCCTTCCGCACGCGGAACACGCGGTGTTCGCTCTCGACGTTGGACCTGGTCCTGTGCCAGTCACGGGGCGTCATGCGGACTAGTGTACCGCCTGGGGCTCCATCGGGGCCCGCGGCCTGGCGCCGGGGCCCGACGCGAAGGCGACGGCCGGAACCCCCTGAGGGCTCCGGCCGCCGGACCGTTCGCGCCGTGATGCGCCGTGATGCGGCGAACCTAGTCGACCTTGATGGTCTTCAACGCCCGCTGGAGCAGGAGCTCCGAGGCGGACTTGCCGGCCAACACCGATACGGGCTTCTTCTGGCTCCACACGGTCTCCGGGCGGGCCTGCACGATGAAGACGTTCTCGGGGAACGAGAGGTCGTCGTCGATGGCCCACTCGATGTCCTGCGGAGTACCGTAGTGGTTCTCGATCAGACGCGCGATACGCACTATCTCACGCAGTTCTTCGTCGGTGACGCATCGTTCGTCCTGTTTCTCCGCCGGCATGGGGAGGATCTCCGCCCCCCGACCAACAGGGTCGGGGGAGCAGATGATGTGCTTGTGGGAGATGTGGCGTTCGTTCACCTCGAGCGAGATCTTGTCCACGCGGAACTGGTCGGGTGTGACCTCGCCCGACGCCACTGTCTCGCCGAGACCCCAGTTGCCCTCGATGAGCATTTGGGAGACATCGCCGTTCTGCGGGTTCAGGGTGAACACCACGCCGCTGCACTTCGAGTTCACCATCTTCTGCACGCCCACGCTCATGCCCACCTGCTCGTGCAGGAAGCCGTTGGCGTGGCGGTAGCTGATGGCCCGGGCATTGTAGAGGCTCGCCCAGCAGAGCAGTACGCTCTCGAGTACCTCGTCCGCACCTTGCACCCACAAGTAGGTGTCTTGCTGGCCGGCGAAGCTGGCGTTGGGCAGGTCTTCGGCGGTGGCGCTGGAACGTACCGCCACCGGCACGTCATCACGCTCGCTGTAGGCGCAGAGCGCCTCGTAGTGCGTGCGGATCTCGGCAGCCACCTCTTCCGGCACCTTCGCCTCGCGGATGTGTCGGCGGATCTCTGCCGACACCCGATCCAGGGACTCCACCTTCTCCTCGACCAACCCGCCAAGCAACCGGTGGATCTCGCGACGGAGACCGGTCGCCTCGAGGAAGCGCTGGTACCCGTCCACGGTCAGGGCGAAGCCCGGAGGCACGCGGATGCCCGAGCGCAACAACTCGCCCAGGTTGGCATTCTTACCGCCGACCCTGGCGCCCGCGTGCCGGTCGAGATCGAGTAGGTCGTACACGTACTGCATGGCGGTCATTCTCCGACGCTCACGCGGAGGCGCGCTCCACTATGGTCACGACACCCGTGTCGCCGTCTACGCGCACGAGGTCGCCTGTTTGGATGACGTTGGTAGCGATGCCCGTGCCGGTCACCGCCGGCAGACCATACTCGCGCGCGACGATGGCCGCGTGGGAGGTCAGGCCGCCGATGTCGGTGACCGCCGCGGCCACACGACCGAGGGCCGGCCCCCACGACGGGTTGGTCGACGGGCACACCAGCACTTCGCCGTCGACGAGCTGCATGATCTCCTCCGCGGTGCTGAGCACGCGGGCCCGGCCCTGCGCGATACCGGCCGAGGAGGCGAAGCCCTTGATCTCGCTCACGCTGCCCGGATCCGCGGAGCTGCCCTCGAGCCACTGGTGCACCTTGTCGGTGGTGACCCCCCAGAGCATGATCGTAAACGGCTCGGCCACCTCAGTCGGCGGCACGCCAAGAGCGGGCGACGGCGTCCAGTGAGCGGCCGCATGCAGGATGTCGTGCCGCTTGGCGGCCTTACTGGCCCAGTCCATCGACGGAATGCCTTCGCCGAGCGACCAGCGGGTCACCGTATCCTCGATGAGGGCGGGCACCTCGAAGCGGTTGAACATGAAGATGTCGTCCACCCTCTTCAGGCTGCCGGCAGCCACGAGTGTGGAGCCGATCTCGCGGATCTTGTCCCACCACAAGGTGTGGAACCAGTGCTCGATCCAGAACAGGTGGTCTTCGGCATACTTGTAGATGATGCGCGTGTCCGAGTATGCGCTGTTGAACGAGGCCATGTCTTCCTCGTTCTTGATCAGCCCGCGGTACTCGCTCACCAGTTTCTCGCGGCCCGCGCTGATCTCGTCGAGCGAACGCTCGATGGTCTCGCCACGTGCGAGGCGCTCCACGTAGCTCTTGATGTAGCCGAACGGGATGTCCAGCTTGTTGAGCCAGCTGCCCTCGTAGTAGTACCAGCCGCTGCCGGCTGAGATGTGCAGCCACGGGTCCTTGATGGCCTCGAACTCGTCGAGCCAGGCCTGGCCGTTCGCGGTCGCGGCCAGCTTCGCGATCTTCTCCTGGGTGGAGATGGACCCGGTGAGCATCGCGGCCAGTTCCGGGTTGCCGTGGGCGAGGCGCGACAGCCGGCAGAGTTCGGCGTCGGGCTGGAACATGGATACCTCGGCGCCCGCGACCATCTTGCTCACCGCGCTGTCGCTCACGCCCGGGAACAGCGCCTTGGCAGCGCCGAAGAAGGTGAGGTAGTAGAGGTAGGCCAGGTTCAGATAGTTGAAATGGTACTGCCAACCCTTGTAGATAGCATCCACGGCCCGGTTGAACGCCTCGAGGAGCTCGTAGGCCGCCGTGTACCCGCTGAACCCGTTCGGGAACATGTCGGAGTTGGGGTGGAACTGAGGCAGCAGCTCGGGCACCTTGATGGCCTTGAGTTCGGCTCCCAGAGCCTGCACCCGCGTGAGCCACTCCTGCCAGAGCTCGTCGTAGTGCTCCACGGGGTAGTGAGCTCGCGCCTGGAAGACCGGGGCCTTCGCGCCGATGATGTCGTCCGGGGGCGGCTCGACGGCGCAGATGTACTGATAGCATCCCACGATCCGCTGGGCGATACCCTGAGCCGGCGGGATAGCGAAGATCCGCGTGGTATGACTCGACAGGGAGATCTGCCAGGCCTGCTGGAAGATGTGATCGAGGGGTGGGAGCGGCGCAGGCGCATGGATCTTGTCGAGATACCAGAAGTGGCGGTTCTCCCACTCCTCCCTCACGCCGCCGAAATGGAAGTGCTCCGGATACATGGACTCCCAGCCGGCCAGGTCGGCCGGAACCTCGCGAGCGGCGTACTCGCTGGGGTTGGGAAAAGAGCCGGGATTGGACACGTCGTTCCCCCTTTGTTGGCGCCTCGGCGCCGATGCGGACGCGTACACAACACAGCGATCGTGGCACGTGCGCGGAGACATCGTCTCCCGATTCCCGCCGGACGATCGGCGAACGGCCCAGGTCTTCCGTCGCCCCCCGCGACGGCCCCTACCATGAGGCCTTGCTCCACCCTCGTCAGGGTCCCGCTTCCCTGTCGGTCGAGATAGACGTACAATTATCCGACCGACCCGACTGCCCGCCACGTCAGGACCGCATCGAACATTCTAAGCTGCTACGCGCCCCCTCGCAAGACGCAGCTGCGACCGGGACGCAGCAAGCTGCGGACGGCACGACGGGGCCAAGGACGGCCGGGAAGGGCCGACGCTCCGCGCGTCGGACCGTAGCGCGCCGGCCGCCCAGCGGTGCGCGCCTCACCAATCGGGATCGGAGTCGAACGTATGAAGGACATACTTTCCGGCAACGAGGCCATAGCCCGGGGAGCGTGGGAAGCGGGAGTCCGCTTCGCCGCCGCCTACCCCGGCACGCCGAGCACGGAGATCTTGGAGAACATCCGAGGCTACGAAGACATCGAGAGCCAGTGGTCGCCGAACGAGAAAGTGGCCACCGAGGTGGCCCTCGGGGCTTCCATCGCGGGCGCCCGTTCCCTGGCCGTGATGAAGCACGTGGGCGTGAACGTAGCCGCCGACCCGCTCTTCACCGCCTCCTACACCGGCGTGAACGGCGGTTTCGTCATGATCACCGCCGACGACCCCGCCATGCACAGCTCCCAGAACGAACAGGACAACCGAAACTACGCCCGCTTCGCGAAAGTGCCGCTGCTCGAGCCCTCCGACAGCCAAGAGGCCAAGGATATGCTCAAGCTCGCCTTCGAGCTGAGTGAGGAGTTCGACACGCCGGTGCTGTTCCGTACGACCACCCGCATCTCGCACAGCAAGACCATGGTGGAACTCGGGGAGCGCGCGGCGCTCGAGCCTCTGACCGTTCTCGAGAAGGACGTCCCGAAGTACACCATGCTCCCCGGCTTCGCCCGGGCGAAGCATCCCAAGGTGGAGCAGCGCATCCTCGACCTCGCCCAGCGCGCCGAGACACTCGATGTGAACCGCATCGAGATGGGCGATCCGGCGGTGGGCATCGTCGCGTCGGGCGTGGTCTACCAGTATGCACGCGAGGCGTTCCCCGGCGCGAGCTTCCTGAAGCTCGGCATGACCTACCCGCTCCCTCAGGGCATGGTCGAGAAATTCCGCTCCAAGGTGGACCGCCTCTACGTCGTTGAGGAGCTCGATCCGTTCCTGGAGGAGCGCATCCGCTTGATGGGCGTGAAGGTCGACGGCGGCAAGAGCGTGTTCCCCATCACCGGGGAACTCGACCCCGGGCTTGTGGCTCGGCTGCTCACAGCCGCCGGGGCGCCGGGCGCCGACGGCGACCTGCTCACGGAACCCGGCCCCGGCGCCGAAGGACTGCCGATGCGGCCGCCGACGCTGTGCCCCGGATGCTCGCACCGAGGTGTCTTCACTGTTCTGAGCCGGCTCAAGGTGTTCGTGAGCGGCGACATTGGTTGCTACACGCTCGGAGCGATGCCGCCCTTCGGCGCGATGCACTCGTGCGTGTGCATGGGCGCCAGCATCGGCATGGCCCACGGCATATCAAAGGTCACCGACGCCCAAGGTCAAATCAAGAACCAGACGGTGGCCGTCATAGGCGATTCCACGTTCTTCCATTCGGGCATCACCGGCCTGATGGACACCATCTGGAACCGGGGCGCCTCCACCACGATCATCCTCGACAACCGCACCACTGCGATGACCGGCGGCCAAGAGACTCCCGGCACCGGCAAGACGCTGAGC
>Ga0180009_10001953_pt1 | contig 24445 bp, 24 predicted proteins | sample OS_PC_MetaG_FD_123537 | JGI IMG/M metagenome (GOLD analysis project Ga0180009, IMG submission 123537) | Groundwater microbial communities from the Aspo Hard Rock Laboratory (HRL) deep subsurface site, Sweden - OS_PC_MetaG | ecosystem: Environmental > Aquatic > Deep subsurface > Groundwater...
GCCGATCGTCGCCTTCGATACGATCGAGGAAGGCATCGCGCTCGCCAACGACACCGAGTTCGGCCTCGCCGCCTATTTCTACGCCCGCGACATCTCCACGGTCTGGAAGGTTGCCGAGGAGATTGAGAGCGGCATGGTCGGCATCAATACGGGCCTGGTGTCAACTGCGGAGGCGCCGTTCGGCGGCATAAAATCCTCGGGCCTTGGCCGAGAGGGCTCGAAGTACGGCATCGAGGATTTCCTCGAGATCAAGTATCTGTGCATGAGCGTTTGATGACCAAAGGCTGTCGCTTGGCAGATGCGAATTGGTTTCGATGACCGTCGCATCCTGTTGCGGAGGCGGTCTTCAAGGGTTCTGTTGCAAACTCTTCGCTAACCGGCAACCGGTAATTATCTCTCGATGTTTTCGGAGATGACAATGTTCAAAGGCCGCCATTTCGACCAGTCGATCATCTTGCTTTGCGTTCGCTGGTATCTGGCCTACGGCTTGAGCCTTCGCGACTTGAAGGAAATGATGTCAGAGCGAGGCATACGTGTGGATGGCACTGTAAACTTATCCGCCTCGGGTCAAGGTAGGGCACGAGGTCTGCGATCAGGCTACCTGAAGATGGGCGATCTCGCTCCACATCTTCATCGCGGCCCCTCGCAGCTCGTGATAATGGTGAGATAGCATGTCGTGGCGAGGAATTTGGAAGAGGTTGGCGATCGGGTCGTGGATTGAGACGAAGCGCTGAAGTTGGCGCGGTGACTTGAACCGCTTCATGATCCTCTCCCGTCGCCGGATAGGTTGATGAGAATTCTCCGCCCGATTGTTCAGGCCCTTGTGCGAACGATGCTCGACGCCGGGCATGATCTCCCGCTTCGCCGCACCATAGGATCGAAGCTTGTCGGTGATCATAACGCGCGGGGCAGAACCTTGCCCTTTCAGAAGCTTGCGCATCAACCGCTTGGCAGCTCTGGCATCGCGGCGGTTTTGGACCAGAACGTCGAGGACGAAGCCATGCTGATCGACGGCGCGCCACAACCAGTGTTTCTTCCCGCCAATGGTGATGACGACCTCGTCGAGGTACCATTTGTCACCGAGCCTGCCGGCTGATCGCCTCCGAATATTAGGGGCGAACTGCCTGCCGAATTTTTCCGCCCACAGTCTCACGGTCTGGTGAGAGACGATGATATCTCGAGCTGCCAAAATATCCTCGACCATGCGCAGGCTGAGCGGAAATCGGAAATAGAGCCATACGGCATGGGCAATCACTTCCGCTGGAAAACGATGGCGACGATAGAGAGGATCACGTGCAGATCTGGTCAGGCCGCCAGATCCCACATTTTCATCGTTTCTCGGTTAACGTTACAGTGCCGCTTCATCTAGATGCCACCTGTCCCCAAGCCGACCGGATGATCGACGACGGATGTTGTTGGCAAAGGTGCGGCCGAATTTCTCCGCCCACAGCCGGACGGTTTGGTGCGAGACAATGATCCCGCGGGCAGCCAGCAAGTCCTCGACCATTCGCAGGCTGAGAGGGAACCGGAAATAGAGCTACACGGCGTGGACAATGATCCGGACTGGAAAGCTTCTGTCCATTTCGGTCGGAAGGCTTGCAGCCGCTTGCGGATCCCGGATCCCCAGAATTCGCTGCGAGAAATACATCTGTTTGTTTTAATTGTATGAAAATCGTTTGGCATGGCGGTTGCTTCGATCCTTGGGAGAGTGCGCGGGAGCTTTTCGCGCATTGGGGAGCCAGAGGAGGAGAAGCCCGCATGACTGAAACCTTTTACGAGGTGATGCGCCGCCAAGGGATAACGCGGCGCAGTTTCCTGAAATTCTGTAGCCTGACGGCGGCCTCCCTCGGGCTCGGACCGTCTTTCGCGCCACAGATTGCCCACGCGATGGAAAACAAGCCGCGCATTCCGGTGCTGTGGCTGCACGGGCTGGAATGCACATGCTGCTCGGAGAGCTTCATCCGCTCGGCGCATCCGCTGGCCAAGGACGTGATCCTATCGATGATCTCGCTCGACTATGACGACACCATCATGGCGGCGGCCGGTCATCAGGCCGAGGCGATCATCGAGGAAACCATCCAGAAATATGATGGCAACTACATCCTTGCCTGCGAGGGCAATCCGCCACTCAATCAGGAAGGCATGTCCTGCATCATTGCCGGCCGGCCCTATCTCGAACAGCTCAAGCACGCAGCAGACCATTGCAAGGCTATCATCTCCTGGGGATCCTGCGCCTCGTGGGGATGCGTGCAGGCGGCAAGGCCGAACCCGACACAGGCGACGCCGATACACAAGGTACCGGGCCTGGCGCCCAAGCCGATCATCAAGGTTCCAGGTTGCCCGCCGATCGCCGAGGTGATGACCGCCGTGATCACCTACATCCTGACCTTCGAGCGGTTTCCCGATCTCGACCGGCAGGGACGGCCGAAGATGTTCTATTCCCAGCGCATTCACGACAAATGCTATCGCCGTCCGCATTTCGACGCCGGCCAGTTCGTGGAAGCTTTCGACGATGAAGGCGCGCGCAAGGGCTACTGCCTCTACAAGGTCGGCTGCAAGGGTCCGACAACCTACAACGCCTGCTCGACAGTGCGTTGGAATGGCGGCCTTTCCTTTCCGATCCAGTCTGGCCATCCGTGTTTCGGCTGTTCGGAAGACGGGTTCTGGGACAAGGGTAGTTTCTATGACCGGCTGACCGATGTGCACGGCTTCGGCATCGAGGCTGATGCCGACACGATCGGCGGAACCGCTGCCACAGTGGTTGGCGCCGCCACCGCGGCCCATGCGGCGCTCAGCGCCGTCAAACGCGCCCGTCAGAAGGGAGGAGAAAGCTGATGACCGCTATTCAAACACCGAACGGCTTCAATCTCGATACTTCCGGCCAGCGCGTGGTCGTCGATCCGGTCACCCGGATCGAGGGGCATATGCGTTGCGAGGTCAATGTCGACGAGAACAACATCATCCGCAACGCGGTCTCCACCGGCACCATGTGGCGCGGGCTGGAAGTCATCCTCAAGGGCCGTGACCCGCGCGACGCCTGGGCCTTCACACAACGCATCTGCGGTGTCTGCACGGGCACCCATGCGCTCACCTCCGTACGCGCCGTCGAGGATGCGCTTGGAATCGATATTCCCGAGAACGCCAACTCGATCCGCAACATCATGCAACTGTCGCTGCAGATCCATGACCATCTGGTGCATTTCTATCACCTGCACGCACTTGACTGGGTCAATCCGGTCAATGCGCTAAGGGCGGATCCGAAAGCGACATCCGAACTGCAGCGGATGACGGGACCCAACCATCCGAAATCCTCGCCTGGCTATTTCCGCGACGTGCAGAACCGGCTGAAGAAGTTCGTGGAATCCGGTCAACTCGGTCCGTTCAAGAACGGCTACTGGACCAATCCGGCCTATCTGCTGCCGCCGGAAGCCGATCTCATGGCGGTGACCCATTACCTTGAGGCACTGGATTTCCAGAAGGAAATCATGACGACGCGAACCATCTTCGGCGGCAAGGACATCCATCCGAACTGGCTCGTTGGCGGTGTGCCCTGCGCGATCAACATCGACGGCCCGCTGGCCGCTGGCGCGCCGGTCAACATGGAGCGTCTCAACTACGTCAAGGGCGTGATCGACCGGTCGCTGGAGTTCGTCAAGAATGTCTACATTCCGGATATCCTGGCTATCGGCGGCTTCTACAAGGGCTGGCTCTACGGCGGTGGCCTGTCGGGCAAGAGTGTGCTCGCCTACGGCGACATTCCGGACCGGGCTAATGACTACTCGCCAGAAAACCTGCTGATGCCGGTGGGCGCGATTGTCGACGGCAAGTTGAGCGAGGTTCACCCCGTCGACCTTCGCGACCCGGACCAGGTGCAGGAGTTCGTTCCGCACTCCTGGTATTCCTATCCGGACGAGAAGAAGGGGCTGCATCCCTGGGATGGCATTACCGAGCCGAACTATGTGCTTGGAGCAAACGCCAAAGGTACCAGCACCAACATCGAAGAGATCGACGAGTCGGCTAAATATTCATGGATCAAGGCGCCGCGCTGGCGTGGTCATGCCATGGAGGTCGGGCCGCTGGCGCGCTACATCGTCGGCTACGCCCAGGGGCACGAATATTTCACCGACCAGATCAACCGCACCCTGCGCACCCTTGATGTGCCGGTCGACGCCTTGTTTTCGACGCTTGGCCGCACCGCAGCGCGGGCGCTTGAAGCCGAATGGGCGGCGGAAATGCAGGTGTATTTCTTCGACAAGCTCATCGCCAACATCAAGGCGGGCGATACCGCGACGGCCAATGTCGAGAAATTCGATCCGAAAACATGGCCGACGGAGGTCAAGGGCGTCGGATTTACCGAAGCTCCGCGCGGCGCGCTGGCGCACTGGATCAAGATCAAGGAAACCAAGATCGACAACTACCAGTGCGTGGTGCCGACCACCTGGAACGGCAGCCCGCGTGACAATGAAGGCAATATCGGTGCATTCGAAGCCTCGCTTATGAACACAAAGATGGAACGGCCGGAGGAGCCGGTCGAAATCTTGCGCACGTTGCACTCGTTTGATCCGTGCCTGGCCTGTTCGACCCATGTCATGGGGCCGGATGGCGAGGAAATGGCCGATATCAAGGTCCGCTAAGGGAGGATGCGATCATGAAGTCTACATTGAGAAAAACGATTACGGTTGCGGGCCTGACAGTGACGGCGACGCCGGCGCTGGCCCACACCGGCGGGGACCTCTCCGGCTTTGCCGCCGGAGTTGCGCACCCCTTGCTTGGTATGGACCATCTTCTGGCGATGGTGGCTGTCGGCGTATGGTCTGCCGCCCAACCGGCGCGGTTTGCTTGGCGGGGACCGGTGCTGTTTGTCGCCCTGCTCGCGGCAGGCGCACTGGCCGGCATTGGCGGCATTTCGGTGCCGCTGGTCGAACCGGGCATACTGGCCTCGGTCATCATACTCGGATTGATGATCACACTCGCCCGGGTGTTGCCCGCCGCTGCGGCGTTCGTTGCAATCGGCGGATTCGCGCTGCTGCATGGTCATGCGCATGGCAGCGAGGCCGCCGGCGCTCTGACCGGTTACATGGCGGGTTTCGTGCTTGCGAGCACCGCCCTGCATGCAGCCGGGCTCAGCGCCGGACGCGCCATGGCGAAGATGCGCTTCGGCCTCATTGGTTCCGGGTTCGCGATCGCCATCGGCGGCCTCCTTCTGGCTGCAGGGTAGGGGGCCGGCATGAGCGCTGACATCACCACGACCTCGCACAGCGAGGAAGCCGTCTATGTTTATCAGGCGCCGGTGCGACTGTGGCACTGGATCAACGCGATCGCCATTCTGGTGCTGGCGGTCACCGGTTATCTGATCGGTTCCCCGCCGCCGGCGGTGGGAGGCGAAGCCAGCGACAGCTTCGTCTTCGGCTGGATCCGCTATCTGCATTTTTCGGCGGCTTACATTGTAGCTGTTGGCTTTGTCTTCCGCGTCTACTGGGCTTTTGTCGGCAACAGCCACGCCCGGCAGATCTTTCTGCCGCCTGTCTGGCGAGGCAGTTTCTGGAAGGAGTTGGTCCACGAGGTCTTGTGGTACGCGATGATCGCCAAGCAGCCTTTGAAATACTCGGGTCACAACCCGTTGGCGACGCTGGTCATGCACGTCATGTTCGTCTGGGGCATCATCTTCATGATTGTCACCGGTTTCGCGCTCTATGGCGAGGGCACCGGCATGGGGTCGTGGCAGTACGAGATGTTTTCGAGCTGGGTGATCCCGCTCTTCGGCCAAAGCCAGGATGTTCATACCTGGCACCATCTGGGGTTCTGGGTAATCGTATGTTTCGTGATTGCACACATCTATGCTGCTGTGCGCGAGGATATCATGTCACGGCAATCGATCATCTCGTCGATGTTTTCGGGTTGGCGCACGTTCCGCGACGGCAAGCCAGCCGACGACGATCACTGATTCAGCGCATTCCCTCCCTGGTGCGGATGGCGGGGCCTTCGGGTCCCGCCATATTAGTTTTCACTGCGGCGATTGGTAACGGCGTGCTCGTGGAGCGGTCATGATCTTCCACACCCGATCGGTTAGGGTTCCACGCATGCAAACATTCTTTCCATTTTTTTAAAAAAATGGAAAGAATGTTTGCATCAATGAGAACGCCGTTTCGATTTCCGTTTCGCAAAACCAAATTAAAACAATCGCTTGGCAGTCTGGCACGGGCTTTGCGAAGTTCATCGATGGGAGGGCCCCGAAAGGGGCCGAGAGTTTGGGAGGAACGGTCGTGAGCAACACCAAGGTGCTCATTCTGGGTATCGGCAACCTGCTGTGGGCTGACGAGGGGTTCGGCGTGCGTGCGGTCGAGGAATTGCATCGCTCCTATGTCTTTCCCGAGAATGTCAGGGTCATAGACGGCGGCACACAAGGCATCTATCTCGTCCAGCACATTCGTGAGGCCGATATTCTCGTGGTGTTCGACGCGGTGGATTACGGCCTGCCGCCCGGCACGCTGAAGCGTGTCGAAGGCGACGAGGTTCCAAAATTTCTGGGCATCAAGAAGATCTCGCTGCACCAGACCGGGTTCCAGGAAGTGCTGGCAATGGCGGAGATGATGGGAGACTACCCAGAGCATCTCATGCTGGTCGGCGTCCAGCCCGTTGAACTCGATGATTATGGCGGAAGCCTTCGCCCCGAGGTCAGGGTGCAGATCGAACCGGCGATCAAGATCGCGCTGAAGTTTCTTGCCAGTCACGGTGTGGAAGCCGTACCCCGCACCAAGCCACTCGATGAAGATGACACAATCGCCTCGCTCGAGCTGACGCTTGGCCGCTACGAGACCGGGCGCCCTGGCGAGGCGAAAGCTCCCCGGCATGGCGATGGACGGGTACTTGCGGACCAGAATTGGCGCGGGCCGCGGGATTTTGATGCGGAAATGGAACGTCTTGTCACCGGAAAGGCGGATGCGGGCTGATGTGCATCGGTATTCCCATGCAGGTGATCGAGACCGGTGAGGGGCATGCGTTATGCCGCGCAGCCGACGGAGTTCACCGCATCGACATGTGCCTTGTCGGTCCTGTGGCGCCCGGCGGCTGGGTGATGGTTTTCCTCGGCGCCGCACGCGAGGTGATCAGCGAACAGCAGGCGCGCCAGTCCGCCGATGCGATCGAAGCGCTGGGCAAGGTCATGCGTGGCGAGGGTGGGTTCGAACAGTTGTTTGCAGACCTGATCGACCGTGAGCCCGAACTGCCGAATTTCTTGCGCGCCGCCGCGCCGGACAACACCTGAAGAAGGGATTCCCCATGTTTTCACCACTGCTGCAATCGATCATCGATCGCGAAGGTTATCGTGTCATCGGACATGAGGAGCTTGAGGCCGCGACGGCAGAAATTCCATTTGCCATGCTTTTTGTGGCGGGCGACGCCATGCGGGTGGCGGAAAGCAACGATGTTGCCGTGGTTGTGCCTGAACTGGACAAGGCTTTCGCTGGCGCCATCATACCGCTGATCGTCAGCCGCGACAGTGAGCGTGATATCCAGCGGCGCTACCGTTTCAACGCCTTTCCGGTGCTGATCTTCCTGCGTTACGGCGAGTATCTCGGCGTCATTCCTCGGGTTCAGGACTGGAACGAATATATGCGCGAGATTCCCGAAATCCTGTCGCGTGAACCAACTGAACCGCCAGCGTTCCAGTTTCCCGATGGCTGCGGTGCTCCGCAACCGAACCTTCAACAGTGACCAGAACCGTTCGAGGAAACCGCCATGCAAGACCCGATCACCTCTTTTCTCGGCCCCGGCAGCCAGCCCGGCGAAGAAGACGGCACCACGCTCGACTACATGCAGATGCCTTCGGGCATGATGACATTCGCCACGCCCGATCTGCCTGAATCCGAAGAGGCAAAGGGGCTCGAGACCGGCATGGCCGCGCTTGAGCAGGTTCTCTCTCTGCTGCAGGATTACCGGGAAACCGAGCAGGTTCGCATGGTCAGCCTGCTTGGGCTTGATCCGCAAAACCTGGGTTTTGTCGGCCAAGTCCTGGGCGAAGGTGAAGTCTCGCTGATCGCCGGCAGTTCCGCCCAAGCTCAGGAAGCCGTTTTGGCCGGTGTCTGGCGTGTTCGCGAAACCACCGATGACGGCTCTGTCTTGCACGACTATGTCGAAGTCGGCGCATTTCCGGCCCGCATCCTGGAGACTGCATTCGAGACGGCGAAAAGCGAGATCGCCATTCCGGACGCCTTTGGACCCAATATTTTCAATGCACCACCTTTGCTGCCTGAAATCAATGATCAGATTCCGCGGGTGAGCGGTCCGGAGTTCACGCATGTGATCAATCTGTCCTTGCTGCCGCACACCGAGGAAGATCTGCTTTTCCTCAACGAGACGCTGGGGCGTGGCGCAATCACGGTGCTGTCGCGCGGCTACGGCAATTGCCGCATCACGGCGACCGCGACGAAAAACGTCTGGTGGGTTCAGTTCTACAACTCTCAGGACACGATGATCCTCAATACGGTGGAAATCACCGGTGTCCCCGAGGTTGCCTGTGCATCGCCGGAAGATATCGCGGATTCGGCGGAACGGCTTGACGAGATTCTGGAAATCTACCGATGAGCGATCATTTCTTCGCGGGCTCCTATGGCGGAGACGCAACCAAGATCGGCCCTCAGACAAAGCTTGAATGCAAGATCTGCTGGCATGTCTATGATCCGGAGCAGGGCGACGACTACTGGCAGATCCCGCGTGGAGTGGCGTTTTCCGACCTGCCCGAGCACTGGACATGCCCGGAATGCGACAGCGGGAAATCCGGCTTCATGGTCATTGGAGACGCTTGAATGGCTGACCGCGCCGAAATTGGTCCCAGGATGGAAGCCTGTTTCGAGGAGATCAGAACCAGCCGTATGGCGGGGATCCCTATCCTCAACGAGTCGCTGTCGGTGAAAGTGATCGGTGGACAATCATGGAACGGGTACTGGCTCTGCGTTCTGATCACGCCGTGGTTCATCAACTTGATGGCCATTGCGGAAAGGATGGAAGATGAGCCGGCCGTAACCGGAACAAAGCGTATGTTCGCATTTCCGGCCGGATCATTCGAGTTTATCGCAGGCCGCGAGGAGGCGATCGGCGCATTCTGGATGTGCTCTCTGTTTTCGCCTGTGCTGGAGTTTTCTGACCAGGAGGCGGCTGAAGCGACCGCTGGTGCAGCGCTTGATGCGATCTTCGACACAGGCGCTGAGGCAGACCCGAGCGAGCGCGAAATTGCCGCGATGTGGCGCGGTGAGATCCCTGTCACCGGGGAAAACGCTGACGGGAAGGATGCCGAAGAGGATACAAGCGAAGAAGACAGTGCATCGGGCGATGAGCCGCATGTGCCGCGCCCGGTGAGCCGCCGGACCTTTCTGCGCGGTGGCGCAAACGCGCCAGAGGAGCACCGCGATGCTTGAGGGCAAGGTGGAAATCACGCTGGGCAAGGGCGCTGGATCATCGGTGCGGCACGACCGGACCGTCAATATCTCGCCGGTGTTGCGGGGCCGGATGCCGGCGGAGGTCATCACCCGTATTTCGTCCGTCTACGGCGTTTGTGCCAATGCCCAGTCGCATGCCGCTGTGCTGGCTCTGGAATCAGCCATGGGAACTGTTGCAGACCGGGAAACAGCCAGCGCCCGGGCACTGGTCACGGCCATGGAGACATTGCGCGAGAACGTGCTGCGGATTGCGCTCGCATGGCCGACTTTTTCCGGTAACGAACCGGAAGGCTCTTCCGTTCGTCCGGTGATCAGCTACGTCTCCCGGGTCCGCCAAGCCTTGTTCGCAGGCAGTGACCCATTTGCCATCGGCGCCGGATGCATGCCTGACAGAGAGGCAGCACTTGCGGTCATTGATGAGGCGGAAGCGCTGCTGGCCGACAGAATATTCGGTGAACCGCTAGAGGCTTGGCGTGCCCGTCGGGGGTTGGCCGGTCTCGCTGACTGGTGCGCGCTTCGCGGGACGGCTGCGGCGAGAATGGTCGCCAATCTTAACGAGAAAAATTGGATCCACTTGGCAGACGCGGGCCGGGAAGCGGTTGGATTGCCGGAAGCCGGGTCGGTCGCGGCATGGCCGCGATTGCTTGCAGGCAACACTGGAGTTGCACCGTTCGCTTCGCAAGGCGGGGTTCCGGAAACGACCTTGTTCTCGCGGCGCTTGGCCGAAGGTGCTGTCGAAAGCCTGAACAGTTCGGGTCTTGGCGCGCGTTTCGTCGCCCGGCTTGCCGAACTTGCGTGCCTTCCCGCCGAAATGCGGTTATTGCTGGACGGGCAGGGAGAACCGAGAGCTATGACCGGGTCCGACGACGGGAGAGGCATTGGCATGGTCGAGGCCGCACGCGGGCTGCTCATTCACACGGTCACGCTTCTCGGTGGTCGTGTCGACACTTACCGTATTGTTTCGCCAACAGACTGGAATTTCGATTCACGGGGTATCGCTGCGCGGTGCCTGGCCACGCTCGACGGGCATGATGAGGCGGACAGGATTTCGCTTGCGCATCTGGTGGTCAACGCCATCGACCCTTGCGTCGCCTATGAAGTGAGGGCAGCCTGATGCACGAGATGTCGATTTGCGAGAGCATTCTGGGTGTCCTGAAGGATCAGGCGCGCGCGCAAAAGTTTGACAAGGTCAAACGGGTTTGCGTGGAGATAGGCCCGTTGTCCGGGGTCGAAATCGAAGCGCTGAGGTTCGGTTTCGATGTGGTCATGCGCGGCTCGCTCGCCGAAGAAGCCATACTGGATATCATCGAGACGCCGGCCAAGGCTTGGTGTTTCTCCTGCGGCAAGGACATCGTGCTCACGGAGCGGTATGATCCGTGCCCCGATTGCGGATCGCACCAGCTGCAGGTGACAGGCGGCGAGGAATTGCGAATCAAGGAACTGGAGGTCAACTGATGTGCACGGTTTGCGGATGCGGAGAAGGCGAAGTCCGGGTCGAGGGCGTGGACAAGGCGCGCGGCCAGAAGCATGATCACGGGCACGGGCACGGGCACGGGCACGGGCACGGGCATCACCATCACGACCACCAACATGTTCATGATGATGGCCACCAACATCATCATCACGGCGATGACGGGACGCTCGATTATGGCGCGGGAGAGGCCGGTGCGGCGGTGCCCGGCATGAGCCGGGGCCGAATGATCCAGCTCGAACACGACATTCTTGCCAAGAACAACAGCTATGCGGCCGAGAACCGGAATTTTTTTGCAAACCACGGTATTCTGGCGTTGAATCTGGTTTCTAGCCCCGGTTCGGGCAAGACGGCGCTGCTGGTCAAGACTATCGAACTGCTTGGTGACCGGCTCAAGAGCTATGTGGTCGAGGGCGACCAGCAGACCTCCGCCGACGCCGAGAGAATTCGTGCCACCGGGGCGCCCGCCATCCAGATCAACACCGGCAAGGGCTGCCATCTCGACGGGCACATGGTCGGTCATGCAGTGGAACATCTGGCGCCTGAGGATGGCTCGGTGGTGTTCATCGAAAATGTCGGCAATCTGGTTTGCCCGGCGGCTTTCGATCTTGGCGAAGCGCACAAGGTGGCGATCCTCTCGGTCACCGAAGGTGAGGACAAGCCGCTGAAATATCCCGACATGTTCGCGGCCTCGGATCTGGTGCTGGTCAACAAGACTGATCTGTTGCCATATCTCGATTTCGACATCGAAGCGGCAATTGCCAACGCCCGAAAAATCAACCCGGCGATCAAGGTCTTGCAGGTCTCGGCCAAGAGCGGCGAGGGTATGGACGCCTGGATAGCCTGGTTGGCAGCGGCGCGGGCGATGGCGCTCGCCGGGCATCCACTCGGCACGGCGGCGGAATAGGGGGACGATCAATGTGTCTGGCGATACCGGCGAAGGTGACAGCACTCGAAGAAAACGACATGGCCGTGGTGGCGCTGGAAGGCGTCAAGAAACGCATTTCGGTGGCGCTGCTCGATGAGGTGGCGGTCGGCGATTACGTGCTGGTTCATGTCGGCTATGCGCTGCACCTGGTCAGTCCCGAGGAAGCCGCGCGAACGCTGGCGCTGATGGCCGAAGCCGGTATTCTCAAGGAAGAACTCGATGAAATCGCGGGGAGCGAGGCATGAAATATGTCGATGAATTCCGAGATGGCGAGCTGGCCGGGACGCTTGCGACCAAAATCAGGAGCGAGGCACTGCCTGACCGTACCTATCACCTCATGGAATTTTGCGGAGGTCATACGCATGCGATCTTCCGTTACGGTGTCCAGGACCTGATGCCGGACAATGTCAAGTTCGTCCATGGTCCCGGATGCCCTGTTTGCGTGTTGCCGGTGCGGCGTCTCGACGATGCCGTGGAGCTTGCCGAGCGCCACGGCGTGATCCTGTGTTCCTATGGGGACATGATGCGGGTGCCGGGGACCAAACAGCGTTCGCTGATCCGGGCCAAGGCCGACGGTGCGGATATCCGCATGGTCTACTCGACTATCGATGCGCTGAAGATTGCTCGCGACAATGCGGACCGGCAGGTGGTTTTCTTTGCCATCGGTTTCGAGACCACCACGCCGCCGTCGGCCGTGGCGATCCGTCAGGCCAAGGCAGAGGGTCTCACGAATTTTTCCGTATTCTGTAACCACGTGCTTACGCCTTCCGCGATCGGCCATATTCTGGAATCGCCGGAAGTACGTGAGCTTGGGACCGTTAAAATCGATGGTTTTCTCGGGCCATCGCATGTCAGTTCGGTGATCGGATCGGAACCCTACGAGTTCTTCGCCGAGGAATTCGCCAAGCCGGTGGTCATTGCCGGTTTCGAACCGCTCGACGTAATGCAATCGGCGCTGATGCTGATCCGCCAGATCAACGAAGGCAGGGCGGAAGTCGAAAACGAATACACCCGCGTGGTCACCCGCGAAGGCAATCTGAAGGCCCAGAAGCTTGTCTCCGAGGTGTTTGAACTGCGCCAGAGTTTTGAGTGGCGCGGACTCGGTGAAGTCCCATACAGCGCGCTGCGTATCCGCGATGCCTATGCCGACTTCGATGCCGAGAAGCGTTTCGATATTTCGGAAAAGCAGTCGCGCGAGGTCAAGTCCTGCGAATGCCCGGCAATCCTGCGCGGGGTCAAGAAGCCGACCGATTGCAAACTGTTCGGCACGGTCTGCACGCCCGACAATCCGATGGGCTCCTGCATGGTGTCGTCGGAGGGCGCGTGTGCAGCCTACTGGACCTATGGCCGTTTCCGGGAGCCCCGGAAGACAGCCAGGGAAAAGGCCGGCAAGGAGGTTGCCGCATGAACATGGTGGAAAAGGATATCTCGCTCAGAACCGGCAATGTCGACATGACCCATGGCGGCGGCGGCCGGGCGATGGCGGAGCTGATCCGCGACCTGTTCCATAGGCATCTGGGCAACCCGGTCCTCGACCAGGGCAATGACGCAGCGCTGATCGATGTTCCGCAGGGCCGGCTTGTAATGTCGACGGACGGCCATGTGATCTCGCCGCTGTTCTTTCCGGGCGGCGATATCGGCTCGCTTTCTGTCCACGGCACGCTCAACGACGTGGCCATGGCCGGAGCGAAGCCGCTTTATCTCACCGCCGGTTTCATTCTCGAGGAAGGTTTTCCGCTCGCCGATCTGGAGCGGATCGTCATCTCGATGGCGCATGCGGCGCGCGAGGCAGGCGTTCCGGTCGTCACCGGTGACACCAAGGTGGTTGAAAAGGGCAAGGGTGATGGTGTTTTCATCACCACCACCGGCCTCGGCGTCGTGCCGGACGGAGTGCGGGTTTCGGCCGATCGAGCCAGGCCCGGACAGGCGATCTTGCTGTCCGGGCCAATTGGCGACCATGGTGTGGCGATCCTGTCAAAACGCGAAAATCTTGAATTCGAAACGGAAATTCTTTCCGACAGTGCAGCCGTGCATGGGCTGGTCGCTCAGATGATCGAGACGGTGCCGGATATCGCTGTGTTGCGCGATCCGACACGTGGCGGACTTGCGGCGACGCTCAACGAGATCGCCAGATCGGCCAAAGTCGGGATGATGCTCGACGAAGCGGCGATCCCGCTGAGACCGGACGTCGCCGCAGCCTGCGAATTGCTGGGTCTCGACCCGCTTTATGTGGCCAACGAAGGCAAGCTGATCTGCCTGTGCGAAGCCGCGGATGCGGAGAGGTTGATCGAGGTCATGCGCGCCCATCCGTTGGGCAGGGACACGGCGCGGATCGGCACGGTCACGGAAGACGATGCCAACCTCATTCAGATGAAAACCGGATTTGGAGGCACGCGAGTGGTCGACTGGCTTGCCGGTGAGCAATTGCCGAGGATCTGCTGAACCATGCGCATCCTGTTCCTTTGCCACAGCTTCAATTCGCTCAGCCAGCGGCTTTTCGTGGAGCTGGGCGCGCGGGGACATGAAGTCTCGGTAGAGTTCGATATCAATGACGCGGTGGCGCTTGAGGCGGTTGAGCTGTTCGAGCCGAACATCATCGTCGCACCATTCCTCAAGCGCGCCATCCCACGCGCGATTTGGGAAAGCCGGATCTGCCTGGTCGTGCATCCCGGTCCGGTCGGTGACGGCGGGCCGTCGGCACTCGACTGGGCGATCCTCAACGCAGAGGCGGATTGGGGCGTAACCGTGCTGCAGGCGCAGGACGCGCTGGATGCCGGTCCGGTCTGGGCACATCGCCGTTTCATAATGCGGGACGCGCCGAAATCGAGCCTTTATCGCCACGAAGTGACCGAGGCTGCGGTGGAGGCGGTGCTCGAGGCTATCGGCAAGATCGTTCAGGGTGGCAAGCCAGCAGGCGCTGAGGAAATGGGAGCAGTACCGGTCTGGCGCAAAGGCATGCAGCAGAAAGACCGGGCGATCGACTGGACTCACGATGACACGGATACGGTACTGCGCAAGATCGCCTCGGCGGATGGAGTGCCCGGCGTGCGCGACGAGATGTTCGGCGAAGCGGTCTATCTCCATGACGCGCACCGCGCCGGGGGCTTGCCGGCAGGTCAACCGGGGACGGCGATCGCACGATCGGGCGGCGCCATTGCACGGGCAACGCGGGACGGGGCGGTCTGGATCGGCCACGTACGCATGGCGAAGGTCAAGGCGATAAAATTGCCCGCCACGCATGTCTTCGCCGTGGAGGCGGAGAGCCTGCCGCAGGCCGATGGTCAGGCCGAAATCCATTATGAGGAGGCTGGCTCTGTCGGCTTCCTGAATTTTCGTTTCCACAACGGGGCAATGGGCACCGAAGCCTGCCAGCTGCTGCTTGAGGCCTGGCGCAAGGCGGCCGCCAGGCCCACGCGCCTGATTGTGCTTTGCGGCGGGTCAGACCATTGGGCCAACGGGCTCAATCTCAATCTGATCGAGGCGGCGGCCAGTCCGGCGGACGAATCCTGGGCCAATATCAATGCCATGGACGACCTGGCGGAAGCGGTTATCCGCACCACCGGCAAGATCGTCGTTTCCGCCGTCGGCGGCAATGCCGGCGCTGGCGGGGTGTTTCTGGCGCGCGCGGCAGATGAGGTCTGGCTGCGCAAGGGTGCGATCCTTAATCCGCATTACAAGGACATGGGTAATCTCTACGGATCGGAATTCTGGACCTATCTGCTGCCACGTCATGCAGGCACGGAGAATGTGGAACGCATTGCCGCGGCGCGGCTGCCGATGGGAGCGGAGGAGGCGGCGTCGCTCGGGCTTGCCAACAAGATCGTCGATACGGGCCGGGGGGGCTTTGACGCAGCCGTGCGCGGCATGGCGCTGGAATTCGCTGGCCGTCCGGAAATTGGAGCTTTAATCGAGGCCAAGGCCCGGCGCCGCGCCGACGACGAGGCGGCCAAGCCGCTTGCCGCCTATCGTGCCGAAGAGCTGGACCGGATGCGGCGAAACTTCCATGGTTTCGACCCGAGTTACCACATCGCGCGGCATAATTTCGTTCACAAGGTCGCCAAGTCGCGCACGCCCATTACCATTGCCCGGCACCGTGCCACGACCCGGAGCATGCAGCCGGAGAGGAGGGCCGCGTCATGACCGATCTTCCGACAATACTGGTCATCGACGACGAAGTACGCTCGCTGGAATCGCTCGAGCGGATCCTGAACGAGGATTTCGAGGTTAGGACTGCGGCCACCATCGGAGCGGCCTTGGCGGTGATGGAAAGCGAAGCAGTGCAGGCGATCCTGTGCGACCAGCGCATGCCGGAGCAAACAGGCGTCGAATTCCTGAAATCGGTGCGTGACCGCTGGCCGGACGTGATCCGGATGATCGTGTCGGGCTATACCGATGCCCATGATATTATTGACGGAATCAACGAAGCCGGGATCTTTCAGTACATCACCAAGCCCTGGCATCCCGAAAGCCTGATTCTGACACTGAAGACCGCCTGCCGGCTTTTCCAGTTGCAGCGCGAGAACGAACTGCTGGCTGTCGAACTGAAGATGTCGCCCAATGTCGCGCACCAGAAGGTTGCCGACAGGCGCGAGAAGCTGCGCAAGGACTTTGATTTCGACGATGGCATCATCCGGGGCAAGGACAGCCCTATGAATGAGGTTTGCGCCATGTTGCGAAAGGTCGCGCCCTATGATGTGCCGATCCTGCTGGCCGGGGCCTCGGGCACCGGCAAGGAACTGGCCGCGCGGGCGCTGCATTACGGTTCGCCGCGCTGGAACCAGCCCTTTGTGGTGGAAAATTGCGGCGCCCTGCCTGACGAATTGCTGGAAAGTGAACTGTTCGGCCACAAACGTGGCGCATTCACCGGCGCTGTCGACGACCACATGGGCCTGTTCGAACGGGCTGACGGTGGATCGGTGTTTCTCGATGAAATCGGCGAAGTCTCTCCGGCGTTTCAGGTCAAGCTGCCGCGCGTGCTGCAGGAGGGCGAGATTCGTCCGGTCGGCAGCGGCAAGACCCGCAAGGTGAACGTGCGGGTCATTGCGGCGACGAACCGTGATCTCGAGGACGAAGTGCGGGCGGGACGGTTTCGCGCCGATCTCTATTACCGCCTGGCCGGAATGGTGATCCGCATCCCCGATTTGAAGGATCGCTCGTCCGACATCCCGGTTCTGGCCAAGGCGTTGTTGACGCGCGCGATGGGTCAACTGGGCAAGCGTGTTCCCGGATTTTCGAAGGAGGCCCTCGATTGCATGGGCAATTACGGCTGGCCCGGCAATGTCCGAGAAATGCAGAACGAGATCCAGCAGATGCTGGTGATTGGAGCGGAGGGGCACGAACTAGGTGCCGAGCTTCTGTCGCGTCATATCCTGCGTGCCGATCCCGCGGACCGGGACCGGCACGGGGACGCCGAAATCGCAGCAATGGAGGGAACGCTCAAGGATCGGATCGAAGCGCTGGAATCGCGTATCATCCGCGAAACCCTGATCCGGCACCGCTGGAACAAGTCGAAAGCGGCGCGGGAGTTGGGTTTGTCGCGCGTCGGATTGCGTTCCAAGCTCGAGCGCTACGGATTGGAAAACGTCAAGTTGCTGCCGACCGCGCGTCGGGCAGCCGGATCGGGTGGATAGGATCATGCTGACTCCTTCGCACAAGGACATCAGGCTCGGGTCGAGCAATCCGCCGAGGCAAAGCCTTCCTATGGGGGATGGCGGCGAAGCGGTCTGGATCGATGTCATCCAGAAAATGGACGAGGTCTATACCGAACTGGTCGATTCCCAGACCGAGCTTGAAGAAAAGAACCTGCGGCTCGAGGAAGCGCACGACTTCATCGGTTCGGTGCTTGCCGCAATGACCGACGTGCTGATCGTCTGCGATGCAGACGGGCTGATACAGCAGGTCAATCCGGCGCTTGAAACGATCGTCGCCCGCCGCGAGCGGGATCTGACCGGTCTGCCGATTGCCGGACTGTTCGATGACAAAAGCCAGGAGGCCGTCTGCGGCTTCCTGCACGAACTGATGAATGGCGGCATGGTGGCGCAGCGTGATGTGTCGCTTGCCGGGCCGGACAGTCAGAAAGCGCTGATTTCGGTCAATTGCACGCCGCGCCGCGATCATCGTGGCCGGTTGGTCGGCATGGTTCTCGTCGGCCGGCCGATCGGGGAATTGCAGCGCGCCTACCGGGAACTCGATACTGCTCACCAGAAACTCACCCACACTCAGCAGCGCATGCTGGTTTCCGAAAAGATGGCAGCGCTGGGGCGGCTGGTTGCCGGCGTCGCGCATGAACTCAACAACCCGATTAGTTTCGTGTTCGGCAATATGTACGCGCTCAAGCGCTATGGCGAGGCGATCACCAAATATCTGTCCGCCTGCAACGAGAAGACCGGTCCGGACAAGATGCAGGCGTTGCGGCGGGAACTGAAGATTGACCAGGTGCTGCGTGATATAGGGCCGCTGGTGGACGGAACGCTGGAAGGGGCGGAGCGTGTGCGTGACATCGTCCAGGACCTGCGCCGGTTTTCCAGCAACCAGGAAGAAACACCGGAAGTGTTCAATGTCACAAGGCTGGTGCGCACTGCGGTGGACTGGGTGATCAAGACCCAGCGAATGAAACCGGCGGTAATCCTTGATGTGCCGGACATGCTTGAGATCAGGGGGCGCAAGGGTCAGTTGCACCAGATCATCGTCAATCTGGTGCAGAATGCCGCCGATGTGCTTGAAGGCAATCCCGGTGGCGAGATCATGATCACTGGCGAGAAGACCGAAAGCGAGGTCATCGTCCGCGTCTGCGACAATGGCCCGGGGATTCCGCCCGACCGGATCGATAAGATCTTCGAACCGTTCTTCACCACCAAGCCGATCGGCGCGGGAACCGGGCTTGGTCTCTACATCAGCTATAATATCGCGCTCAAACAGGGCGGAGACCTCACCGTTGCCAACCGGCCGGGTGGCGGCGCCGAATTCACATTGAAAGTACCGCTCGATGAACATCCAGCGACCTGAGCGCAAACGCCCTTTGCGGCTTTTCTGGCTGCAATCCGGCGGTTGCGGCGGATGCACGTTGTCGCTGATCGGAGCCGAGGGTCCAGACCTTCTGGCGACGTTCGAGGCGGCGGATATCGAAGTGTTGTGGCATCCGTCTTTGAGCGAGGCGACGGGTCGCGAGGTGATAGGCCTGATGGAGCGTATCTGCAGGGGCGAGGAGCGCCTGGACATCCTGTGCTTGGAGGGCTCGGTCATGCGCGGGCCGAACGGAACCGGCCGGTTTCACATGATGCCCGGAACGGAAAGGCCGATGATGGACTGGATCGCCGACCTTGCCCGCAACGCCGGCCATGTCGTCGCGGTCGGAAGCTGCGCGGCCTTCGGCGGCATAACGGCGGCAGGTTCCAACGAGGTCGAGGCCTGCGGACTGTCCTATGACGGGCAGAAGCAGGGCGGGCTCCTGGGGGCGGATTTCCGCTCGAAGTCCGGCATGCCGGTGATCAATGTTGCCGGATGCCCGATCCATCCGGGATGGTTGACGGAAACGCTGCATTCCATTGCCGCCGGCCGCTTCGCCGCGCATGATATCGATGAATGGGAGCGGCCACTGTCCTACACAATGCATCTCGTCCATCACGGCTGCGCCCGCAATGAATTCTACGAGTTCAAGGCCAGCGCCGAAAAGCTGTGCGATCTTGGCTGCATGATGGAAAATCTCGGTTGCAAGGGGACGCAGGCGCGCGCCGACTGCAATATGCGTGCCTGGAACGGCTCGGGTTCCTGTCTCGACGGAGGTTATCCCTGCATCAACTGCACCGCGCCGGGGTTCGAGGAGCCCGGTCACTCCTTTACGCTGACTCCGAAGGTGTCGGGCATTCCGGTCGGCTTGCCGACCGATATGCCGAAAGCATGGTTCGTGGCGCTGGCGTCATTGTCCAAGGCGGCGACGCCGCAGCGGCTCAAGGAAAACGCGGTGGCCGATCATCTCACCCGTCCGCCGGTGGACCGGCAGAAGAAAAAACGATGACCCGGCTGGTTGTCGGACCGTTCAACCGGGTCGAGGGCGATCTCGAGGTCAAGCTCGACATCGGCGATGGAAGGGTGGAAAAGGCGTTTGTCGTTTCTCCACTCTACCGCGGCTTCGAGCGAATGCTGTCGGGCAAGCCGCCAATGGATGCTTTGGTCTACGCGCCCAGGATATGCGGCATATGTTCCGTATCCCAGTCGGTTGCCGCCGCCATGGCCCTGGCCGAAGCGCAGGGTGTGGTAATGCCTCCGAATGGCGAACTGTCGTTGAACCTTGTGCACGCGACCGAGAATGTCGCCGATCACCTGACCCATTTCTACCTGTTCTTCATGCCCGACTTTGCCCGCGATGTTTATACGTCCGAGAACTGGCATTCGGTTGCCCGCGAACGTTTCGCCGCAATAAAGGGAACAGCCGCGTCCGATGTCCTGCCGGCGCGGGCGCAATTCATGCATCTTATGGGAATTCTGGCGGGCAAGTGGCCACACACGCTTTCCGTTCAGCCGGGTGGTTCGACAAGGGCTGTCTCTGCTGGCGAAATGGCGCGGATGGGCGCCACGCTTTCGGCATTTCGCCGGTTTCTCGAACGGACTTTGTTCGGTGACCGACTTGAGCGGATCGCTGAGTTGTCAAATGAGACAGAGCTCGCGACCTGGGCAGCCGAGAAACCGGAGACTTCAAGCGATTTTCGCCACTTTCTCTACATTTCGAAGGCTTTGAACCTGACTTCGCTCGGACCGTCCACGGGCCGCTACATGAGCAATGGCGCTTATGCCAGGGCCGGCGCGCACTTGTTCGCGCGAGGCGTGTTCACGAATGGCGGCTGCGGATCGCTTGATGCGGGCGCAATAGCGGAAGACATCAGCCACGCCTGGTATGCCGCGGGCAATGGTGCGCTCTCGCCATCGAAAGGCGAAACACGCCCGGATGCTGACCGGCCAGATTCCTACAGCTGGTGCAAGGCGCCGCGGCTTGGCGGCGCGGTGATGGAAGTGGGTGCCCTTGCCCGCCAGCTCGTTGATGGCCACCCGCTGATCCTCGACCTCCATGCCCGGACGGGCGGAAATGTCCATACGCGGGTGGTCGCCCGTCTGCTGGAGATAGCGCTGGTGGTTCTGGAAATGCAGCGCTGGGTCGAAGTGCTTCGTCCGGGCGAGCCGTTCATCGCCCATGCGTCCATGCCCGACAGCGCCGAAGGCAGCGGGCTGACCGAGGCCGCGCGTGGCTCGCTCGGGCACTGGCTGAAGATCGAAAACGGACGGATCGCCAATTACCAGATCATCGCGCCGACGACCTGGAATTTCTCGCCGCGTGATTCCGAAGGAACTCCCGGCCCGCTGGAGCAGGCGCTGGCGGGAGCGCCGGTGCGGCCGGGTGAAACCGAGCCTGTGGCGGTGCAGCACATTGTGCGGTCCTTCGATCCCTGCCTTGTCTGCACCGTGCATTGAGGCAGCATCATGGATATTGCGCCAAAACCCGTTGGACGCCGGCTCCGGATCCGGGGGCTGGTGCAGGGCGTCGGATTTCGCCCGCATGTCTGGCGGCTGGCGACGGAGGAGGGGCTGTGCGGGCATGTGCTTAACGACGGAGCCGGGGTCGAAATCGAGGTTTGGGGCGGCTCAGCGGCGCTGGACCGCTTCGGGAGCCGGCTGAGCCGGGAGGCGCCGCCTCTGGCTCGCATCGATTCCGTCAGCTGGGAAGCAGTGGACCGGGCGCCCGAGCGGGACGGTTTCCGGATCATCAAGAGCGCCAGTGGCGAAATCTCGACTGGCGTGGTCCCTGACGCGGCCACCTGTCCGGCCTGCCTTGCCGATATCCTCGATCCGGCCAACCGGCGTTACGGCTATGCCTTCACCAACTGCACCCATTGCGGGCCACGGCTGTCGATCGTGCATTCGATACCCTACGACAGGGCGCGGACCTCGATGAACGCCTTTCCGATGTGTGAGGCGTGCAGGAGCGAATACGAAGATCCGGCCGACCGGCGGTTTCATGCCCAGCCCAATGCCTGTGCCGCGTGCGGGCCCCGGCTGTGGCTGGAAGATGGCGATGGCGACACCGGCTGCGCCGATCCGGTCGCTGAAACGGCGCGGCTGATCGGCGAGGGTGCTATCGTTGCGATCAAGGGGATTGGCGGATTTCATCTGGCCTGCGACGCCACCAGCGAGACAGCGGTCAGCGAACTCAGACGTCGCAAGCGCCGGGCGGCCAAGCCACTGGCTGTGATGGCGCGCGACGTCGGTCAAATCCGCCGTTTTAGCGCGGTCTCAGCGCAGGAGGAAGAACTACTTGGTTCAAGCGCCGCGCCGATCGTGTTGCTGCGCAATGATGGCGAGGCATTGGCGTCGGGTATCGCCCCAGGGCAGGTCCGCACCGGTTTCATGCTGCCCTATACGCCGCTGCATCATCTGCTGACCCGGGCGCTGGACCAGCCGATTGTCCTGACCTCGGGAAATCTGTCGGACGAACCGCAGGCTATCGACAATGACGACGCTCGTGTTCGGCTCGCCGGCGTTGCCGACTGCTGGCTGATGCATGACCGCGATATCGTCAACCGGCTCGATGATTCGGTCGTCCGGCTCGATGCGCCCGGCCCGCAGATCCTCAGGCGCGCGCGCGGACTTGCACCGGCGCCACTGTGGATGGCGGACGGTTTCGCCGATTGTCCGCCGGTGCTTGCGATGGGCGGCGAGCTCAAATCGACTTTCACGCTACTCAAGGACGGACATGCGATTGTCTCGCAGCATCTGGGCGATCTCGAGGAGGCCGCGACCCATGCGGATTACCGCAAGGCAATTGGGCTCTACCGCGATATTTTTCGCTTTGATCCGCAAGTCATCGCGGTCGATTTGCATGCGGATTATCTGTCGACCCAATGGGGTGAGGCGCTGGCCAGTGAAACCGAAGCGGAACTGGTGCGTGTCCAGCACCACCACGCTCATCTCGCGGCCTGCCTGGCCGAACACCGGACCGAACCTGGAGACGACCGGACGGTTGGGGTGGTCATGGACGGGCTCGGGTTTGGCGAAGACGGAACGATATGGGGCGGGGAATTTCTGGTCGGCGGCTATTCCGGCTTTGACCGGGCAGGGCACTTTGCGCCGATCCGGCTTCCGGGTGGCGCGCAGGCCATGCGCGAGCCCTGGCGTAACACGATCGCCCACCTTGCCACGGCGTTCGGCGAGGACTGGTTCGGGCGGGTGTCCAGGACGCCGCTTGGCGTGGCGCTGGGTGCGCATCCGCTCTCTGTTGTCGAACGGATGATGGCGCAAAAGCTCAATTCGCCCTTGTCGTCGTCAGCGGGCCGTCTTTTCGATGCGGTGGCCGGCGCCTTGGGCCTTTGCGCCGATCGCCAGCAATATGAAGGGCAGGCAGCAATGGAAATGGAGGCGCTTGCCCAGCCGCATCTGTCAAATGAATCCGGCTATGCGGTCGCCGTCACTCCGGTCCAGGCCAGGTACGTGCTTTCATGGACCCCGCTTTGGGAAGAGCTGATCAGGGACATCGCCCGCAATACGGGTCCCGGCGTGATCGCTGCCCGCTTTCATCTGGGGCTTGCTGCCGCACTGGCCGAAACCGCCATGCGCATTGCCGACGGTGCCGGAATACGCCGGATCGTTCTTTCCGGTGGCGTCATGCAGAACCGGATTCTGCTGGAAGCGTTGCATGGCCGACTGCTGGTTGAAGGCTACGAAGTGCTTGTTCATGCGCGCGTCCCGGCTAACGACGGAGGCCTGTCGCTGGGCCAGGCCGCGATTGCCGCCAGGCGGATGGTCGCCTGGCGGTGAGCTTTCTGGGTGGCATTGCCATGTTGTTCAGCCATACTGACCTGGCTACAGTGTGGTGTATGATAATACCGTCTGCAATGCCGCGCCTGAAGGGCTATCGTCACCCTCGTGAAATCATCGCCTAGCCGTCTGGGCGTACCATCGGTTCGCGCTGAGCACGGCTGATGTCGAGGATCTTCTTGTCGAACGTGACGTGATTATCAGCCGGGAAACAACTCGGCTCTGGGTCAATCGTTTCGGTGCCCATTTTGCCGCCTGCATCCGACGTGACCGGCCGCGGCCGAACGACAAGTGGTATCTTGATGAGGGTGTGCCGCGAGGCACCCATAGCAATGTGGGAGGCATTGCCTGAAATCATATTGCCAAACGGGCGCCATCCAGACATGATGACCTTAGACCTGTTTCTTCATCCAGTTTTGGGTAGAATTCGTCCCCTGATAGGAGACGGTCAAATGAGATCATCTCATTTCAGCGACGAGCAGATCATCGGTATGATTAAGGTGCAGGAATCTGGGATACCGACTGCGGAGGTGTGCCGGAAGCACGGCATCGCTCTACAAATACAAAGCCAAGTTTGGCGGCATGGATGTTTCCGATGCCTGCAAGCTGAAAGCGCTCGAAGATGAGAACGCCAAGCTTAAAAAGCTGCTGGCGGAGCAGAAACTCCAATCCTTCCAATGCCGATATGTTGAGAGCGGCGGTGCAAAAGTCGGCCACGGTAGCGGCGGAATAGTCCGGCCGCGGGCGGAGTAAAATCCGGCCACCTATTTTCCTTCTGTGACGAATGCAGGAGGGCTTGGGGATCTACAC
>Ga0180009_10001954_pt1 | contig 24438 bp, 21 predicted proteins | sample OS_PC_MetaG_FD_123537 | JGI IMG/M metagenome (GOLD analysis project Ga0180009, IMG submission 123537) | Groundwater microbial communities from the Aspo Hard Rock Laboratory (HRL) deep subsurface site, Sweden - OS_PC_MetaG | ecosystem: Environmental > Aquatic > Deep subsurface > Groundwater...
GTGGGGTCACCCCTTGCTGCATGGCGGTGGCGAGGACCACCATCGCGCCCAGGTAGACCTTGCGTCCGAGAAAGCGCGCCGACGGTGGCGTCGCACCGCCTCCTGCATCCTTCCACCGCGCAGCAGAAGCTCTCCCCAACGTCGGCAAAGGATCTCGCGCCGGTCATCAGCACCACACAGACGACAAGCAAACCGGACACGCGGCAGCACATGTCACACACATGGAACCCCCTTTCTCGGTTGTTGGCTGGACCCCCCATGGATTCCGCCCTCAACTAGCCCCCTCAGCCCTCGAGCGCGGACGCGATCAAGCCGATGGACAAGAACATCGGCGTGGGCTCGCCATGCAGAGCGCCTTCGCGCACACCGGCCAGCGGCATGAAGCCGAGCGATTCGTAGAAGCTCATGGCCTCGGGCTTCGCGTCCGTGACTACGCCGACGCAACCCAGGCGGTCGCGCTGATCGACGGTCAGCCGCAGGACGTGCTCCAGGAGCGCCTTGCCGATCCCCAGGCCCTGGCCCCGGGTGTCAACACCCAGACGGGCAAGCCGCAGGACGGGCAGCGGATAGGCGGGCAGACGTCGCCGAAGGCGAGCGCTGGGCAGGCTTGCGCGTTCGATGGCCCCGACGGTGACCGTGGCGAAGCCGACGATGCGATCGTTCACGACTGCGACGTAGCTCACCGCGAGGTGGAGCTTGAACTGGTTCTGGCCGGCGTAGTGCTCGAAGAACCGGTCGAGGTCGGCCTGTCCACACGAAAAGCCGCTCCGATCGTCGTCCTGGCGGAGCGGACGGATCTCAACGGGCCGGGCCACGCATCAGCTCACGCAGGGCCTCGGTCGGTGCGGGCGGGCTCTCGACGATCTTGACGAGTCGGTCGAAGGCATCGTCCTCGAGCACAAGACGGGCCGGAATGAAGGCTTCGTCGGGCAGCTCCCGCCGGGCCTCCATGAAGTAGAGCAGCGCCTGCTCCACCACGAAATTCTTCTTGAGCCCGTGGCTCTCGGTGAACCGGTCGAGCCTCTCCTTGGTTGCCACCGAGATGGTGGCCGAGATCTGGGACTGGCTGCTCATCGTCTCCACCATGCGGCCATACAAAAAACATGGCCCACCATGTAAAAGATAGCTCAATCCCAGTTGGGCAGCAAGGCCCGAGCAACAACCATGTTGTTCCAAGATCGCCCCAGAGCGACCGGTCGGCCGAGGTCAGTAGACCGCGAAGGTCACGCCGGCCTGCACCTGCCCGGCCGGGCTCTGCCCCTCGAACAGGAACACCGGTCCGCCCTGGACGTAGAGGCCCAGGTGGTAGTCGCGCACGTCCCAGCCGAAGAGGCGGGTGGCGCCCAGCGGGAAGTTGATCTCCAGCCCGGCCCACGGCCCGTGCCCCACGTTGAAGCCGGGGCCGCCGACGAGCCAGTAGTAGCCGTAGCCTGCGCTGGGCACGAGGGAGAGCCAGCGCGCCGCGGGTACGTCGTAGCGTAGCTCGGCGCCCAGGGCGCCGGCGCCGAGCAGGGTGCCGCCGATGCCGACGGAGAAGCGCGAGAACTGGGGCCCGAAGAAGAGCCCGACGCCGCCCATGGCGCCGTCCTCCGCGTCGGTCCGCCCCAGCAGCGGGCCGCCCCCGATCCGCGCCACGATGATCCAGCGCAGATCGTCGGGCGCGTCGAAGCCGAGGTGCTGCTCCTCGGGCCGCACCAGGGACAGCGGCGGTAGAGCGGCGGCCCGCTGGCTCAGCGAGCCGTGCAGCACCAGCCCGTAGCGCCGGCCATCCGCGAGATCGGCGCCCCGGATCTCCAGGGGGAAGACCGCCTCCTTGCCCGGCGCGAGGTGCTTGCGCGCCTCGGCCACGGCCCGCTCGATGGCGAGCGTGATCGCCACGGGGAGCATCAGCACCGCCCCTGCAGCCAGGCCGACGCCCGCGCCAGCCAGGCCACCGAGGCCGGTGCCCCCTGGCCCCGAGAGCCCGCTGCCCAGCTTCGCGCCGCCCACCACGCCGGCCACGGGGCTTCCCAGGTGCACGTCCCGTCCGGGCGAGGACACCGGCATCGAGGCCGCCGGCTGGCTGCCCCCGAACTCGACCAGTCTGACCTTGCCCACTTCGAAGTAGACCTCGCGCGGGCCGTGGTTGCGCACGTGCACGCCGACGAGGGTCGGCCCCGCCTCCCCCTTCCAGTGGGGAGCGACCCACGCCACGCTCGCGCTGACCTGCTCGCCCTGGACCTCGAGCGGCGTCCTCGGCCGGAACCTGTGCTGGTAGTCACAGCCGGCGAGCACCATCACCAGTGGCAATACCCAGCGCACGAAGAGGATGTTGCCCGACAGGCGGCGGCGAGGCCGTGAGCAGCGTCACAGCCATGGCACGTCCCGACGCCGGCTCACTCGAGGCCAAGGCGGTCCACGCGGTACTGGCCGGCCGCATCCTTGTAGGCCATGGCCAGCCCACCGCACAGCGCATCGTAGCGCACCCGGATCAGCTCGCCCAGGGCGAGGTCGAGCGTCTGCTGGGCCAGCACCTTGTCGGCCGCGATCTCGATCTTGATCGCGGTGCAGCCCCCCTTGCACTGCAGCCCGCCGCCGGTGCCCAGCACGCCGACGAGGTGGCCCTGGGCGTCGTCGTCGTCCACGCCGAGGAAGTACGATCCGTCCGGCACCGAGACGAGCGCGCCATCCTTGATGAAGTACCCGTCGGTCAGCGAACCGGCGCACAGTTTGCCCACGATGCGGTGCTTGACGCCGGTGCTGGTCACCATGTGCACGGAGCCCCGATCGAAGGCGAGGTGGTCGGAGACGTCCTTGTCGTGACCGTATTGGTCGTCGCACACGACCTTCAGCTCGTGGGTCCCGGGATGGATGTAGAACAGCACGTAGTCGCCGGGGACGGTCTGACTGATGGTGACGAAGTGGTCGGTGCCCGGCAGGCCGTGCAGCGGCCGCCAGCTGCCGCCGGGCGAGCTCTGGGCCAGCTCCGCGCCCGCGAGCAGGTCGATCGTGGCATAGCCCCCCTTGGCCGCGCGGCCGCAGAGCATGCGTGGGCCGCTCACGATCAGGGTTACGTCGCAGGCCTGCGTCAGGGGGTAGGTCGTGGCCGGCTGGAGCGTCGGCCCGGACACGGTCACCGCGGCCTTGTCCGTGACCGCCAGCACCTCGCCCTCGAGCGCCGCGGTGTGGATCGCGCTCGGGTGGGCGCGGCTGACCAGCACCCTGCCGTACGCGTCCAGCAGCGCGACGCTGTGCTCATGCACCACCAGCAGCTTGTCGCCCTTGACGAACAGGTCCACCACGGGGTCGCTCGACACGCGCATCTGCCGCGCGGCCACGCAGGTCGGCCCGAGGTCGAGCCGCGAGCTGCCGTCCGTGCCGCCATCCCCGCAGGGTCTGTCGCACTCACCCTGGCTGCAGCAGCCCGACGCGAGCAGCACCAGGGCGGCCAGGGCTCCTCCAAATCGTCTGGGCTTCATCGTCGACTCCACGGGCTCACTGGGCTCCGAGCCGGTCCACGCGGTACAGGCCGGCCGTGTCCTCGTACGCCACGAGCAGACCGCCGCAGGCCGCGTCGTACCGCACGCGAACCAGCTTGACCATGCTCAGCGCGACGTCTCGCTTGGCCACGATGGTGTCGGTCCCGACTTTGATCTTCGTCAGGCTGCAGCCGTTCTTGCACGGCGATGTGATGTCCGACTCCACGCTCCCTACCAGCGCCACGATCTGCCCTTGGGCGTTGCCGTCGTCCATCCCGCCGAAGTACTCCTTGTATGCCAGCGACGCGAGCGTCCCGAGCTTGAAGAAGTAGCCGGTGGGGAGCGCGGCGCACTCGGTGCCAAGGATCCTGTGAATCGCCCCGGTCTGCGTCACCAGGCTCTCGCCCCCGGTGTCGAAGGCGTACACGGGGCCGCCGTCCTTCTCGTTGGACAGGTCGTCGCACACGTGGATGACCTCGTGGGTTCCCGGGTCGACGCGGTACAGCATGAACTGGGTGGGGCTGCCGTCGTAGTAGGTGACGAAGTCGTCGGTGTTGGGGACGCGTCGCATCGGGCGCCAGTGCTTGGTGGTAAAGGCGAACCCCTTGGGCTCGCCCTTGGTCACCAGCTTGCCCAGTTTCAGGTCGAAGACGTAGGCGTATCGTGGATAGGTCGTCGCGCCGCCGCAGACCAGGCGTGCTCCGCTCACCATCACGGTGTCGCTGCACGGCTCGGTCAGGCTGACGGTCGAGGCCGGCTGGAGCCCGGGCCCCGAGTAGGTCAGCTGCGACTTGTCGGTCACCGCGAGCACCGCTCCGTCGAACGCCGCCGTCTCGATCGTGTTCGCGTGGGTCCGGCTGGCCAGCACCTTGCCGTGCGGATCCACCAGCGCCACGCCGTGCTCGTGGACCACCAGCACCTGCTCTCCGCTGGCGAACACGTCGACGATCGGCTCGCCCCCGCCCCAGATCATGCGCTGCAGCGGGCAGGTACCGCCGATGTCCAGGGGCGGGAAGGCATCGATGAACCCGATGTCTCCGACGTTGGGCAGCGGACCCTCGGCCCCGGCGTCCTTGCAGGGCTCGCAATCGTCCCGGTCGCAGCAGCCCGAGCCGAGCAGCGCCAGCGTGGCGACCAGTAGCGCTCGAGCGATCATCTCTTGCCTCCCCTGGCGGGCACGGCGACCTTCTCCGGCGCCTGCAGGCCTTGCAGCGCCTGGTCGTCGATCGCCAGGTCCGCAGCGGCTCTGAGCTGCTGCTTCGCCTCGGCCACGGCCGCACGCCCGCGCTTGATCCGGAGCCGGGTCTCCAGCATCGGCCGGAGCTGGTCGAGGGTGCGCGTCACGGCGGCCCGCTCCCCTGTCCGGAGCACCAGGGCCCAGCCCTGTGGGGTCTGGAGCGGCCGCGAGATCTCGCCGTCCTTCGTCATGGCCAGGGCCGCGCCTCGGATCGCCTCGGCGACGTGCTTGGACTTCTCGTGGATGTAGCCCCGGTCGCCCTGCCGCGCGCCGGTCACGCCGTGCGTCCGCCTGAGCTCCTCGATGCGGCGCGCGCTCTGGCCGTTATCGAGCAGGCTTTGACGGATGCTCGCTGCCTCGTCCTTGGTGCGGAGCACGAGCACGCTCGCCCTCACCATGCGCGGCAGCTCGAAGCGGCTGCGCTCGGCCTCGTAGGCCTTGTCGATCTCCTCCGGCTGCGTCGCGGTCTGTCCGGCCTCGTCCTCGAGCTGGCGCTCGAGCTCCCGCACCAGGATGCGCTGGATCTGGGCCCGGATCCTGGGCTCCTGGTCGATCTTGCGCCGCCGGGCCTCGCGCTGCATCAGCTCGGCGCCGACCATCGACTCGACGTAGGCCCTCTTCTCCTCGGCCGAGCTGTTGAACTTCTTCTGCACGTGGATCGGCTCGAGGACCAGCCGGGCGGAAACCTCGCCGGCCGTGAGGGCGCCGTTGGTGTAGGTGGCGACGGGGTCCGCGGGGGACGTGTCGCAGGCGGCAAAGAGGAGGCAGGCAGCTATTGTGAATCCGACCAGAAGTCCTCGGTTCGAAGGCAGCCGCAAGTAGGTCCTTTCACGGCAGAGCATAGAGACCTTCATTCACTTGGATTCGCCGCAGCCTCCCTGAAGCGGACAGCTCGCGAAGTATGGATGCTCCAGTCTCATGATCGAATGGACGCATCTTGTCATTCACGACGACCACCTTTGTGCCCTGTGATTCCATGTACTCTACTAGTCGCCCCGCATCGAACAGGTGAGAGTCCCTGTCCAGATGCCGATTCATGTCGACGCTCGCATGGTCACATGCGAAACGGACTCCTGTTCCATGAACGGAATAGCGCCAAGGCTGTCCATCGAGGTCGATGGTGCCGCTTCTGGGCACGTCGCTGAGAAACGTCCAGTCACGATCGCCCAGTTGACATCTCAGACGGTCCACGAGTGCCGTCTGTAGTTGTACGAATTCGCGAATAATCGACAATAGCTCTCGAGGTTCTTGCATGTGGCAATTCATCACATGCCTCCCCTTGCCCCCATAGCCTGTCTCGCCTCCATCATCAGCCTATCCCCGCCACGCGGACGCAGGTCACGTCGTTGAACGAGACCATATCGCGATGCGTGTCGGTCTCGATGTCGTACTCGGCCACGTCGTCCAGGTAGAGCGTCGCGACCTCGCCCGCTCTGCGTTTCCACCGCTTGCCGAGGTGATCGTACCAGTTGGAGGTGGTGAAGCTGGCGCCCGGCTCGGTGTGCTGTACCTTGGCCAGCCGGCCGTCACCGGTCCAGCGATACGCGCGGAAGTAGTTGCGGCCCGGTGACGAGAGCTCCTCCTCGCATCGTCCGCCCGTGCTGGGATCGTGCGTGAATAGGTAGTTCTCCGAGACACCCGGACCCGTGACGTTCATCCCCTGCAGGACCGAGCTGGCAGGGCCATACGAGTAGATCGCGACGTCGGGACCGCGCCAGACGACGCTCGGTACGCCGCTGTCGTGGTATGCGTAGGCGAAGCTCGGTCCTCCCTCGGGCGTTCCACTGGTCGAGCTGGTCATGCGGTTCGCCTCGTCGTAGATCCAGGAGTAGGAGAGCCCGCGGAAGTTGTCCTCCATCCACTGCACGTTGCCGTTCAGATCGTAGCCGTACTCCGCGACCCACATGTGGCCACCGATTGCCGTGGCCATCCAAGACGGGCGGATCATCGAATCGTACTCGTAGTTGCGTATGAAGCCCAGCGTGGGGCTGATCTCGCCACTCATCTGCTGCGGAACACCGAACCTGTTTCTCGATCCGATGGAAAGATCGAAGAAGAAGCCTCCCTGGTTGCTCGTGAGGTGTCTGGGCTGGTTGTCCGACCCATAGTCGAGCTGATAGGTGTTGCCGACGGGCGTGGTCGTGGAGGTGATGCCGCCGATGGTGTTGAAGGTGCGCTGGTAGGAAACGCTCGCGCCGCTCTCGAAGTCGTGAAGCACCTTGCCCGTGACGTTGCCCAGCGCGTCGTACTGGAACGCCATTAGATAGGCGTTTCCCTCGACGGCGGCGAGCCGGCCCAGCTGGGTGGGGCCTTCCTCGTAGAACAGCCACTGCACGCTGCCTTCCTCGGCCCCGCAGGCCGACTGGGGCGGGTCCACGGCGCGCCGCATAACGCGTCCGATGTCGTCGTAGGTCAGAAACACCGCTGCGCCGTTGGCCGATTCCTGCGCGAGGAGCTTGCCGCTCGGCCGGCGATCGAACATCCACTGCCCGGTCGGAAGCGTGGCCCGCGTCACCCGGCCGGCGCGGTCGCGCTCGTACTCGTAGCCGGCGCCGGACGGGTCCACGGCTATGGTCAGGCGGCCGGCACCGTCGTAGTAGAAGACCGATACCAGCGACTGGGCTCCCATGTCACGGCTGACGACCTCCACCTCTCGAAAGTTGTTGATCTGCATGGCCGTGTGGCCGTTGCGCGCATCCGTGTGGTGGATCACGTTGCCCTCGTACTGCCAGTGCTGGGTCCCGCCGTCGGGCATCCGGGCCTCGGTCAGGCGGTCCAGGGGATCGTAGGTGTATTCGTAGTCGGCCGGGGCCACTGGCGGGCCTGGGGCCACCTGCTCCACCGCTCGCCAGACCTTCGTGACCCTGCCCTCGTCGTCATAGTAATAGTAGTCGTAGGCGGTCGAGGCGTCGGTCTCTTTCTCGACCGCGATGGGATCTCCAAACGCGTCGAAGTGGTAGACCGTGGTCGCCTTCTCCTCGTCGGAGCAGCAGGGCTCGTTGGTCGCCTTGTCGCGGATCACGTCCTCGATCGCCTTGCGGTACTCGTGGACGTACTGCTTGTAGTGGTAGGAGCGGTAGGTGCCGCCGGGATCATCCTGGTCCCTGGTCGTCTGGAGCATCCGGCCGTAGTCGTCGAAGGTGGCGCCCTCGCACCGCTTCACACCGGCCTTGGACTGGGGCCCGCACGTGCGACACGGGCTTCCGGTCAGCGGGTGATAGTCGGAGAACGAGACCGTATGCCCGAGCGCGTTGATCCGGTCCTTGAGGTGGGGGGTGTTCAGGTGGTACTGGAAAGTCACGAGGGACCCATCCGGGTCCCTCTCGCTGGCCAGACGGCCCATGCTGTCGTAGTCGTACTCCGTGGTAGCCCACCCCGGGCCGCCGAGATCGACACTCTGGGCGCACACCTTGCCCTTGGTCAGCACCATGGGCACCTGCGGCTGCTCGCAGTCGTTGTCGTATTGCCACCGGGTGTCCGACATCACGCTGCCCAGCGAGTCGGTGCGCCACTCGCGCGTCTTGCGCACGAGGTAGGGGACCGAGGTCTCCTGCGTGTAGGCGTACTCGAAGTTGTCGTGACGCTCGTTGTTGTGGGAGACGAGACGGAGAAGCCCCAGCTTTCGATTGTCCTCGTTGGTGTGGTAGGCGTACGATTGCTCCTCCATCAGACAGGCCTCGGACGGCGAGCATGTCCATGTCACGGAGTAGGTCGGTCTGACCCACTTCCGCCCCGGGTCGAGCTCGTACCAGTCGAAGTCCGTCACCTTCTGCCTGTACATCGCCTCGTCCTTCACCACCACCGTGTGGTGCTCGGTTCCCGCTGCGAAGGAGTCCTGGTGATAGAAGTGTCGGGTGGTGCGCTCGGCCTCGGCCACATCGACCCGCGCGAAGCCGAGGAACACGTTCTGCTCCGGATCGTGCTTGGGGTTGTGGCTGCTCACGGTCCAGTGGCGGCGGCGGGAGGTCACGAGGTCACGGTGCTCGTAGTAGCTCGGAGCCCACAGCGGATACTTGACCGTGCTTCCACTCTGCTCTGGCCGTGCGTAGGTGACGTTGTGGGTTCGTGTACACCGCGCGCAGGGAGCGCTGCTCCTCGGCCGCCCGCGCTGGGTCGCCCGGGTCTGTGATCGGGTCATAGATGGTCTGAACATGGGCCCAGTCCCATGGTTGAGGGGAATACGAGAACTCGGACCAGGGCAGCCACGCGGTGACCGGCGCCTTGGGTGTGAACGCGTTCAGGCGCTGGGCGAGCTGGCGATCGTCCCATCCGTAGTAGAGCTCATAGTAGCGGTAGCTCTGGACGCCCTGCTCGTCAGATCCGTAGACCGTGATGGTCTCGAGCCGCCGGCGATCCAGCACCTGCGCGTACCCCTTGCGGTACGAGCGCCTCGTATCCTCCTGCAGGGGGATGGAGTAGACATAGCTGAAGACGACCTTTGGCGGGTAGTTCGAGGGCTGCGGCCCGAGGTCGTAATCGATCTGCTTGACGAAGAGGTTTCCATCCTCCAGCTCGTGAGTGAACACCATCTCGTAGCCGTCAGGATGGGTCGCCTTGGCGATGTGCCAGGCGAAGACCCGGCTGCCGTCCATGTCCTTGGCGCCGGCGGTCCCGAGCTGGCGCACCACGCCGTCCTGCGTCCTGACGGTCCACGTGTCTGCGCCCTGATCGTAGAAGAACACGGCGAAGGTGGACTTCTCGGACCGCGGACGATAGAGCAGGCCCTGGGACGTGGATTCCACGAAGACCAGGGCGCCGCTCTCCTGGCCGATGACATAGTCGAGGGGATCCTCGTTGGTAGACCCATTGGGGCCGACATACCGCGGCACACCTCGACGTAGCGACCGGCTGATGCGATCGATGCCGCTGAGCTGCCATCCCTTGCCGAACCCGTTCCTTTCCCCGTTGCTGTCGTATCGCAGCGACACAGAGGGAACGAAGCCACCCCGCGCCGGGGCGACGTCGATCGGCAGCTCGTGGCCATAGACGCCCATCGAGAGCGTCGACCCGCTCCAGGAGTAGACCTTGATCGGTAGCACGGTCTTTTCCAGCTTCGGCGGTCCTTCCGGCAGCTTCACCTCCACGTCGGCAAAGGATCTCGCGCCGGTCATCAGCACCACACAGACGACAAGCAAACCGGACACGCGGCAGCACATGTCACGCATGGAACCCCCTTTCTCGGTTGTTGGCTGGACCCCCCATGGATCCCGCCCTCAGCTTCTTGAAGCCATAGCATGGCTCGGGGGGGGGGGGGGCAAGACCGAATTCGAGCACGAGGTAGCTCAGGTCGCCTGAAGACCGGGACCCACGAACAGCGGGGCGAGGCAGGCACGTGCGCCGTTGGCGACGATGTTCCCCAGCTCACTCCAAATGGTCGAGGATCGCCTTCGTCGTCTTGTACCGGTCGCAGTGGGCCCGGAACTCGGTGCGGTCGAGCAGCTTGCTGACGTAGCGCTCGGCGGTGACGAAGTAGGACAGCAAATAGGTCGAGTGATCCCAGGAGACGTTGGCCTCGACCTTCTTGCCGCCGGCGTCGAACACGGCCTTGACCACCGGGCGCTTGGCGAAGGAGGCGCGCAGCTTCTTCTGGGTCACGCCGAGCACGACCCAGACCTTCATCTTGCGGCGCTTGATGTCGTAGAACAGCGGCACCATCGCCCGCAGGTCGGCTGCCAGGTCGGGGTCGCTCGCACGTGCCGACGCCCAGGCGCGCAGCAGCGCGCGGTCGTCGCCGCTCGCCCCAGCCCGCACCTCGGGCGCGAGGCCCAGTTCGTCGCAGGTCGCGAGGTAGGCGCCGTGGAACAGGCCCTGCATCACGCGCAGCTCCTCGTCGAGCGACAGGTTGGTCGGGCCGCCGGGGCTCTGGCGCCGCATCTGCCCCAGCGCCTGCTTGCCGAAGGCCTGCTCCAGCACACCCCGGACGAAACGGTAGGCCCGCGCGCGCCGCAGGTAGTACGTGGCGAGCGGCTCTACGGAGAGCTGGGGCGAGAGCACCAGCTCCGGCATCCCGGCGCCGGCCGCCGGCACCTCGAGCTGCTTGATGTGGGTCTCGCGGGTCAGCGCCAGCAGCGCCTTGAACAGCCCCTCGAGCTCCTTGCGGTAGGCCGCCGTCAGCTCCAGGCGCCTGGCCTCGGGCATGCGCTCCGGCACGATCAGCGGCTCGAGCGCGAAGGTCTGGTGGTCGTACCACCCCGACTCGGGGCGGGGCTCGAGCGAGAGCTTGCCCTCGCGCACGCGGCGGATCAGCTCGTCGGCCAGGTTGAAGCCATCCGGGATCGGCCGGTCGCCGTAGAGTTTCTTGATCAGGTTAGTCTCGTGCGCCGCCGACGGCGGCAGGAAGGCGTAGGCCCGCTCGACGGCCGGCTTGCCCGCGGCCAGCGGCCGAAGGTCGGGCCGGACCAGCGGGTTGGTCAGCCGCGCGGCCAGCTCGAGCATGGCGGCGTAGGAGGCCAGGGCCTGCTTGTCCTGGCCCAGCACCCGGGCCAGGGCCAGGGCCGGCTCCGCCTTGAGCGTCGCTGTCGCCGTAGTCCCGGTCCTCGGGGATGTCGAGCCGGATCACCTGGGGTGTCAGGTCGAGCGTGAACGTGTGGCCCTTCTCCCCGCCCCAGCGTGACAGCTCGAGCCGGCGCTCCATCCCGGCCCAGGTCGAGGGCTTGGCCTTCAGCGCGGCGCGCATCGCGGTGAGCTGGGACGGATCGTAGTCGCGCTTGGCTGATTCATTCATGATCGGCACCTTGATCGGGGGGGGAGGTTTCTTGTCGTGCTTGACCGGAGGAGCCCTGTCGATGTCGGCCGCGCGCTCTCCCCGGCGGGGGCAGGCGGCGAAGCAGACCAGCATCATGACCATCGCAATTGTCCGCATGGCGCCACGATAGCGCCGAAAGTGCGGCTGCCACAACGACCCACTGGAACATCGCCGGACCAGGCGCTAGGAGCGTTCGGGAAGACTCAATAGGAACAAGATTCCGATCGCCTGGAGATCTTGCGCAATGAGCTTTCCCGAACGCTCCTAGGGTGAAGTGAACCGCAAGCGGTTCACTTCACCAAGGTTCTTTCGCCCTCAGGCCCTGCGGGCCTTCGGGCTGTGGCCGAGGGCCGCTGCCGCGTCCCTCGGCATGAGCAGCGTTCGGCAAAAATGCCGAACGCTGCTAGGCTTGCGGCCGCCATGAGCTTCGAGATCACACCGCGCACGGCCGCTGCCCTGGCCTGGCCCGCCCTGCTCGAGCAGCTGGCCGGCCTGTGTCACACCGACCGGGGCCGGGACGCGGCCCGCGCCCTGCCGATGCTGCACGGGCCTGCCGAGGTGGAGCACGAGCTCGCACTGGTCTCCGAGGCCCGGGGGCTCCACGACCGCGCGGACCCGCCGCCCTTCGGCGAGCTCTTCGACCTGCGCCTGCCGCTCAGGCGCCTGGAGAAGGAGGGCGTGCTCGACGGACCGACCCTGGTGCAGGTGGCCGACACGCTGCGCGGAGGCGCACGACTCAGGCGCTTTCTGCTCGGTCGCTCCTCGAGCGCGCCGAACCTGGCCGCCACCGCCGGCAAGCTCGCCGCGCTGGACGACGTCTCCGGGCCGATCGGCGACTCCTTCGACGAGCACGGCGTGCTGGCCGACCACGCCAGCCGCGACCTGGGCCGGCTGCGCCAGCGCAGGGCCGAGCTGCACGAGCGCCTCGGCCGCCGCATGCGCAACCTGATGGACAAGCCCTCGATCTCCAAGTTCCTCCAGGACCGGTTCTACACCCAGCGAGAGGACCGCTTCGTGCTGCCGATCCGCAGCGACGCCGGCCCGGCGGTGGAGGGGATCGTTCACGGCTCCTCCGCCAGCGGCGCCACCATGTTCGTCGAGCCCAGGGAGGTGGTGGGGCTGAACAACGAGCTGAAGGTCGCGGAGATGGAGGTGACGCGGGAGGAGGCTCGCATCCTCGCCGAGCTGAGCGGGCTGGTCGGCGAGGAGTGGCAGGCGATCTGGTCCAACCTCGAGCTGCTCGAGCAGCTGGACGTGATCGACGCCCGCGCGCACCTGGCGATCAAGCTCGACGCCCACCCGGCGCGCGTCTCGGAGGGCAGGCTCGAGCTTCACGCGATCCGCCACCCGCTGATGACGCTGGCCCAGATGGAGGTGGTGCCCAACGACCTGTCGCTCGAGCCGGAGCAGACCCTGATCATCAGCGGCCCCAACGCCGGCGGCAAGACGGTGTGCCTCAAGACGCTGGGCCTGTGCGCCCTGATGCAGCGGGCCGGCATGCACCTGCCCGTTGGTCCGGACAGCCAGATGCCGCTGTTCGGCGGCGTGCTGACCGAGATGGGAGACGACCAGAGCATCGAGCACAGCCTCTCCACCTTCACCGCCCACCTGTCCCACCTGCTGCGCTTTCTCGAGGCCGCCCGGTCCGACACACTGGTGCTGCTCGACGAGATCGCCGTGGGCACCGACCCCGGCGAGGGCGCGGCCCTGGCCCAGGCGATGCTGGAGGGCTTCGCTGGCACCGGGGCCAGGGTCGTCGTCACCACCCACTACGGCCGACTCAAGACCATGCCGCTGCAGGACGAGCGGTTCGTCAACGCCAGCGTCGGCTTCGACATGTCGCAGATGGCGCCGACCTACCAGCTCCATGCCGGTCTGCCGGGCAGCTCTGGCGCCATCGCAGTTGCCCGACGGATGGGCCTGCCGCCAACGATCACCGCCCGGGCCGAATCGCTGATGCAGGGCGGAGGACAGCAGCTGTCGCGGCTGCTGGAGGCGCTGGCCGACCAGCGCACCCAGCTCGCGCGGCAGGAGCAGGAGCTGCGGCAGGCCACCGAGGCGGCGCACCAGCTCGCGGCGCAGAGCCGAGCCGAGCTGCAGCGGCTGCGCGACAGGCAGCAGCAGGCGGTGGCGGGCGAACTCGGGCGGGCGCAGGGCGAGCTCAAGCGCGCACGGCAGGAGCTGGAGCGCGTCCGCGCCCTGCTCAGGCGCCCTGCCACCCGCGAGCGGCTGACCCAGGCGGACCGGCAGATCAGCGCCGCGGCAGCCACGATCCTGCGCCACGAGCCGCGGCAGGAGCTGCCCGGCCGCGCCGCCGTCGCCGAGGACCTGGTGGTCGGGACGCGGGTCATCGTCACCCGGCTGGGCGGCGAGGGGGAGGTGCTGGAGCCGCCACAGCGCGGGCGCGTGACGGTCCGGGTGGGCGGTCTGCGGACGCAGGTGCCGGTGGAGGAGGTGCTGCTCCCGACGAGGCAGGCGCGGCCGGCGCCGGCCGCCGATCACCCGCGGGCTCCGGCCCATGCGTCGATGGAGACTCCCCGCCCGCCAGGCGAGGAGCGCGTGGTGATTCGCACCGCCGCCAACACGCTCGACCTCAGGGGCATGCGCGTCCACGAGGCCCTGGCCGTCGCCGACAAGGCGCTCGACGACGCGCTGCGAGCCAGCGAGGAGGGGCTGTTCGTGATCCACGGACACGGCACCGGCGCGCTGCGCGCCGCGATCCGCGAGCACCTCGCCGGTCACCCCCTGGTCGACCGCTTCGAGCCGGGCGCGCCCCGTGAGGGCGGCGACGGCGTGACCGTGGTGTTCCTGAAGTAGACGGTCAGAACTTGGGCAGCAACGCCAGGCCGACCTGCATGCCGCGCCCCGCATCGCCGCTGATGACGATCTTGCCGGTGAAGTAGGCCTCGGGCGCCGCCAGCTCTCGTGCCAGAATCTTGCCATAGGTCTCGGCGTCGATGGTCAGGGTGGCCGTGGGCGGATCGGAGGCCGTCTCGTCGTTGAACAGGGCGGTGAGGCTCCAGGTGCGTCCGTTGTAGCCGGTGACCTCGAAGCGGTAGGTGCCGGACAGGGTGGCGAGCAGTTGCTGCGAGCCCGCATCGACGAACAGCAGATCGGTGGGCGAGGCGCTGGGCGGGCTGAGGTCGACCGGCCCCGCCTCCCCCACCACGATCGCCCGCCAGTCCTGCACCGCCAGCAGCAGGGTCACCAGCGGCCTGGCTCCGCTCACTCCCACCTGCAGCTTGCCCCCGCTGGTGGTCAGGTCCCAGCTCCCGCCCCCCTCGCCGGTCAGGCTGACCCGGACCGTCATGTCGGGGACGCTGGCGGCCCCCAGCCGCTCGAGCTCGTCGGGCAGCCAACGGGTGAAAAACTCCTGCGGTGTGATCTCGGTCGGCGGTCGTCGATGCGATTCCACGAGCTGTCCCTTGGCTGGAGCCAAACCCCAGACCATCCAGACCATCCAGACCATCCAGACCATCCAGACGATCTAGACCATCTAGACCATCGTGCCTGCCAGCCAGTCGCTCAGCTGGGCCACGGTGGCCAGTGTGTTGTTCATCCTGCGCAGCCGCGCGCTGAGGGTGCGGACGATCACCACCAGCATCCGGTTCATGCTCTGGGGATCCTCCTCGGCCAGGCGGTGCAGCTCCTGGTTGGGCAGACGGAACACCTTGCAGCGCTCGACCGCCACCACCGTGGCGGAGCGGGCAGTGGCCTCCACCAGCGACATCTCGCCGAAGAACTCGCCGGTCTCCAGATCGGCCAGCCGGCGCTCGCCCGCATCCTTCTTCTTCACCGCGGCGTGTCCGTCCAGCAGCAAGTAGATGGCGTCGCCCAGGGTCCCCTCCGTCACCACCGCCTCGCCGGGGTCGTAGACCTCCAGCTCCCCTGCCCCGGCGAAGCTGAGCAGCTGGTCCTCGGACAGGGGCTTCATCAACGGATGGCCGCGCAAGACCTCAGTCAGCTCACTCTTGTCCATTACGGAGCATTCTACACCACGTGGGGCACGGGGCGCGAGCCTCGGCCGGCCCTCACTCCCGGAAGCCTGCGGGTCTGTTGCCTTCGATCGGCCCTTGGCCTATAAGCTGCCAATGCGAATCTCCCTGCCCCTGGTCACGCTGATCCTCCTGCTGGCCCCCTCCGCTGTGGCAGACAGGCCGGTCCGGCCTCTCGGCGGCGAGCCCCCCACGGCCGGCATCCGGCTGGACGCCCCCTCCCTGGTCGGTGACAGGGACCCGGCCGGCGTGGAGGTCAACCCCGCCTCGATCGGGCTGCTCCCCTCCTGGGCGCTGATGGTGCGCCACACCGAGCTGAGCAAGAAGGGCCGGTTCGGCGGCGGCGGCGACGCGCTGCTCTTCGGCACACCCCTGCCCTACGTCAGCGCGCTGGCGCTGGGTGCAGGCTTCCAGTGGCTGCGGCCGACCGACGCCATCGGCTACGCGGACAGCGTCAAGCTCAGCCTGGCGCTGGCCATGCGCTTGACCGGGGTGCTGTCCATCGGGCTGGGCTACCACGGGTTCATCTCCGACGACGACAGCGCCCTGAACGGCCTGCAAACGCTCGACGTGGGCTTGACGTTGCGGCCCTTCGAGTGGCTCGGCGCGGGTCTCGTTGTCCGGGATCTGACCACCCCGGTCTACGACGGGCTGCCGCTGCAGCGGGTCTACGACCTGGAGATCGTCGGCCGCCCGCTGGCCAGCGACAGGCTCGAGCTCGGCGCGGGGCTGCGGATCGGAGAGCGGCGGGGCGACTTCGACCCCTACTTCCGCATCGAGGTCGAGCCGCGCACAGGTCTGCGCCTGACCGCCGGAGTGGAGGTCGTGCCGCGCGACTTCTACCGCACCGGCGAGACCACCCACGACGTCCGCGCCGTGGTGGGCTTCGGCATCAACCTCGAGCAGGTGGGCCTGGCCTTCTCGACCTTCCTCGGCCGACAGATGGACCTGGCCTCCGGTTCCTTCGCCACCGACGAGCCCCTCGCCACCGACGAGGCCCGCGGGGTGTTCCAGGGCGCCGGCGTCACTCTCCGGCTCCAGGGTGCGCGGCAGACGCCTTTGTTCAACATGCGCAAGAAGATCCTGCACCTGGAGCTGGGCCAGGATCTGTCGCAGCAACGCTGGATCGAGATCGTGCAGCAGCTGCGCGAGGTGGAGCGCCGCGCCGACCTGCACGGCGTGTTGCTGGAGATCGACGGCCTTCAGTGCGGCTGGGCCCAGGCCCAGGAGCTGAGGCAGTGGATCCACCGCCTGCGCAAGGCAGGCAAGCAGAGCTACGCATATGTCCGCGCCCCCTCCGACCGGGAGTACTACGTCGCCGCGGCCGCCGACAGCGTGATGCTGGACCCGGGCGGCGGGGTCCGCCTCGACGGGATGGCATTCCGCAGCCTGTTCTTCCGAGGTCTGCTGGATCTGGTGGGGGTCAACCCCCAGTTCGTGCGCGTCGCCGAGTTCAAGAGTGCGCCGGAGACCTTCACGCGCCGTGCGGCATCGGGCCCGGCCCGCGAGGTGCGCCGGTCCCTGCTCGACGACCTGTTCCAGCAGGTGCTGCACGATCTGGCCCACGACCGGCAGCTGACCGCCGTCCAGATGCGCAAGATCATCGACGAGGGGCCCTTCACTCCCCCTCTCGCGCTCAAGGCCAGGCTGGTGGACCGGCTGGTCGAGCCCGAGGGGGTCAAGGCCAGGGTGGCGAAGCTGAGCGGCGGAGGACAGGTGATCACCCACCGGACCCTCTCCCGCCTGCGGCGGCGCTGGCCGGTCGGCCCCGCCATCGCCGTGGTGCTGGTGGAGGGCGACATCGTCCGGGGCAAGAGCATCCAGATCCCGCTGCTCGGTCGGCGGATGGCCGGCGACGAGACGATCGTCGAGACGCTCTCCTGGGCCCGTTCCCATGACGATGTCAAGGCGGTCGTGCTACGAGTGAACAGCCCGGGCGGCTCGGCCATGGCCAGCGACACCATCTGGCGCGCCGTCGAGCGGACCCGCAAGGCCAAGCCGGTGATCGTCACCATGGGCGACATGGCCGCCTCCGGCGGCTACTACGTCTCGGCCGGCGCTGACCGCATCTTTGCCCAGCCCGCGACCATCACCGGCTCGATTGGCATCTTCAGCGGAAAGTTCGACCTCAGCGGGCTGATGAAACGGCTGGGGATCGGCATCGATGTGGAGTCCAGGGGCAAACGGGCCACGATGGAGGACTTCGAGCGGCCGTACACCGAGGAGGAGCGGGGCTTCATCCTCTCCCGGCTGCAGTACTTCTATCGGGCGTTCCTGAAGGCTGTCGGCCAGGGACGGAAGATGACGATGGATCAGGTCCACAAGGTCGCCAGGGGGCGCGTCTGGACCGGCAGGCAGGCGCTGGGTCGGGGACTGGTCGATGCCCATGGCGGGCTGATCGACGCGATCGAGGAGGCGCAGAAGCGGGCCGGACTGGCCCTGGACCGGCCGGTGCGCATCTACTCCCTGCCCACCGTCAAGAAGGGGTTGCTGGCTCGACTGCTCTCACTGGTCGCGAGACCCCCCGGCGACCTCGGGCTACCCGACGCCGCGCTGCGAGCGCTGCGGGCCCTGCCGTCGGTGCTGCTGCGGGCGCGCTCGGGTGAGCCGCTGGCGCGGATTCCCTACAGCGTGGATCTGGACTGAGGACCGTCCGGTCAGTACAGCACGCTCCGGTTGCCGCCTGCCTCTGCGGCGCGCGAGAGCGCGGCACGGGCGCAGCGCAGCAGGTCCGGAACCTCCACGACCTCCGGGTGAGGCAGGCCCGCGACGCCCAGGCTGACGGTGACCTGCACCTCCCGCTCCTGCTCCGCCGGGATCTGACACCGAAGCCCCTCCACCGCCCGACGGAGCCGCTCGGCGATCGGGCGGGCGACGAGCAAGGAGGTCTCGGGCAGTACCACCGAGAACTCGTCGGCCCCCGTGCGTGCGACGAGGTCCACGCCTCGCAGCCGCGAGGTGAGAGCCCGCGCCACCTCCCGTAGCATCAGGTCGGCGCAGGTGCTGCCCTCGCGATTGTTGAGGCTGGCGAATCCATCCACATCCACCATGACCAGGGCCAGGCTCCTGCCGTATCGACCGGCTCGCAGCACCTCGTGCTTCAGTCGGTCGAGCATGTAGTTGTGGTTGAAGGTGCCGGTGAGCGGATCGAGCCTTGAGCCCTGCACCGCCTCGGAGGCATAACGATGCAGCCGCTGCACCGTGGAGAGCCGCAGCACGACCTCCGGCGGGTGGATCGGCCTGACGAGGACCTCGTCGGGGCGGCCGTCCGTCCCGCTGGTCGGCTGGATCACGTGATCGCGGCCGCAGACGAGGACCACGGCCTGCGCCCGCGTCACCGGGTGAGCCTTGAGATGGCGGCAGAGCGAGAGCCCGCCTCGCGGGCGGCCGAAGTCATGATCGATCACGACGGCAGCCGGTCGCCGCTTCTCCGCCTCGTCGATCAGGCTGGCAGAATCCTCGACGGCTGCCACCTGGTAGCCGGCCTCGGCCAGCACCTGCTCCAGCTGGGCCTGCTCCACGAGGTCGCTCAGGGCCACGACCACAACCTGATGCTCGGACATGCTCACAGTCTACCAGTGTTCGGCATTCTGCCGAACCCACAAACACTCACCCCCCGACCAGGGCCGGGGGGCGAGCATATGCAATTGGCTGGGAGGAGAAGTCTAGCTTCCGGTGGTGTAGTCCGGCTGGCAGATTCCATTGAGGCAGACGGCCCCGTTTCCACAGTCACCGCTGGTCTTGCAGCTCGAATGGCAGTAGCCGTTGATGCAGCTGCCGTCGCTGCAGTCGAGGTCGAGCGCGCACTGGGGGGACGCCGGGTTGGGGTCGTCGAGGCAAAGCCCGTCGCTGCAGAGCTGACCGATGGGGCAGCTTGAGCTGCTGCTGCACTGGAAGTGGCAGCGGCCACTCTGGCAGGTCTTGCCGCTGTTGCAGATCACCGTCTCGGAGCAGAAGATCTGGGTCGTGCCACAGGTCGCCGGTGACCCCTTGGGCTGGCACTTCCCACAGGAAGAGCAGACCTTGTCAGGACCGCAGTCCTCGTCGGAGCCGCACTTGGCCTTGCACTCTCCCGCCTCGCAGAACTGGTCCGCCTCGCAGCCCGAATCGTCGGTGCAGGTGGTGGAGGGCAGGAATGGCTGGACCTTGGTGAAGCCCCACGGCGCGCAGTAGCCGGAGACGCATACCTCGCCCCCACCGCAGTCATCGTCCTTGAGGCAGGGGGTCGTGCAGCCGATGCTCGTGCACACACCGCCGGCGCACTCAGCGTCACTACCGCACTGCTTGTTCGGAATTGGCCAGCAGTTGTCCTCGAGATCGCACTGGTAGCAGCCGGAGTTGTCGCAATAGCCATACCCCGCGTTCTTGTTCTCGGTGGTGCAGCCCGCCGCCAGCAGGGCCACCAGACCAAGGGCTGCCATCAGCAGTGGGAGGGTCTTTCGGGGCTTGGTTTTCATCTTGCCATCTCCCTTGTTGTTACTCCTGCCGGGGTAAATACAAAGGTCATGCCGAAAGCCCACGACCACCAAAACCACATAATAACAAAGCAGTACTGGATCCGGCCGTGAAGGAGAAACACAGATCGTTAACAGTGGTTCACCCTGGAGGCGTGAACACCAGCACCAGTACGGTGGGGAGGAGGGTTGACCGAATGACAACGATCGCTAGAATCGCCTCTAACTCACCATGTTACCGAGCTCCCTCAAACCTCTGTTCTTGTTGTTGGCTGTGGCTGCTGGATGCGGTGAGACCAAGGACGGCCCCAAACAGGCTGTGGAGCGCTACCTGAGCGCGATCCACGCCAATCGGCCGGATCTGGCCTACGCAATGCTGGACGTGAAGGTCAGACGAAGAGTGAGCAAGAACGCTTTCGCCAAGCGCTGGCAAGCCACGAAAGCCGAGCTCCTGGACCAGGCAAAGCAGCTGGGCCAGGCGGTGAACAAGCCCTTCGCCCTCACGGCCCGGCTTCGCTACTCGAACGGTGTGAGAGCCTCCCTGGTTCACATCGACGGGCAGTGGAGGCTCGGTGGAGGGGTGACCCAGGACACCTCGACGCCCAAGGAGGCCTTGCGCGCGTTCATCCATGCGGTGGAGGCACGGGACTACAAGGCGGTGATGCGCCTGGTGTCTCGCTCGATGCGTGAGACCATCGAGCACGAGATCGAAGACCGCGTCGGGCGGCTGAAAAAGAGCCTCAAGCAAGAAGGCAGCCCGGGTGCAGCCGCCGTCGAGGTGACCAGAAAAAAGGCACGGTTCCAGTATGACCGCCGGTACAAGATCGAGCTCATCAAGGAGGATGGCGAGTGGAAAGTACTTGATTTCGAATAGTTCGATGAGCTGGCCGTGGACAGGGGCTACTCGAGTCGCCACCGGTTTGATCAAAGAATCCAAAGTCATTCCAGAATGTAAGCTCGCTTCGTTTCGATTGGGAGTGGAAAGGATCTCGGCTGCGGTCATAATCCGGAGGGATCGGGCAGGCTGGCCCACACAATGCGCCAAAACCAGTCACTGCGCTAACCTTTCAGATCCTAATAGCAAAAATGATAGGATCCCGGTAAGTCGAGCAGCATCCGTGCCATGCTGTCACATAATCGGTTGGACGGCATGGGTTCGCTATGAGTGGAATTAGCTAATTATCTTGGAATTCACCCATTCGATGTCAAGTGGCACCATGATTGCTTGCGACACTGCCGACCTGGTTTCTGCCCACTCCATCCCAGGACATTCCCAAGCGGAGGCGCTTTCGATGAAAAATGGCTTCAATGTTGGTGAGATGGCAGTCTATCCTGCTCAGGGCGTGGCCGAGGTCCTGGGGATCGAGGAGAAGGAGATCTCGGGCAAGACGCAACGCTTCTACGTCCTGCGCATCGTTGACACGGACATGCGTATCATGGTGCCAGTGACCAAGGCCCATGAGGTGGGCCTGCGGTCCATCATTGGCGACAGCGAGATCAAAGAAGTCTACGGGATCCTGAAGGAGAAAGAGATCCACATCGACAAGCAAACCTGGAACCGGCGCTACCGCGGGTTCATGGAGAAGATCAAGACAGGTTCACTGTTCGAGGTGGCAGAGGTCTACCGCGACCTCTATCGGCTCAAGTCCACGAAGACCCTCTCCTTTGGCGAGAGGCGAATGCTCGACACGGCCAAGAACCTCATCGTGAAGGAGCTGGCTGTGGCCAAGAAGGTCGCCGAGACGAAGATGGAGCGAGAGATCGAGCAGCTTTTTCGCGCCTGATTCCCGCCTGGCCAATCCCCCCCGACAGCCTCCATTGCTCCCCCACGCTGGATTGTGATATAAGCTCTGGATTCCCCGCCAATCCGGGCAGCCAAGGAGTTCATGATGGATTTTGGGCGCCTCATGAAGATATTCACCGCTCCCAGAGACTACTGGAACGAGGTGGTCGGCGAGCCAGGTGACATAAAAACACTTTTGATTCCACAGATGTTGATCCTCGCCGTTCTTCCGTCCCTCTCCTGGTTCGTGGGTATTCTGTTCGGGGCCTTCCGAATGGGGCCCTTCATGGGCCGCTACCTGACAGGGGCGATCGTGGGGCTGATCCTGAGCTATGTGACCAACATCGCTGTGTGGATCATCATGGGCATCATAATCAACTCCCTGGCCCAGCCGTTCTCGGCGCAGAAGGACTTTGACCAGTCGATGAAGCTCGCCATGGGCGCCGTGATTCCGATGTGGGTCGGCGGGGTGCTAAACCTGATCCCCGTGCCCTTCCTGGGCATGCTGGGCTCGCTGGCCGGGCTGGGCTATGGGGCCTACTTCCTGTACCTCGGTCTACCAGTGATGAACGGGACCACGCAGGACAAGGCCGTGGGCTACACCGCCGCGGTCATCGGCATCATGTTCGTGGTGAGCCTCGTGCTGGCCGTCATCGCCGCCTGCCCCATGAGCTGCATGGTGGCCACCTCCCTGATGCGTTGATGCCGCGCCCGGCTTCACGACACCCCCTGTCGCTGTTGCTCATCGGCGTGATGGCGCTGCAGCTCGCCTGCCGACGCGACGCCGATGCCGACGGCCCCGACCGAAAAGCCGAGCGGGAGGCGATGGTGGCGCGGCAGATCGCCGGCCGCGGCGTCAAGGACCGAAAGGTGCTGGCCGCGATGCGCCGGGTCCAGCGGCACCTGTTCGTACCGCCGGGCCAGCGCGCCAGCGCCTACGCCGACCACCCGCTGCCCATCGGCGAGGATCAGACCATCAGCCAGCCGTACATCGTGGGGCTGATGTCCGAGGCTCTGCGCCTCAAGCCGGGGGCTCGCGTGCTGGAGATCGGTACCGGCTCCGGCTACCAGGCGGCGATACTTGGCGAGCTGGCCAGCGAGGTCTACACGATCGAGATCGTGCGTCCGCTGGGCGAGCGGGCCCGCAGGCTCCTGTCTCGGCTGGGCTACAAGAAGATCCACGTCCGCATCGGCGACGGCTACGTGGGCTGGCCCGAAAAAGCCCCGTTCGACGCCATCATCCTCACCGCCTCACCGGTCAAGATCCCCCAGCCTCTGACCCGCCAGCTCAAGGTCGGTGGCACCCTGGTCGCGCCGGTGGGCCCCGCCGGAGACCAGCGCCTGATCCGCCTGACCAGGGGCAAGGATGGCCGCATCAAGCGCACGCATCTGCTGGACGTGCGATTCGTGCCGATGACGGGGAAGGCGGAGGGCCGGTAGCCAGCTGTCCTACCCCGGCACCCTCGGCACGTCCCCCTGCACCAGGTCGTCCTCGTCCAGATCGTCCTCGTCCTCCTCGTCCAGCCCTGCTGGCAGAGGCTCGTCCTCCAGCAGCTCGCGCGGTTCCTCCCTCGAGACCGGCTCTCGTCGAGGGTACGGCTGTTCGTCGGACCAGCCCTCTCTCGGCTCGGGCGGCTCGGGTCTCGTACCGGGGATCTCGACGCCGGCGTGCAGGTCCAGCCACTTGAGGATGTGCGTGAAGATGTCACGTTGCACGGCCCGACCCAGCAGCAGGTCGAGGTGGCCGTAGTTGGTGCTCATGCCATGCATGCGGCTGGCCACGACCACCGCCCTGTCCTCGACCTCCTCCAGCAGGTTGGCGGTGGCCTCCACCATGTCCGGCGGGGCCAGCTCGTCCCGGGGACCGACGATGAACAGGGTGGGCGTATCGATGCTCCCCATGCTGGCCCGGTAGTCGCGTCGCTGCACGGTGGCGGTGAAGCTGTCGTGCTCCAGCCACTCGGCATACTGCAGCAGCTCGGCGCGCGAGAAACCGGCCAGCGCGTTGATCAGCGCACGACGATAGGTGTCACCGTCGACGTTGTCCCGGTTCTGAAGCAGCTTGAGCGGTCCGGGGTAGAGCCTGCCGAGGAGTGGAGCTCCCAGCCGGGCCAGGATGTCCAGCCGCAGCAGCCGCAGCCAGCGCAGCAGGCGCGGACCGATCGTGGCCTGTTGCCGCCGGAAGAACACCGGCGCGGCCAGGGCCAGCAGGCTGCGCACCCTCCCGGCCTCGGGGCCCGCCAGCGCGGCGAGCTGGACCAGCGCGCCGACGCCGAACCCGACCCACTGCACCTGGGACGATCCGCTCTGCTCGCAGATGGTTCGCAGCGCCGCCGGGATGTCGAACTCGACGTAGTCGTCGAAGCTCCAGTTGGCCCGCCGGCGGGGGCGAGAGGGCCTGCCCCGCAGATCCAGCAACCAGACATCGTGACCGTGCGAGGTCAGATACCTGGCGAGCGAGGTCTCCTCGGACACGTCGAAAATGACGGAGCCCATCCCGGCGCCGGGGCAAAGCACCACCGGCGGCGCGCCGAGCGAGTCCCGTGCGCGATAGCGGCTGAGCGTCAGCCGCCAGCCATCCTCGGTGGTGGCGAAGTGGATCGCGTCAGGCTTCAGCTGGAGCCGGTGGTGCTGGCCGCTGACATGGACCAGCAGGGCGACCACGCCGGCCACCACGCATAGCCAGAAGAGCAGGGAGACGATGATCATCGGTCGCCACTATATCGGCAAACCACGAGGGACGAAAGTAACCACCTCGAACACATA
>Ga0180009_10001955_pt1 | contig 24430 bp, 26 predicted proteins | sample OS_PC_MetaG_FD_123537 | JGI IMG/M metagenome (GOLD analysis project Ga0180009, IMG submission 123537) | Groundwater microbial communities from the Aspo Hard Rock Laboratory (HRL) deep subsurface site, Sweden - OS_PC_MetaG | ecosystem: Environmental > Aquatic > Deep subsurface > Groundwater...
CCGGCTCAGGCCGGCGGGCCGGGCCAGGGGGTGCAGTTCGGCCCGGTGCAGGGACTCATCGGCGTAGATGTTGCCCACCCCGGCCAGCACCCGCTGGTCCAGGAGCAGGCACTTGAGCTTGCCGCTCCGCCCATGGAGGCGCTCGACGAACACCTCCAGGGGTATGCCCAGGGCGTCGGGGCCCATGTTGGCCAGGGGGCCGGCTTCCAGGGCCGCCTGATCCGCGCACCAGGCCATGAAGCCGAACTGGCGGGGGTCGCGGTAATACAGGCGCGGGCCGCCGTCCGCGAAGCCCACGGTGATGTGGATGTGCTTCACCCGTGGGCGCGTATCGGCTAAGATGACCTGGCCGGTCATGCCCAGGTGGATGGCCCAGGTGGACCCGCCGGACATGCGCAGCATTAGCAGTTTGCCGTGGCGCCGCAGCTCGGATATGCTCTGTCCCCGGATGCCGGCGCTAAGGATTGCGGGAGTGGGCCGGGCCAGCTTGTCCAAGCCCACCCGCACCGAGGTTGGGGTGCGGCCCAGCAGACCCGGGGCCAAGGTGCGTCGTACGCTTTCTACTTCTGGTAGTTCAGGCATATGATAGTAATAATTCTTCCTTGGGCGGGTGGCAAGGCCAATTTCCCAATTTTTTAAGGCACAAACCCCATTATTTTGTGGTTGACACAAATATACTAACTATATAGAGTGGTTCCATGGGCTAATGGCCAATCATAAATGGTTTTTATCAACTGGAGCATCCGATTAGTGGCCGATTATGAAAAAATGAAAGAGGCCTGCCCCAACCTGCAAGCCAATTTGGCCCAATGCACCTGTAGTTACAGTGCCTGCGACAAGACGGGCCTGTGCTGCCAGTGCGTGGCCTATCACCGGAAAATGCGTCAAATCCCAGGTTGTTTCTTCACCCCGGAAACAGAGCGCGGTTACGACCGGTCCTATGGCAATTTTTGCGACGATTGCTGCTGAGACCACGGCCTTGCAAGGTCGTATGCCCACGCAGTCTCGTCATGGCCTGAAAGACGCGGTGGATCTGCTGGCCAATCTTACCGAGGCCTACACCGTGGCCTTGTTCCTGCGCGAGCCCGGGGGCAAACAACTGCACGCCGCGGCTTGGCACTCCATGGGCCGTTCCTTCCGCTCGGACGCGCCGGTGCAGGTGGGCGAGGGTTTGGTGGGTTGGGTGGCCAAGCACAACCGCCCGGTGGACGTGGACCGCTATCAGCAGACCTCCGACGCCACTGGCCTGTACCACGCCGACGAGGGCATCAAGGCTTTTGTGGGGGTGCCGGTGGGCGAACTGGGGGTGCTGGTGGTGGACACCAAGACCCGCCATGTCTTCGGCGAACGTGAGAAGAAAATAATACGTGATTTCGCGGTGTTCATGGGGCAGATGGTGGCGCAGCAGGAAACCTGCGCCCGGGAGGCCCTTTATGGCCGCATACTTGATCTGCTCTATGACATCGAGAACGCGGCCTTGAGCTTCAGCGGCCGCCGTGAGCTTTACGACGAGATATTGGACGCGGGGCGGCGCTTCACGGGCCTGTCCATGGGTTTTTTGTGCCTGCTGCACCCGGGGCGCAAACAGTTCTGGGTGGAGGCGGTGCAGGGGCCCAGCGTGGCCACCCTGCGGGGCCGCTCCTTCCCGGTGACCCAGGGCCTGGTGGGCTGGGTGCTCCGGGAGGCCCGTCCCCTTACCCACCACCGCATGCGGCCGGGACAAGGCAAATCTTTCCTTATCGCTCCGGACGAGCCCCTGCGGGGCTACAATGCCTTCGTGGGGGTGCCTCTTTTGGCCTGGCGGCGGCTGGTGGGAGTATGGGCCTTTGCCGGGCACACCGAACGCTCCATCGATGAGGAGGAGGAGCGGGCCTTGGAACTGGCCGGCCACCGGGTGGCGGCGACCTTGGCCCACTATCGCCTTGCCTCATTTTAGCTTGAGCCATGCCCCAATTGCGGGCGGGAAAAGGCAGGTAACGTTGTGCTGAACAAACTGTTGGGTCTGTTTTCCAAGGACTTGGCTATGGACCTGGGTACGGCCAACACCCTCATCTTCGTCAAGGGCAAGGGTGTGGTGCTAAACGAGCCCTCGGTGGTGGCCCTTAAACGCGACACCGGCAAGCCCTTGGCCGTTGGATTCGACGCCAAGCAGTACCTGGGACGCACCAACCCCACCATAGTGGCCGCCCGGCCCCTCAAGGACGGGGTGATCGCCGATTTCGACATGACCCGGATCATGATCCGAGAGTTCATCCTCAAGGTGAAGTCGTCCACCGGCTTCATGAAGCCGCGCATGCTCATCGGGGTGCCCAGCGGGGTGACCCAGGTGGAAAAGCGGGCGGTGATCGAAAGCGCCGAGCAGGCCGGGGCCCGGGACATCTACCTCATCGAGGAGCCCATGGCCGCGGCCATAGGGGCTGGCCTGCCCATCGACAGGCCCCAGGGCTGCATGATGGTGGACATCGGCGGCGGCACCACCGAGGTGGCGGTGATAAGCTTGTACTCCACTGCCTACTCCGAGTCGGTGCGGGTGGCCGGCGACGAGGGCAACGAATCCATCATCCGTTACATTCAGAAGAAATATCAGGTTCTGATTGGCGAAAACACCGCCGAGCAGGTAAAGATATCAATCGGCTCGGCTTATCCGCTGGAGCACCCCCTGTCCATGGAGGTCAGCGGCAAGGATCTGGTGGAAGGCATACCGCGCACCATAAACATCACCGACGAGGAGGTGCGCGAGGCCATGTCCGAGCCGGTAGAGGTGATCCTGGAGAGCGTCAAACGGGCCTTTGAGAAGACGCCGCCCGAGCTTTCGGCCGATGTGGCCGATCAAGGCATAACCTTGGCCGGGGGTGGAGCCCTCATCCGTGGGCTGGATCGGTTGATTCAGCAGGAGATGAAGCTCAAGGTCAACGTGGCCGAGGACCCCCTCACTTGCGTGGTGATGGGCGCGGGCATCGCCTTGCAAAATGTCAAAGAGTTCAGAAGGGTTTTCATCAACTGATTCGGCGAGGAATGATTTGGCCCGACTCCTGATATTGGAGGAACTGGAAGACCGCATAGATTGTTTCGGGGAGTTCGACCGGGACGATCACATCTGCCTGGCCCACTGCGGTCTCAGCTTTGAATGCGCCGCCGCCAGGGAGCGCTATCAGGCCCTCCTGCGCCACGACGAATCCTTGGAGCACCTGGGCTGCCCCCATAGCGCCTAGGCGTCCTTTTGTGACCGGGCCCTTTTCGGGGGTTCGGGTTCGTCCATCCCAGCTTCCTTGAGAACCGCTTGGCGTTCGCGTCCGCGCCGGGGACGGGGGCGGAGCACCGCCTGCTCGCCCCCGTGGTCGTCCATGCGGGCCACCGCCGCTTTTTGCCGTCTCCGGCGCAGCACCAGCCCCACCATGGCCCCCAGAGCCAACAGAGCCCACAAGACCCCGCCGGTGCCCAGCACCGCAATCCAGGAAAAGCGCGAGTGCATGTCGTCCGTGAAGCGCTCTTCAATGCCCGCCATGCTCAGGCCGGTGGCCTGCATCAGGGCCGCGGTGAGGGGACGGCCCTGGGACAGGCCCTTGATGATGCCCGGCAGGGCCTGGGGGCCGAACTCGTTTTGCAGCCAGATGATAAGGTAGTAGCTCTGGGCATAGGCCAAGGCGGCCTGGTGGGCCTGAGGGGGAAATCGGTGCTCCAGATCATCCATGGGCAACAGGCCCGAGCCCAACACCCCGCCGGTCATGGTGGCGGCCCGGGTCCATCCGCCCTCGCCGGACAGGCGCATGGCCAGGCCTTCTTCCAGCCACAGTGGCGCCCGGCGGCCCCGCAGTCCGGCCGCCAGATACAGGTGGGTCAGTTCATGGATGAGCAGATAGCGAAACTGTTCGGGGTCGCCCAGTTGGCGGGGGGAGCGCAGCACGATTAGCCCCTGGCCGGGCAGGGCCAGGCCGGCGGCCCAGCGGGGGCCGCCCAGTTGGGCCATGCGCTGCTCGAACTGTTGGCGGGTGGCCAACACTTCGATGCGTATCCGCGAGGGAGCGATCCCGGTCCAGGCCTCCAAGCGGGGAGCGGCCCGCTCCACTATCTGGCGGGCGTGGGCGGCCAGCTCGGGGGAGGGCGCTTGCACGGCCAGTTGGACCGGTATACCGGCCAGGGCCGCGCCGGCTGAAAACAGCAGAAGGGTCAGGGCTGCCAGACCGAGTTTCACAGCCCCAGCCGCCGGCGCAGTTCGTCCTGGCTCAACCCATGGACCATTACACGTTTATTGCGCGAGCGCTCCCCGCTGACCAATACCACCTTGCTCTTGGCCACTCCCAGGCTTTTGGCCAGGAGCTTGACCAGGGCCTGGTTGGCCGCGCCTTCCACCGGGGGAGCGGTGAGGCGCACCTTGAGCGCACCGGCCTCCACCCCGGACAGCTCATCGCGGGACGCACGGGGCACCACCCGTATGGCCAGGCTGACCCCGTGGGTTTCTGTTTTGATGTTTGGCACCGGAGTAGAAATCTAAGTTGAAGGGCTCCTGAGGATCTTGATCTTGTCCTCCAACTCCGAAAGGTCGCGGTCGCGGTCCGCCTCGACCTCCAGAAGCTTCAGGTGCGCCTCCACCAAGGAGCGCAAGCGAACCTCGAACTGGGCCCGCTGGCGTTTGAGTTCAGTGATGTCGTCGTGGATCTGGGCCAGGCGGTTGTGGGCCTGGTTGAGTATCTTTTCGGCCTGGAGTTCGGCCTCGGCCACGATGAACTTGGCCTCTTTCTCGCTGTTGGCTCTCATCTCGTCGGAAATTCGGCGGGTCTGGGTAAGGTTGGCCTCCAGGGTCTTTTCGCGGACGCGGTATTCCTTCAGATCCACGTTGGTTTGACGCAGCTGATCGCTGACGTTGTCCAACTCACGGTGCAGGTCCGCGATGTAGTCTGCCAGCCTGCCGACAAAGCTTTCCACCTCCTGGGGGTCATAGCCCCGGAAGCGGCGGGGAAATTCTTTGTCTCTAATTTCCTTGACGTCCATAACCTCACCGTCCCGTTAGGGTCAAAGCGGGAACACCAATAAATATCTACCTATATCGGGGCTGAAAGTCAAGTTTTATTGTATTTTAAGGCCATTAGTCACTTTCGGATTCCAGGAGGGCCAGCATGATTTCGCGCATGCGGAACTTCTTGATCTTGCCCAACGGGGTCATGGGGAATTCATCCACGAAGCGCAGCCAAGCCGGAAGGTGGTTCTGGGGCAGCCGCTCCCGCAGGTAGGTCATTATCTCCCGCTCAGTGGCCTGGGTGTGGTTCACCAACTTGATCCAACAGGCCACCTCCTCCCCCAACTCGGGATGGGGCACCCCGAACACGGACACGGTGTTCACCGCCGGGTGGGCGAACAGCACCTCCTCGATGTCCGCCGGGAATATGGCCAGGCCGTCCTTGCGGATGACTTCTTTCATCCGTCCGGAGATGCGGATGTAGCCATCCTCGTCCATGGTCCCCAGGTCGCCGGTGTGCAGCCAGCCCTCCCGGTCCAAGGCCTGGGCGGTCTCTGCGGGCAGGTCGAAGTAGCCGTTCATCACATAGCCCCGGGTGCAAACCTCCCCCACGCCGCCAGGCGGCAGGGCTTGGCCGTCGGCCAGGTCGGCTATCTTTACCTCGGCTCCGGGCACCGGACGGCCCACCGTGGACACTCTTAGCTCCAAGGGGTCCACCGGCCGGCTGGTGGAGATCCAGGAGGAAGCCTCGGTCTGGCCGTAACCGATGAGGATGTCGCTGACTCCCATCTCCTCTACAACCTTGTGCATCACTTCGATGGGACACTGGGCCCCGGCCATGACACCGGTGCGCAACCCGCCCCCGGCCATCTGCTGGTAGGCCGGGTCGTCCATCATGGCGATGAAGGAGGTGGGGGGGCCGTAAAGAGCGGTGCAGTTCTCCTTGACCACCGCCTGGAGGGTGGCCCCGGGCTCGGGCAGGAGGGAAGGGATCACCAGGGCCGCTCCTTTGAGGATGCCGGCCATGGCTATGCAGATGCAGCCGAACATGTGGCACAGTGGCACCGAAATCACCAGGCGGTCCTCTTCGCTCAAACGCTGGTTGTCCCCTCCGGCCGCCGAGGTGAGGATCAGACCCCGGTGGGGGCTCATAACCCCTTTGGGACGGCCGGTGGTGCCAGAGGTGTAGAGCAGGGTGGCCGTGTCGCCGGGTTTCACCTGGGCCATGCGCTCGGCCAGGGTTTCCATCGGCACGGTGCGGCCCACCTCCATGGCCTGGTCCCAGGTCAGGGCCCCCGGTGGGGCGTTTTCGCCCAACACGATGACCCGTCTGAGGGCGGGAAGCCCAGCGCAGTCCAGGCCCTGGGGAGCGGGGCTGCTCAACTCGGGGCACAGGGAGCACAGGGCCTCCAAATACTCGTCGCCGACGATGCCCGGGGCCAACACCAGGGCCGCGCAGCGGGACTGGGCCAGTTGGTAGGCCAGCTCCGGGGCTCCGAAGCTGGTGTCCACGCTGGAGAACACCACTCCGGCCTTGGCCGCGGCGAACATCACCACCAGCCAAGGGGGCAGGTTGGGGGCCCATAGGGCCAGGCGCTGGCCCGGCTTCAGGCCCAGGGCCATGAAGGCTCGGGCCAGTTGGTCGCTGTAGCGGTCGAATTGGGCGTAGCTCAGGCGCAGTCCGCTGGGCAGGTCCACGATGGCTTCGCGTTGGCCCCAGCGCGAGGCCACCTCCTTGAGCACGCCTCCCAGAGTCAGGGCCCCGTCATATTCCATGAATACCTCTTTTTTTTAACTCGGTGGCGCCTCAGTCGCGCCACATGGTTTTCAAATCCTGGGCCATCTCCTCGGGGCTGAGGAAGCACACGGTCTCATCGTGCAGCTTCTCGAAGTAGTTGATCTCGTCCACCCCCATGGGGGGGATATGCACCCGGCTGACGATGCGCAGCATGAAAGGCAGCCCCGCGCCGGGTTGCAGGGAGGTGTGCAAGGCCATGTTGTAGGCGCTCACCCCCCGGGCCTCCAAGAAGCTCACCACCCGGCGCATCCCCCGGGCCAGGCCCAGGGCCTGCTGGGGGGTCAACTCCAACAAGCTTTTGCCGGCCGGAGACAGGGCCATTAGATCATAAATGGCCCGGGGCGCGAAAGGCGCCAGCCACGCCACCGGCCCCACCTGGCCCACCCAGCGGGAGCCCTCGGTCTTTTCGTGCTCCAGATAGGCGTCCATCATCTCACGGCCCTCGCGCTTGGCAAAGACCCGGGCCCGGCGTATCAGGCGGCCCTGGAAGCGGGTGGGGCGGCCGCTGGCCACGATCTGGAAGTGAGGATGCACCTGGCCGCCGCCGGCGGGCATCATGTAGTTCCAGTTAACCGAGGCGTAGAGGGCCTTGGGAGTCAGGCGGCGGAAAGCCTCGGCGGCCAGCAAAAAACCATCGGCCAGTTGGCGGGGGGTGAACTGGCTGGGCCGCAGGTGGTGGGCCTTGGTCAGGCGCAGCACCGCGTTGTGGCTCTCGTAGGGGAAGACGTTGGGGAAACCCACCGCCTCTCCCCGGCGCAAAAGCCCCTCGGGTATTTCCTGGGGCAGGAATCGGGCCGCCATTTTTTCCAGGTTTTCGGGGCAAAAGGGGCAGGGGCGCTGTTTGTCGCGCTCCAAGTATTCGGAGTGGTCCAGCTTGCCCAGGGAACGCAGCCTGTAGCTGAGTATGCGGCTGCGGTCGCCGGTGAGGGGATCGCGGCGGATATCCACGTCAACTTGCGTGGGCTTGAATCCATCGAAAGGGCTCAGAAAGCCGGTCTGGTGGTGGGTGATGCTGAACTTCAGCGGCATAAAACTTCTCCTGGCCGAGGCCGGCTATCCGCCCAGGGCCCGGCGCGCCAACTCCAACAATTGGGTGGGCCGAAAGGGTTTGGCTAGGCGGGGATAGCCGAAGTGCTCTATCTCTTGCATGAGTCCGTTTTGAATGGAGCGGGTGCCGAAAAACCCGGAGATGAAAATCACCTTCAGGCCGGGGTCCCGCTGGCGCAGGGTGCGCACCATTTCCACTCCGTCCATTATAGGCATGAGAATGTCGGTGATGACCAGTTCGGGGCGAAAAGTGAGGTGCTGGCGCAGACCGGCCAGGCCGTCCGGGGCGGTGGCCACGTGGTAGCCCTCCATGGCCAAAAGGTCGGCCAGATTGTGGGCCAGGCCTTCCTCGTCCTCCACCACCAAGACCCGGGGGTGGCCGGTACTGGGTTTGGCCGAGGCCTTGAGAAACTGGCTTAACTCCTGGTCGCTGGTCATGTCCAAGCGCTCCTTGACCGCGTTGAGGCGGCGCTGGCCTTCCTCGGCGGCTTGGCGGTTTTCCTGGTGCAGGTCCGGGTGGTAGATTCTGGAAAGCAGGCGGTAGGAATAGCGCACGTAGCGCACCGCCGCCTCGCAACCCAGCTCCTCGGTTATCTGCACCGCTTTTTTCAGCACCCCCAAATGGCGCAGGTCCACTTCCAGTTGGCTCATGCCCCGCCCCCCTGCCAGAGGTCCAGGGCCAGGAACAACAGGAAGGCGATGGACACGAAGCCGTTGACCGTGAAAAAGGCCATGGGGATGTTGGCCCGCTTGACGGCCACCAGGGCTTGCTCCACCACCAGGGCTAGGGCCACCACCGCGGCGCCGGTCAGGTAGATACCGCCCAGGTGGAACAGGGGGGCCAGGGCGAAAAAGCCCAGCACGGTGGCCGCGTGCATGGCCCGGCTGACCCACAGGGCCCGCTCCAGTCCCAGGCGGGCGGGCAGGGAGTGCAGGGAGTGCTGCCGGTCGAAGTCGATGTCTTGGCAGGCGTAGATCACGTCGAAGCCGGCCACCCACAGAGCCGCCGATGCGGCCAGCACCGCCGCCCGCCAATCCCAGGCCCCGGTCACCGCGATCCAGGCCCCCAGGGGAGCCAGGGCCGTGGCCAGTCCCAGCCACAGGTGGCACAGCCAGGTGAAGCGCTTGGTAAAACTATAGCCCAGCACCCAGGCCAGGGCCACCGGCGAAAGTTTGAGACACAGGGGGTTTAGCATCCAGGCGGCCAGCACCAGCACCCCGCAGGCCAACCCCAGCCAGGCCCAGGCCAGGGCCGGGCCCACTTGACCGGTGACCAGGGGGCGCATGGCGGTGCGGGGGTTTAGGGCGTCGAAGTCCCGGTCGGCGATGCGGTTCATTATCATGGCCGCGCTGCGCGCCGCCACCAGGGCCACCACCACCCAGAACACCTTGCCCACGGTGAGCGGGCGCACCTGGTTGGCCAGGAGCAGGGCGCTAAGGGCGAAGGGAAACAAGAATATGGTGTGGCTGAATTTGACCAGCTCGCCGAAGCCGCGCAGCCGGCCCTCCAAGGCCCGGGCCATACCCGTCACTTCTCCGGAGGAAGCAGGCCCCAGGCTTTGAGCCGGGCCAGCGCCGCCTTCTCGACTTCGGGGTCCATCTCGATGCGGTCCGGCCAGGGCCGCTCGAATCCCTCGCCGGGCAGCTTTTTGGTGCCGTCGATGCCCATCTTGGAGTGCAGGCAGGGAAGCTGGGCCGCGTGGTCCAGGGCGTCGGCCGGGCCCTTGGTGAACAGGATGTCCCGCTGGGGGTCGATGTGGTTCAGAGCCTCCCACCAGGCCCGCTGGGGGTTGTGCACGTCCACGTCGGCGTCCACCACCACGATGACCTTGGCGAACATCATCTGGCCCTGGCCCCACAGGGCGTTCATCACCTTGTAGGCCTGGCCGGGGTGCTTTTTGTCTATGGCCACGAAGACCAGGTTGTGGAACACCCCTTCGGCGGGCATGTGGTAGTCCACCACCTCGGGCAGCACCGTCTGCAGCAGAGGCAGGAAGATGCGCTCCGTGGCCATGCCCAAGTAGAAGTCCTCCATGGGCGGGATGCCCACGATGGTGGTGGGGTAGAGGAAGTCCCGGCGGTGGGTGATGGCGGTGATGTGGAACACCGGGTACTCGTCGGCCAGGGAGTAATACCCGGTGTGGTCGCCAAAGGGCCCCTCGATGCGCAGGGGCTCGGCCGGGTCCACATAGCCCTCCAAGACCACGTCGGCCTCGGCGGGCACCAGCAGATCGCTGGCCGCCGCTTTTACCAACTCCACAGGACGGCGCAGCAAAAAGCCGCTGAACATGTACTCGGGCAGGTTCTCCGGCAGGGGCGCGCAGGCGGCGTAGACCGAGGCCGGGGCTCCGCCCAGGGCCACGGCCACGGGCAGCTTTTGCCCCAGCTCCTTGGCCCGGCGGTAGTGGGCCGCCCCGCCCTTGTGACGGTGCCAGTGCATGCCCGTGGTGTGGGCGTCAAAGCGCTGCAAGCGGTACATGCCCACGTTGTGCTTGCCGGTGTCAGGGTTGGCGGTGATGACCTGGGGCAGGGTGATGAAAGGCCCGGCGTCTTGGGGCCAGCAGGTGAGGATGGGCAACAGGTCCAGGCGGGCCTGCTCGCCCTTTAGCACCACCTCCTGGCAGGGGGCGCTTTTTACCTGTTTGGGGGCGAAGGCCTTGAGTTCCTTGAGCTTGGGCAGCACGCTCAGGAGCTTGGACCACAGCCCTCCCTGGGGCAACTCCATTTCCAAGAGCCCCCGCAGGCGATCGGCTATCTCGTCCAGGCGCTCCACCCCCAGGGCCAGGGCCATGCGCTGGGGCGAGCCGAAGAGATTGATGGCCAGGGGGCAGTCCGCGCCCTTGACCCGCTCGAAGAGCAGCGCCGGCCCGCCGGCCTTCATCACCGGATCGCTGAGGGCAGTGATCTCCAGGCGGGGGTCCACTTCTTCGGAGATGCGCCGCAGCCAACCCCGGCTTTCCAGGTCATTGACGAATTGCTTCATGTTCACGGGGGCCTGCATGGCTCGCCTCCTGTGGTCGATACCAGCCAATATAGCCTACGCCGTCAGAGGTCGCAAACCAGGGGCATGAGTTGGGGGTGTTTTAGAATTGCAGGATGGGCCAGCCGCGCGCCAAGGCCTTGCGGCGCAGCAGGTGGTCGGGGTTGACCGCGTGGGGATGGCCCACCGCGTGCAACAACTCGTAGTCCGAGTGGTGGTCGCCATAGGCGTGGGAACAGGCCAAGTCTATGCCGTGGGTGAGGGCCAATTGGCGCACCAGGCGCGCCTTCTCCGGGCCATAGGGACGCAGGCCTTCCAGTTGGCCGGAAAGGGCCCCGTTCTTCACCTCCAGGCGGGTCGACAGGACCAGATCGGCTCCCAACTCACGCTGGATTTGGGCGGCCAGGGGCTCCAGGCTGCCGGTGAGCAGCACCACCAGATGGCCTTGCCGGCGGTGGTCGTTGAGGCAGCGGCGGCCCTCGGCGCTGATGCGGGGCAAGATTTTGCTCTGAAAGCACTCGGCGGCTAGGCGTTCGAGTTCGCCGGGGTCCTTGCCTTGCAAGTGGGCCTTGTTTTGGGCCGCCGAGACGTCGCCCCCCAGGCCCCGGGCCAGGTAGAGCAGGACGTAGCGGGCCAGGTCCGGGGCGCGCAAGTAGCCCCGGCGGATTAGGAAGGGCACGAAGACCTTTTCCATGGAAGAGGGAACCACCAGGGTTCGGTCTACGTCAAAAATGGCGGCGGGTTGCCCGCTCAACTCCAGCGCGCTCCTAACTTGACCGGGGGGTTTGCTCCAGAAGGCGTCGAACATCCGACAGCACCGGCACCCCCCGGGCTATACACAGAATTACGGACAAATATACCAGACCCGGGGTGAGCCAGAAGAAAAGTTTCATCTCGTCCACGGCCGCCGGTCCCAAGGCGGTAAGACCTTGGCACAGGGCTAGGCCGCCGAAGGCCAGGCCCTTGGCCAGGCCGTAGAGGCCGCGCATGAAGCGGCCGGCCACCAGGAATTTGCCCAGGGGCGAGTGCATCATGCCAAAGGCGCTGTAGCCCTTGGACAGGGCGTATTCCCTGAGGCCGTCCACCAAGAAACTTCGGATGATGAACACCAAGCCCACCCACAGGGGCACCGCACCCAGACAAACGAAGACGAACCACAGCACGTTTTCCACCACCCGGTCCATGGCGATGTCCAAGACGCTGCCCAGGTCGGTGACTTCGTTTTTGAACCTGGCCACGTAACCGTCAAGCCAGTCCATGAGATACAGGGCGGTGATTAGTATCAAGCAGATGAAGGCCGGGGTAGGGCCCGGCAGGTGCAGCAGGATGACGATGAGAATCAGCAGAGGCAGGCGCAGGAGGGTGATGAAGTTGGCTGTGGACATTCTTACGGGCATGTGGCGAGCACCTCGGGCAACAAGGGCAAGAGTTGCATGAGAGTCTAGGCGGGGCGCGCCGGGCTGTCAATGCTGGCAGCGCCCCGGCCTCTAGTCTCCCAGGGCGTCCAGGATATGGTCGCCAAAATAAAAATTAACCAGGCACAGGGCCAGGAGGGTCAAGTTGGCGAGGCCATGGAGCAGGGGCAGGGCCCGGCGGGGCCGGGGCCGGCGCTCCAGCACCAGGCCCGTGGTCAAACCCAGCAGGGCCAGGACGGCCACCACCATGCCCAGCCAAGCGTGGGCCCCGGTGACCAGCCAGCCCCGCCACATCCAACGCACCATGATCGCTCCGCCGGCGGTTCCCAGGATAAGTCCCATCAGGGCCAGCTTGCCCAGCAGGACGTGCCTGGCGCGTGGGAAGGAGACTTGATGGCCCAGGTGCAAGGAGCGAAGGCGCTTTATACCAAACCACGCGGCGTAGAAACCCAGTAGGGTGGAGGCCACCTGCCAGACGGGATGGACCATTATCAGGCCGCGGGGATCCATATCGCCTCAACGAAACTGGTGGACCATGACATAGTCGTTGTCGCCCAGGACGCCGTGGCAGCGGATGCAGCCAGCCAGCTTTCCGGCGGCCAGTGCCTGGCCAGAAGCGCTGTACTTGGCCCAGAACCAGTCGCCCGCCTGGGGGTTGTATCCCTTTACCTTGTACATGGCCACGATGTCCTTGACCTTGCCGTTCTTGGTCTGGGCCACTTTTACCTGGATGGTTCCGTAGTTGAGCGGGGCCTTGGTGGAGTCGAAGCCGGTTTGGTTCACGAAGACCCGGTTGTAAGGTCCGTGGGGCGAACGGGAGGATTGCAGGCCTTGATAGCCGGGCCACTGCCCCCACTTGGCGTAGGGCGAGGTTTTGGTGATGTAGTTCCACAAGGCCTGGGCTTGGGGCGGCGGCATTTGTTCCGGCCCAGCCGCGGCCCAGGCTGGGGCCAGCGCGAGGTTTAGGGCCAGAGTAGCCAGTAATAGCAATTTCATGGGCGTCCCTTCTTGCCGGCAGCCGGCGGCCAAACCGAATCCTTTGTTCAGCATGCAGCAATGGCGGCGAACGGGTCAAGGCCGGCCGGGGCTTTGGCCGTGGTCACGAGGTGTGTACAATAAAAAATAGGAACCCCGCCGGCGGCTTCAGCCGGCCCATGGCCAAATAAAACTAAGGAGTCCGAGATGTCCAAACGTAAATACAAAGTGCGCGCCGAATGCCCCGCCTGCGCCTGCGGGGATGTCACCTTCCTGGGACCGGAGAAGCTGCGGGAAAAGTTCATCGGCGACGAGTCCGAAATCGAGATCACCTGCCCCATGTGCGGCCACAAGCACAAGAGCCAGGTGGAGGAAATAGATGACAAGTAAACCCCGGCGGGCCTGACCTCCGGCCCGCCGCGTCACAGCCAGGCACCGGAGAGGAAGCGAGGCCCCATGGACAACCGTCTGGCCCAGGAAAAAAGCCCCTATCTGTTGCAGCACGCCCACAATCCCGTGGCCTGGCAGCCCTGGGACCAACAGGCATTGGACTTGGCCAAGGCGCAGGACAAGCCCATATTCCTTTCCATTGGCTACGCCACCTGCCACTGGTGCCACGTCATGGCCCATGAGTCCTTTGAAGACCCCGAGGTGGCCGGGATTCTCAACCGTGAGTTCGTGCCCATCAAGGTGGACCGTGAGGAGCGGCCCGACCTGGACGGGGTGTACATGGCCGTGTGCCAGACCCTGACCGGCCGGGGGGGCTGGCCGCTCTCCGTGTGGCTCACCCCTGACGGCAAGCCCTTTTACGCGGGCACCTATTTTCCCAAGAACACCCGTCAGGGCATGCCCGGCTTCATCCCGGTGCTGCTGGAACTGGCCCGGCGCTGGAAAAGCACCGAGAGGGTGAAGATGCTGGCGGCCAGCGAGGAGATAATCAAGGCCCTGGGGGCCACCACACAAGGCCAGGCCGGCGAATTGGGCCTAAAGACCCTGCAAGGAGCCTACGATGGGTTGGCCCAAATCTACGACCCCCAGCACGGCGGTTTTGGCCAGGCTCCCAAATTCCCCAGTCCCCACCACCTCACCTTTTTGCTGCGCTGGCATTTGCGCGCCCCGGACGACGTCGCCCTGGCCATGGTGGAAAAGACCCTGCAAGAGATGTGGCGCGGCGGCATGTTCGACCAGGTGGGCGGCGGCTTCCACCGCTATTCGGTGGACACGCGGTGGCTGGTGCCTCACTTCGAGAAGATGCTCTACGACCAGGCGATGCTCACCATGGCCTACGTGGAGGCCCATCAACTCACCGGCAAGCCGGAGTACGCCCAAACGGCCCATGAGATTCTGGCCTACGTGCTCAGGGACATGACCTCGCCCGAAGGAGGCTTTTATTCGGCAGAGGACGCGGACAGCGAGGGCGAGGAAGGCATGTTCTACGTGTGGACCCCGGCCCAGGTGCATGAGGCGCTGGGTCCGGAACTGGGCGGGCGTTTTTGCCGGATCTACAACATCAGCCCGCAGGGCAACTTTGAGCATGGCCTGTCCATCGCCCATCTCACCCGGGGCTGGGACGAGTTGGCCCATGCCGAGGGCCTGGCCCCGGAGGCGCTGCAAAGCGAAATGGCCACGGCCCGGGAGAGGCTCTTCGCTGCTCGTGAAAGTCGAGAGCATCCCTTGAAGGACGACAAGATCATCACCTCCTGGAACGGCCTGATGATCGCCGCCTTGGCCCAGGCGTCCACCGCCTTGGGCGAGGATGCCTATCTGGAGGCCGCCGCCCAGGCCGCCGCCTTTGTGGAGAAACGCCTCGGCACGGAAAGCGGCCGGCTTCAGCGGCGTTGGCGGCAAGGCCACGTGGCTGGGCCGGGCTATCTGGAGGACTACGCCTTTTTCATCTGGGGGCTCATCGAGCTGCACCAGGCGGGCCAGGACCCGGTGCATCTGGAGCGGGCGCTGGAACTCACCGAATTGGCGGGCCGCCTGTTCTGGGACGACGCAGCAGGCGGCTACTTCTACACCCCGGCCGACGGCGAGCCCCTCATCTTCCGGGACAAGGAGATTTACGACGGGGCCATGCCCTCGGGCAACTCGGTGATGGCCCACAACCTGCTGCGTCTGGGGCGGCTCAGTGCCCGTCCCAAGCTGGAGGAGCGGGCCGATCAAGTGATGCGGGCCTTTGCAGGGGTGGTGGAGCGCATGCCCAGGGCCTACGCCCAGCTCATGAACGCCCTGGATTTCGCCCAAGGCCCCGGTCAGGAGGTGGTGGTGGTGGGCCAGGCTGGCAGGGCGGACACCCGGGCCCTGCTGGCCAAGGCGGGCTCATCCTTCGGGCCCCGGCGGGTGCTGCTGCTCAAGCCGGTGGGCCGAGGCGCGTCCCTGGTGGAATCCCTGGCCCCCTACTGCGCCGAGATGGAGATGGTGGGAGGCGCGGCCACGGCCTACGTGTGCGCGAACCACGCCTGCCAGAGCCCGGTGAACGACCCCGCCGATCTGGTGCTTTAAATTTGGAACGGCATGCTATCCAAGATGTCCGGTTGGAAAGGGCAACCACCCGGGCCAACCTTCATCAAGGTGGTGGCAAATCATCATCTAAGTAAAAAAATCATGACGAGTTATGTCTTTTCCCGCGTGACATATCGGACATAGAGGACGCCGTAGCACCGGCATGGGGGCTCCTTGCACACCGGACAAAGGTGCCCTTGCGGACTGTCTACCACTTGGTTCCAATATCCTTGGATTGCGATCGATTCCTCCAGCCCGTTTTCGACGAGGATTCTTTCGGCGTTGGTCACGCCGTGTATGCTCTTCCATGCCATGGAGCAGATCACATCGGCTCCCTCATCCAGCAATTTTTTGCGGGATGCACGTGCAAGCAACCTTCCCAGGCCGACTCCCTTCCTGGCGTTATCCACCGCCCCGGCGTCGAGAATGCCGATCTTTCCGGCGGAGAGGAGCTTGTCCCGCTCCTTGGAGTCGGGCAATTTGAGAAATTCATCCGCCGATTCAGAATCCATCATCATGGCTATGCCAAAACCACAAACACTCCCCCCATCATCCAGTATCACCTTACAGAAGCGCTTCCCGTTGCTTGCCAAGCATTCATTGAAATCGGCTTCGGAATGATAATCGGCTCCGAGTTCCTGCCGGCAGATTCTCAAGACATCGGGCAGGTGACGCTCGCACAGGTCGATGGTCTGGTATTGTTCGCTTGTCATGGTGTTTCCCTCAACTATTGCGCTTCTCGCCGCCGGCATGTGCCTGGCGTGAGCCGTGGAGCCGGATTGGCCCGCGCCGCCTCTGCGGCTGGAAGGGCAACGCTAGTCATCATGGCAATCATCCAAGAGAAAAGCACATGGTTATGGCGCTCCGCTTTTGCAAGCCATTCGTCGGTTTTTCAACTCACGGCCCGGTAATAAAACTTAAAGTGCTGGACCCCGCCGACTCGGCCCTGAGCCTCTAGGCACGGGGCGGCCGTGCCAAAAAAATCAGTCCGGCCGAAACCAGCATGAAACACCCCAGATAGCCGAAGACCAGGGAGAAGTCGCCGCCGGTGACATCCAGCAGGTGCCCGCCCAGCCAAGGCCCCAGGGCTCCGGCCAAAAATCCGTAAGCGGTGAACACCAGGCCGAAGATGGCCCCGAAATGCTCCAGGCCGAAGCAGTCGGTGGCCAGGGGGGCGCTCACCGAAAACAGGGTGCCGAAGGCGAAGCCCACCACTGCGGCCAGGCCGGCCCACAGATAAAGCCCCTGCACCTGCGGCAGCAAAAGGTAGGCTATCCCGGCGGCAAAAAAAGCGGCGGCCATGGTCAGGTTGCGTCCGGCCAAGTCGGAGAGCCATCCGCTGGCCAGGCGGCTTAGGCCGTTGGTCAGGTTGAAGGCGGTGAGCAGCACCACCGCCTGGCGCAGGCCTAGACCCCGGGACAGGCCGAAGGTGGTGGACAGGGTGACCATGGCTATGCCGGCGGAGCCGGCCAAGGCCCAGGTGAACCACATGACCCAAAAGGCCCGGGTGCGCGTTGCCTGGCCCACGCGCAGGGAGGGCCCCGGCGCGCCGTGCCCTGCTGTCTCTACCTGAGGTCGTGCCACGGGGAAGGAAATGAAGGGAGCGGCGGCCAGGCCGGTGATCATGGCGGCCAGGCCCACCCCCAGGCACAGGGGAGTGGGGCCGAACTCCGCCAGCACAAAAGAGAACAGGGGGGCGGTGGCCGCGGCGGCCAAGCCGAAGACCATGCTTACCAGACCGGCCACCAGGCCCCGCCGCAGGGGAAACCAGCGCTGCACCACGCTGAGGGCGGGGAGGTAGAGGCAGGATTGGGAGGCCCCGGTGATGAAGGCCCAGGCGTGGATTGCCCCGATGCCCGGGGCCAGGGGCAGGGCCAGGGCCGCCAGCCCTGAGATCACCGACCCCACGCGCACCAGCCGCGCCGGCCCCAGGCGCTCCTGCCAGCGGCCGGCCAAATACATGGTGGTGCCCACTCCGGCCAGCAAAAAAAAGATGATCTGGCCCACCGCCGCCCGGTCCACCCCAAAGGTGGCCTGCCAATGATGAGCCATGATTCCAGGCAAGCCGAAGGCCAGGGAGCCGGGCCAGAAGATGGCCGCGCAACTGGCCCAAAGGGTCCTTTCCGGGGAAGATGAGGGGGCCACGTTACACCATCCCTGGCAGGCATGGGTAGGGGCGCGGTTGGTAGGGCGCCTTGGGCTCAGGCCGGGGCGGCCACCTTCAAAGCGCGGGGCAAAATCTCCACTTTTAGGGGCGAGGAGGCCACCGGCTCCCCGTCGGCCCACAACTCCATGGGCCGGTCACAGGTGATTTCCACCTTGCGGGTGCGCAAAAAGCTCACCTCGGGAACCTTGCCATGGGTACCCTTTAGCACAGAGGGCAGCAAGCGCAACACCCTGAGAGCGCCGGGGGGGCGAACCAGGCAGATGTCCAGGCGCCCGTCGTCGGCCACCGCCTGGGGAGCGATGCGGATCTGGTTGCCGTAGGTGGGGGTGTTGGCCACGGCGGCCAGGAACAAAGGGCCCTGGTACTGGCCGTCGTCCCAAGTCAGGCATACCTGGGGCGGACGGTAACGGCCCAGGGTGCGCAGGACGGCGTAGATATAGGCCGGCTGCCCCCACAGGGGGGCCTTCATCAGGTCAACGTAGCGGCTTACCTCGGCGTCGAAGCCCACCGCCCCCACCGTGCAGTAGATGCGGCCATTGACCCGGGCCAGGTCCACCGTCCGGCTGGACCCGGTGGCCACCGCGGCCACCAGGGCTTCGGGGTCGGGCTCCAGTCCCAGGGCCCGGCAAAAATCGTTGCAGCGCCCCGCCGGCAGGGGGGCCAGGGCGGCTTGGCTGCCGGCCAGGGCCTGGGCCGCCTCGTGCATCGTGCCGTCGCCGCCCACCACCATCACCGTGTCCACTCCCTGGGCCACGGCCTGGGCCACCAGTTCTTCGGCGTGCCCCCGGCCCTCGGTCAACAGCTCCTTGGGATTTAGGCCAGCGCCGGCCAGGGCGGCCAACAGGCGGCGGGCGGCGGCGGGAGCCTTGCCCCGGCCTGCTTGGGGGTTGTGGATCAGGGCTATGCTGGGCACGGCGGCGGGCATGGGCAAGACTTTCAAGGGCCCGCCAGGATCGGCCGGACGGGGAAAAATTTAGGATCGCCGAGAAGCGATCCTAACAGAAAAAGCGGTGGTTGGTAAAGGTGCGCCTCGCGGCGGCAGCCTATAGGTTGAGCGCGTCTTTGAACATGTTCAGCATCTGCATGACACGGGGGCTGTCGAACAGGGGCGTGGCGGACAGCTCGTCGGTCCTGAACTTGAAAGAAGCCCGGTCCGGGTTCTCCACGATCTCCATGCCCGCCTTTTTCAGTTGGGCCAGGTAAAAGTCCACTTGGCGGCGATTGTGCTGGCGCTGAAAGGCGGCGGCTTTCGCCATGGCCATGGCCACTAGCCTTTGATCGGAGCGGGGCAGGGCGCGGAACCAAATGGGGTTGGCCGCGCAGATATGGGCCGAGTAGACGTGGCGGGTGAGGCTGAGGTACTTCTGCACCTTGTCCAGTCGGTAGTTCCAGATCACCCCCAGGGGGTTCTCCTGGCTGTCCACCCGGCCCGAGGCCAACAACTCGGTGATGGGCCAGGGATGGGGCACCGGCACGGCGCCCAACCTGCGCCACAGGGCGGTTTGCAGCTTGGATTCCATGACCCGGATCAGCAGGCCCCTAACGTCGATGGCCTCTTTCACCGGCCGCCGGTTGTTGGTCAGGTTGCGGAAGCCGTTTTCGGCAAAGGCCAAACCTATGAAGCCCGACTCCTCCAGGGAGGCTAGCAGTCTCTTCCCGGCCGTGCCCTGCAGCACCCGGTCCACCTGGGTGTAGTTTTCAAAGAGGAAGGGGAACTCCACCGCGCGCACCCGGGGAGCGATGCGGTCGAAGGCCCCGGCGGTGACCACGCACAGATCCAGTTGACCTTGGCGCAACTTGTAGAGTATTTGGCACTCATCACCCTTGCGGCCGCTGTGGAATACTTCAACCTTCAGGCTGCCCTGGGAGGATTTTTCCAGCATCTGGGCGAATTTTTCGGCGCACACGTTCTGGGACGAGCCAGGTTTGGTGACCACTGCCAAGCTGATGGGGCCGGCCTGGGCCGCCCATGGGGCGGCAAGCAATGATAACAAAATGATAATACTAATAAATTTTAACAAGGCCACGCTCCTACGGTGTTGATGGCTTGGCATATTACTACCCCTAGGCCCGCCCTGCCAGGAAAGTGTGGTTCAAAGATGTGGTGTGTTGAGCGGCGGCCTCTGAATTGCCGGCTGCGGCAAGGATGCCCCGAGAGCCAACCCCCAAGGCACAATATGTCATTGTTGGGATGGCATCAAGGTTTAAAAAGACATAATCCCCGGTTGTCGAATGGGATTGCGAGGCGAACTACAGGGTTTTGGTGGGGAAAATAATTTGTTAATGTAGGGGCCGTTGATCTCGGCAACCTTGGGGAGGGAAGCCTTGGCAATAGAGACTCATCACTACCCGGAGCAGGATCTAACCATATTTGTTTTGAGCGGGGCTCCGTCCGCGGCCGATATTTTACATGCCTATCGGGAAGTCAAGGAAGGGCCAGGGCTAACCAAACACACAATCTGGGATGGCCGCGCGGCTTATTTTTCTCACTTCAGTGCCCGCGACGTCCAATTGCTCGATCAACTTATTGCCTTGATCCAAAACGGCAGGTCATCCAGAAGCGGCGGGCGGTCCGCCTTGTTAGCGGGTGACGTGAAAGATGCTTCGGTTTTTAGGGGGCTTGAAAAAGTTAATTGTCTGGTGCCGCAGCGCAGAAAAATTGTCTATTCCATAGAAGACGCCTTAGCCTGGGTGGATCGGGGAAGCCCGCTCCCGGATGAATCTGGCGGTCCTCTTTGCGCTAATATCTTGAATTGATGATATAAATTAATTGCAAACGGTTTGCCCGCGAGCCCGACATGTGTGCCGCTGAAAAGTTGGCGCTTTGGAAATTCGTTTTGTGAGCGGATTTGGTGAGCGGAGGGCCCAGCCAAAAAAAGCGGCCCCTAGGGGCCGCTGACGGGCAAGTGGTTTTTGGGGTGGCTAGTGGGACTTGAACCCACGGCCTCCAGGGCCACAACCTGGCGCTCTAACCAAACTGAGCTATAGCCACCACATGCTCTACCCCGGAGGGCGTCAACCCAAGGGATTAGGTGCGATTTATAACAGAGCGCCGTGATGCTGGCAAGTGTTTTCACCAGCCTCCCTGCCCGGAGTTGGCGATGGTTTTGCCAGCCTAGCCGGTAACTTGACACCCAGCCACCCCTTCAATAGGATTAGAGTGACCCAGGGCCGCCTTTCATGGCGGCTCGCACCGCTTGAGCCGGTCAGGCCATAGGGAGAAATAAGGATTGCAGCTCATCGACATATTCAAGAACCGCACCCGCCACCCCTTTCGCCCCCGGTCTTCGGACATTGTTCAGCGGGTCTTTGCCGATTTTCGCAATTATCAGGCCGAGGGCGACAATTTGATCTTGGGCGAGGGTCACTTGGCCGAGCGCAAGGTTTACGTGGTGGCCCAGCAGAAGCCCAAGCCCGAGCGCTTCCGGTCGGCCAAGGATGTGGCCAGGCTGAACTGGGGCATGCTCACCGCCGACGAGCACTCCCAGGTCCTGAGCCTGCTGCGCCAAATCAGCGAAAACGGGCCCCACGAGGATGCGGTGCTCTTGTCCCTGGTGGACACCTACGGGGCGGACATCTCCATGGAATCGGCCCGCCGGCTGCAGGCCTTTTTCATCGCCCACCTGCTCCGGGCTTACATCAACGTGCCCATCCGCACCATCAGCATCGTGCTGGGCGAGGGCGGCTCGGGCGGGGCCATTGCCTTGCAGGTGGCCGACCGCCGGGCGGCGGTGGAAGATGCCATGTACGCCACCGCCCCTCCGGAGTCGGTGGCGGCCATCATCTTCCGCGACCCGGCCCGCATCGCCGACGCCTTGGCGGTGAGCAAATCCACCAGCAAGCACCTGAAACATTTCAATGTGGTGGACGCCCTCATCCCCCAGACCAAGAGCGTCATGGACGCCGACGGCCTGGCCGAAAACATCAAGCTCTATCTGGAGCGCACCATCAAGGACCTGATGCGCCGCCGCCTGGACAAGCTGATGGACAAGCGCCTGGAAACCGCCGACGAACTGGGAGTCATCGACCGGGGCAAGTTTTTCGAGATCAAGCGCTTCATAGAGCGGCCCCTCAAGCACCTGTACAAAGCGCCTTCCCAGCTAAAGATCGTCAGCGATCCCAGCGGCGCCACCATTCACTTGGACGACTCCTACGGCGACGGGACGGTGTTGGAGCCCGGCCAGCCCCTGGTGCGTTGCGGCCATGAAGTGGAAGGGGCTACCGGCGCCGGCTGCGGAGCCTTGATCCCCCTGGAGGAATACCTCAAGAACTTCCAGGTGTGCCCCCAATGCGGCAAGCGCCATGTGCTGGACGCGGCGGGATGGATCAGCGTCCTGGCCGATCAGGGCAGCTTTCACGAGCTTTTCCGCAACATGACCGTGTTTGATCTGCTGCCCGAGGAAGATCTACACGGCTATTACCGTGACTTCTTGGAAAAGCAGAAAAAACGCAGTTCCTTTAACGAGTCCCTGGTCACCGCCCACGCCACCATCCACGGCTATCCCGCAGTGCTGGCCTTGAGCGACTTTGCCTTTGCCGGCGGTTCCATGGGCGTGGTGTTCGGCGAAAAGTTCCGTTTGGCCGTGGAATATTCCCTTAGAAAGGGCTGGCCTCTGGTCAGCGTGTGCTGCTCCGGCGGCGCGCGGCTCTATGAGGGCGTGGTCGCCTTGATGCAAATGTACAAGACCACCGCCGCCGTGGAGCGCCTAAAGAGGGCCGGGGTTCCCTATATCTCCATCCTGGCCGACCCGGCCACCGGCGGGGCCATCGCCTCCTATGCCGCCTTGGGGGATGTGTGTCTGGCCGAACCAGGGGCCTTGGTGATCTTCACCGGCCCCCGGGTGATGAAGGCGCGAGGCTTCGAGGTGCAGGAAGACGCGGTGCGCTCGGACAGCCTGGTGAACAGCTCCTCCGACACCTACCGCGACGAGGCCTACTACGGCGACATCCGTGGCATCCAGGAAGTGGTCCCCAGGGCGCAGATGCGCCGGGCCGTGGCCCGCTACCTGGAGTTTTACGCCCGGGTGCGCACTGGAGTGGGACAGAAAAAGGGCGTGCGCCCTTATCGCCGGCGGCAGCGGAACGGCGTGGAAAACAGCGACTAATCAGCGAGACAAGGGGAATGCATGCCCGCCGATCCCAACGAGAACCGGCTATTTCGCTGGGCGGATGACATCCCGCCCCAGCTTTGGGAAGATTTGGTGGCCCGTCCACCAGCCGAGGCGGCCGGAGCCACTGGGGCCACCTGGGACGGCGAGGGATACACCCTGGCCATGCTGGGGCGCTCCCACCGCTTGGAGCCAAAGTCCCGGCGGGTGTACCTGCCCGAGGACCCCTCCCACCGCCTGTCCTATCAAACCGGCCTGGTGCTCATCAGCACCCTGATCCGCAGCCTGGGGGTGCCACCGGCCGGCCGCATGGTAACCCCCCAGGAGTTGCCCGGCGGGGCGCAGTTTTTTCAGGGGCCCCACGCCATAAACAATGAGCCCTTGGAAGAGCGTTTTGGCCACGACCCCAAGGCCCTGCTGGATGCGGCCCAGGCCCTGGGGGGCGAGTCCTTTGAAGGAGGCGATCAAGGGGTGCGCCTCGGTGGCCTGCCCATGATTCCCATGTACGTGCTGCTTTGGGCCGGTGACGAGGAGTTCGGGCCCCGCGCGGTGGTGGGGATGGACGCCTACGCCCACCACCACCTGGCCCTGGACGGCATATGGGCCCTTAGCAACTTGATGGTCCACCGTCTCGTCAAGGAAAGCCGGGCATGAACCAGGGCACCGGCGCCTGCGGCATCAACTGCCTGGTCTGCGGGCTCATGCGTCAGGGCAAATGCAGCCCCTGCGGAGCGGGCACCGAGGAACAAGCCCAGGCCAAACTGGCCGCGCAACTTGGCTTGATGGGCAGTGTCTGCCCCATATTGCAGTGCGCGGTGCAAAAGAAGGTGGATTACTGCTCCGCCTCCTGCGAGGCCTATCCTTGCCGCCACTTCATGTCAGGGCCTTACCCCCTCAGCTCGGCCTATCTGGAAATGCAGGTCCGCCGCCGGGGGCAGACCAAGGGGGCGCCCCCCCCGGCCAGGCCGCCGGGACAGGGAGATAAAAGCCGCCTGCACTGATTACCCGGCTTGGCAGAGCCGCCCGGCTGTGCTAAGTTTCCGCCAACCTTTCCAACGCCCTCGTAGCTCAGCAGGATAGAGCAACGGCCTCCTAAGCCGTAGGCCGCCCGTTCGAATCGGGCCGGGGGCACCAATTTTAGCCTTGTTATATTAATTGGTTATAGTAACTTCCTGGCCGCTGACAAGGTGGCCAGGAAGTTATCTTTTGGGGCTATTTAGGGGCGTTTAGGGACACCTCTGGAGCACAAAAGCGACACACCTAGCCCGAGCTGGCTTTCTTCAATTTCTACCAAAGCGCCAAGCGATGAAAAAAGGAGGATGGAGTTATATTTGTAATGTGCTAGGAGAAAAGTTATAAGATAAGATGAGATGAGTGTGGTCATCCCCCCGCTTTGGGATAATGGTCTTGGGTATTTAGGGACCATTAAACGGAGGGACGACCATGATTTATGTTGGCATGGACATTCACAAGAAGACCACGAC
>Ga0180009_10001956_pt1 | contig 24428 bp, 24 predicted proteins | sample OS_PC_MetaG_FD_123537 | JGI IMG/M metagenome (GOLD analysis project Ga0180009, IMG submission 123537) | Groundwater microbial communities from the Aspo Hard Rock Laboratory (HRL) deep subsurface site, Sweden - OS_PC_MetaG | ecosystem: Environmental > Aquatic > Deep subsurface > Groundwater...
AAGGGGTTCATATCAGTCGCGGGTCAACACCGTGATATCATTCTCATGTTTCGTTGTGCCCCCGGGGGCATGATAGTTTGTATGAGAATAGCACTTCACAATCCTGACAGAGTGTCTGGTATGAAGCTGTTTCAAGCGATTAGACGAGTTTTTAGATGATCTGAACGACATTGAGCGTCCGAAATCCCAACTGTCTGAGGACAGAGTCCGAGTTTTGGGATTTCAGCGAAATGAGTTCTAGATCATCTTTAAAACGAGTCTCCGTCTGAAAGAGGTTTGTACCAGACACGGATGGATAAAAATCAGGGTACACCTAACGAAGTACAAGTCCCCCGATTTATTTTCATGTTTCGTTGTGCCCCACCCGGGGCATGCTGGTTGTTGGGAAAAAGAGCAAGGCAGGTCCATTGTCAGAGCCCAATAAGAGGCCGATTTCACCTGCCGAATACGGTTCCCATATCGAGTATGAAATTCTTACAGAAGCTGAACGGTCTGACTTTCAGTAATCTGTCTATCTCATCGGATGATGAATAAATATATGGTTATCTTCCTATAAGGGTGCACCAAATATGTGTGGGTAACTTGTAAGCGGAAAGAGGTTGTTTGTTCAGAAAACCTTGGAAGCCAGGGATGGATTCCAGGAGCTCCAAGGATGGATTCATGCGTTTTTCTGAATAAATAACCTCTTGAAGCGGTTATGATTACAACCCCACATGTTTTTGGTGCACCCTCCCATAAGCTTAGCTTTACAGTGTTTTTGGCATTAAATATAATTCCGCTATAGAAAAATAACGTAGTTCTTCAGCACATGTCCTGAGAAGGGAGCCACAACCGATGAGACTTTTCATTCGCATAAGAACCGGTTTAAAGGAGTCCTCATGAACCCACCCGCCCATAACCCGGCGTTTGCAGACGGAACCGCCTATATCGATGAACAGTTCCTACCCATCTCTGAAGCACGGATTCCGATCATCGATTGGGGCTTTTTGCACTCCGATGCCACCTATGATGTGGCACATGTTTGGCAGGGTCGTTTTTTTCGACTCGATGACCACCTTGACCGCTTCACGCACGGCATGGAACAGCTTCATATGAGTCTTCCCTGCAATCGTGACCAGATTCGGGAGGTCCTGTTTGAGTGCGTCCGGTTGAGCGGGCTGCAGGATGCCTATGTGGAAATGATCTGCACACGCGGGATACCAGCACACGGAAGCCGCGACCCGCGCCACTGGGTGAATCGTTTCTACGCTTTCGCCATCCCGTTTGTGTGGATAGCCGCCTCTTCGATAATGGAAAGCCGGGTCCAATCACGTTGCAACTTCAAAAGCAGTATTGGGACTTACATAAAGACTCCCGATATGCTTCCCCTGTTCAGTATGTGCCATGATTACGGTTTTCCTGGTCAGATGGTTGCCGGACATGTGCGTTAATTCGGATGGGCCGGGTGTCCTGGGGCTTGTGCAGTTGCGGGAATCGTCATACAATGACACGTGAAGTGAAAGCTGAATGGCTGGCCGAAAAAGATCCACCTCACCAATAGGATCCGGCTTCGGCTATGTTCAAATACCTTTTTCTGAATGGCAGTTCTATCCATGATACTCTTCATGGGATAAAAGTGACGATGAAGCCGGATATCGATCAGAATTTACAGGATTTCTAACACGAACCGCGAAATACAAAAATTGGGTAATGGTGATTAAAATGGAAATAGAGATGGATAAATACACCTGTTTATCGTGTGAATATGTATATGACCCGGCAATGGGAGACCCGGAAGGCGGTGTCGCGCCTGGAACGCCTTTTGACGACATCCCTGACGACTGGGAATGTCCCGTTTGCGGTGCCGGCAAAGAAGAATTTGATTTGGAATTGAACTGGCATTAAGTCGACGTCTCTGTTACAAAGCACTTTGCTGCTCAATCTTGGTTGCAGCGGGCGATCCGGTCTATGTAAGCTGTCCATGGGAATATAATGGGTTCTGAAACAAATGTGTATGGTATCGCCGATAGCTCTTATAAAGCGGCCGGTGAATTATCGGGCATCATAAAACTCGTCGATGCTTTCTATGATTTTATGGGAACGCTTCCAGAAGCAAAAAAGATCAGGAGTATGCATCCTCAGAACCTGTCAGAGTCCAGGAAAAAGCTGGCATATTTTTTATCCGGATGGCTTGGTGGTCCAAAACTGTATTCAGAATACTTCGGTCAGATTAAACTCCCTGTCGCTCACCGGCATTTACCCATAGGGTTGGCGGAGAGGGATGCATGGATCTTGTGCATGCAGAAAGCCGTAAGTATACAGCCTTATGAAGACTCCTTTAAGGACTATTTAATAGAAAAGCTGCGAATTCCAGCAGAAAGAATCAGAATGGTCTGCAGCGCTCCGTAGCCTTCTTACCGCACCAAAGGGTTGATCTTTCAAGAATCGCACAAGTCCATCCATGGAACTCCTGGAATCCATCCATGGCTGCCAGGGTTCTTCAAACATCAACCCTTTGATGCTGACTACGTTCCAGTTAAGCAAGGTGCCCTTTATTTATTTTCTGGCTTTAAACCCTGTTTTTTTGCTGGCGTGCCTCTAATTCACTGCTGTGAGCGGCGATGTGTATTGATGGTTGATGCGGGTGATGCGTCCCTTCCAGTATGATTTTGGCCCCTGGGGTGTCATCCATGCCACTTCGCCTCTTACAGGAATTAACATCCCATTGTGCCGTTCATAGGTGTCAAAATAGCATTCCCAGGGGGTTGCCAGCATCTCATTCCCGACGGTTCGCATGCGGGCATCGGCTCTGATCGACTCAATCAATCCATATTTGTTAAAATTAAACAACAAGGTCACTTTTGTGTTTTGATCCTCTAAAGTGGCCCTGGCTGAGGAATCATTGACCGATTGCCATTGCACCCCCTGACTCGGCAAGAGCGCGGTTGGATACCAGGCTGCCTCAGCAAAGAATCGCATTAGTTCTCCCTGAGCCATTTCCGGCGTTCCCCGCATCTCAACAATTGGTATCAACCCCATTAGGGAAACGGACAGAATCCCCTCCCCCGCTATATAGGCATCATGCACTTTCGCCACCAGACCGGGGGCGATCTTTATCCCTGCGTCCCAGTCGAATCCCCTTCGATTGGCGATGACATATTGGGTCGAAACAAATGGTTTCCAGTTTTCACCGGATTCACTCATATTGAACATTCCCTTGTGCTCAATGTTCACCGCAGTCAGTATGGGCTGCCCCGGTGTAAGGACCTTACGAAAGTAGTTCTGCACGGGTACCGGCAGGGTGTCTAATTCCTTGACGCTGACTATTTCAGGTGCGGCAGGCCGCCGGTCAGCATCCAACCTGGCGCGCATTGACTTCGTATTCGATTGCCAGCGATTAGCAGCCCCAATCAACAGAGAGGTAACCAAAACGGCTGAGCCAACCAGAACGGCCAAAACTATTTTCCACCACATGTTGAATCTCCTTCTGATCGTTGATACATGTTTCGTTTTACCTTGCAGCTGAGCCGCTTATCTAAAACGAATACCCCATCGTCAAGGCTAAATAGGAACTGTTGTTATCAAAAAAATCGATGTTTGAATTGACGGTTCCTGCTCCGAGGATAATGTTTGAATGCAGGGCCGCAACCTCAAACAGACTTTGGATTCTCAAAAGAGCGAAGAAGCCGATGCCATCATCCCGCCTGGTTTTACCATAGAGCGGATGCTCTTTTTCATAAAGCGACTGGTTTGCAGATGCTTCCACCATGAACATGCAGCGTTGACCCTGTTGTTTGTAGGAAACAGTCAAACCCGATTGACTGTAGCGATTACTTTGACCATCCATATCCCCTCTTTCTGCCGTTAATCCTGGAGAAACCAGACTGCTTCTGGTAAGACCGATATCATAGGTAACCTGCACTGTCTGGATGGTTCCATTTCGGTTCAGGTCTGAATATAATTTTCCAATTTCATCCTCTTCAATGGTAATCGTTCGATGGGTATAAGCCAGATGAACCGGTGTTGAAGCCAGGTTATCGATTTTAAGATTGGTCGTTAAGATGTCAACTGCTGTCTTTTTCCTGTCCACGTTCTCTTCATAAGGATTTTTCCACAACGTTACCCCAAAACTGGGGGCAACTGAAACCGAGATGATACCTATTTTCGGAAGCGGTTGACTGGCGCCAAGGGACAAAGCGGTGTTTGACCCTTCAATGGGCGTTCCCACAAAAAACTGGGTCTTGCTGTCAGCCAAAACGTATCTGAAATCAAAGAGAGGGAACGTCCATACTGACTGCGGGGCATTTCCTTCCTGGGTATTGTCTGTTATTTTTTTCTCTCCATTTGTATCAAGTGTAGAATTGGACTGCATCATCAATACGCCAAGATCTATCGTCAGACGCCACTGATTTCCCAGTGGCTGTTTAACCACCTCTTGTGCTGAAAGGTTCCCCGAATGTGTCAGCAATAAAATCAGCAGTGGAAAAAGGTATTTTCGTTTCATCTTGTTGTCTCCTTAGGTGACTGAATAACTGTCTTAGTTTTGAACACAGCGCCGATTGAAATCGGTCGTCTGTTTTTGATGCGAAGAATCGGGTTTAATACCCCCCTGTTTGCGGCGGGCGAGTTGATTCTGTATGCTATTAAACAGCAACAGGACGCAGCGGTTTTTTCCTCAGGCAACCTGCTGTCGAACATTTTTAAGTCCAGCAAAGAAATTCCATGGACTATTTCATGGACAGGGATTCTGAGTCTGGATAATAAGGGTTCTCCACCAGTTTTTTGAGGCGAGCTGCCATGTCATTTTGAGATTGTATTCCAGTGATACGCTCAATCAATTCTCCATTTCTGAAGATCAGGATGGTAGGAACCCTTCCAATGTTGAATTGCGTGGCCGTGTTCCGATTCATCTCAAAATCCATATTGTAAAATCGGATCTGTTTTGCGAATGTCGTTTCCAGTTTTTTCAAAATCATCAGCAGAATCTGACAATAACCACTCCAATCTGTTTCAAAGAGCACCAGCACTGTTTGATTAGACCGCTGTGTTGTTGCTGAGAAAGTATCGTCGTTTAAAAGCTGCATGTGAACCTCTGTCTAGTGCATTCCACTCTATTCGCATTCATGCCTATTTTGTCTCTCGCCGATCCTGTGGATCGGCACGGATATTTTGACTGATCTGGAATTACATATCGCAAGGTCGGTGCCACAGACAGCAACATGTCAATAATAAATTTATAATACTGTATTTATTATCAAAAATTGACTTATTTTGAAAAATTCAGAGGAGGAATAAACCGAACCAAACCTCGAATATTCAAAAAACTATGAAATATCACGGATTTTTTCCGGGAGGTCATGCCCGATCAAATCGTCACACTCCCTTTCTCAATGACGGCTCCTTATCATCCAGGTGTCGATCCCGTAAACACGACCTTTTGTAGGCTGGAATTTCCGCATGGGGGAAGAGAGGCGTTATGAAAATGTCATTTGGAGCGATATTCCGAATCAGACACCTTATGTGGCGGCGCTATAAGCACCCAAATCAGCCTGAGGGCAGCGAAAGGTCATGGGATTGGTCAAATGGAGACTCTTCAGATCGCCTGCCCGGGTTTGGCCCGCCCGGGGTTTTCATGTGTTTGTGATGGGATTTTCTGAGGCAGGGGGGTTACCTAACGCTGTAATGGTCTTTAAGCCCCCAATCAACAACGCAATAAATGAAACAGAGAATCCGGAAAGGATAAACATCAGGCCAATTCCCCGCCCTTCACCAATTCCGATGAAGGTTCCGACTGAGGGTGCTAAAAAGCCGCCCGGCAGCAAAAGGGGATTAAAAACATGATCCGCCAATACGCCTGCTATACCAAAGGCGATCACCATACCTGATTGAGAAATCAGTGAAACAATCGACCAGACCCGTCCCTGGATCGTGTTGTCTACATTGATACGAATCAGCACATCCAGGCTGGTGTTGATGAAGGGTAGCATGGAAAAAAAGGCAAATCCGCTGATCGTAATGAAAAAAACATTTGTGGAAACGCCTAACAAGGCAAAAAACAACCCTGCCAGACCTAACGATACTGACAGCACCATCACATGTTTCCGGGTTTTACTAAAAACCCCGATAATCAGACTGCTGGCAATCATCCCCATGGCGGCCGTCGATTGTATGGTACCAAGTGCCTCTGCTTCAGCAAATGCCAGGATCATTGGCCCCAACAATGCCTGCAGAAATCCCACAAAAAAGGTGATCAGGGATGTGACCAAAAGCAGATAAAAAATTCCCTTATTTGCATAGGTGTACTGAAATCCGTTGATAAACTCCGCCAGAAAACGACCACCTTCAGATCTCCCGGTTTCCTCTTTGCTGTGTTTTTTAATCCAGAGTACTGCAATCGCGGCAATCAGGAAGGTAAATACGTCGATCAAGAGAACGTTTGTCAGGGTCATGATATGCAGCAGAAACCCGGCTAAAATCGGCGATATCAGATATCGCGATGACTCAGCCAATTGCATCAATCCGCTGGCTTTGGAATAGAATTCCTGGGAAACCAGGTCGGTCACAGATGCTTTATAGGCCGGGTTATGCAACGCACTGAAAGCAGAGCTGATAATTACTCCGGTGTATATGAACCAGATTCCACCCAATTCGGTAGCGGTTAGAAAAAGGATGAATAGTATGCCTGTTGCAGAACCAAGATCCCCGATGATCATCAACCTTCGCCGGTCAAGGCGGTCTGAAAGCGCACCTCCAATTGGCTTTAAAAGCAGCGAAGGCAGGAAAGCGGCCAGCAGGATTAAGGAAAACCTGGTGGCGGAACCTGTTTGCTGAAAGACATAGATCCCCAGGGTAAAAGCGGTCAGCCCGCTTCCTATACTGGAAATGAGCTGACCGAACCAGACGATCAAAAATTCCGATTGTTGCTGGCGCTGGTTTGTGATGTCAGTCATTGCAGGGAACCCGTTTTATAGGTTGCTCAAAAAACATTTTTTTGTTCATCAGGACAATCACTACTGCCATTACAGTTAAAACCGCCGTCTGAATGCATTTGGTAATATGTTCCACCATAAAAAATTCCTGTGAGATGTTCACCACAAAATGCAGCAGGATTGCAGCAATGATGCTTGAACTGTTCTTCCTGCACAGCCAGCTGATAATGAAAGCAAGCGGAACAATACTGATCATGAAGTTGACCGCGTAAAGCGGGTTCAATTTCATGATTTCATTCTGATAGGTCTGTGCAATAAAAAACAGGGGGAAATGCCACATGGACCACATCACAGAAAAGACAGCAGTCGCTTTAAAATAGCTGCTCCTATCACTGATACTTTCCATGGCATACCCCCGCCAGCCAAGTTCCTCAAAACAGGCCGCCAAAAACAGGACCAGTAGCGTGGGAGCCGAACCGATACTGAAGGAGAAGGATTTTGATATGGTAAACTGGTCGCTGGAGTAGCCAAATAGCAGTGAAAATGAGATTGAGAGCAGGATAGAAACCGGTGGTATCAGTAAAATCGCCGGAATGCTTTCGATCTTAATCAGACGAATATTGAGCAGCTTGTTAATAAAGGAACGCCTCAGTGACTCGTTCCCGGATGAATAAATCATCCATAGGGCAGTGGCAAAGGGGGTTACCAAGCCCAGCAGCAAGAATACCAGAAGCGCTGATTTGCCTTTTTCCAGACGACTGAGAAACGCTGTCAAAAACCAGAATGTCCAGGTGATAACAAAGGTGACGATAAAATATTGAAAGGGTTTAAAGCGGTATGAATGATTCATGCTGGTTTCCTCTGGATCAGGTGAAGTAATATTGTTATTTTGGCTGTACGCTTTGTGATTGCTGCTTCTGGATAATCTATACAGGTTTAGACGGTAGAGTGTTCCATGTCACCAACGACAGTAAAAAGGATATCTTCAAAATTTGGGGGCCAAATGAGAGCTGGGCATCAGTAATGATCGCAAGGTGGATGCCAAAAAAAAACAGCTGCCTGAAATAGATTCAAGCAGCTGTTTTTTTGAATAATTTTATTGTAATCGGATTGGCAGCCGGGCTTTTTGGGACTGGAAATAACCTCAGATAATCAAAAAACTATGGCATATCACGGATTTTTTTCTCGACCTTGATTCCCAGTTTCTCCATGCGTGATCTCAACGTCGGTGGTTTCAGACCCAATATGATTGCGGCCCCGTTTTTTCCATCGATTCTACCTTTCTACCAGGATTTCTCTGCCGATGAGCGAATTTGTCCGATATCAGAATAATTAGTTTATAAATACAGATTTTTATATAAAAATAGGAAATACTACTTGACAGTCACCACCTGGTGACATATTTATATCACCAGGTGGTGACAAAAATGGAATCCAAAGGAGATTTATGAAAAACAGAGACAAGGAAACAACCAAGCAGAAGCTGATTGATGCAGTGGGGGAAATTCTTAGAGAACAGGGATTCCAGGGTATCGGGATCAATGCGGTTGCCAAAAAAGCAGGAGTGGATAAGGTGCTGATCTATCGCTATTTCGAAAGCCTGGACGGGTTACTGAAGGAATATGTGTCACAGGAGGACTATTTTACCAACTTGCAGATCAATATTGGTGAGGAGCCGATGATTCGCACGTTGAATGATGCACTTGAGGTCGGTAAAAAGGTCTTTAGCGGACAAATACGACAGGCTTTGGGAAACATTGAAGAGCAGGAGATCCTGTTGTGGGAACTCAGTCATAAAAACCATGTCACCGAGACACTGGCGCAGGCGCGTGAAAAACAGGGAACTGAACTCATGCTGAAAATGTCTCAAGTGGTAGATTTTACAAAAATGGATCTTCCTGCCATGGCGGCAGTTATCACTGGCGGGATTAACTACCTGGTGCTGCGTTCCCGCACCGTTGATGTGTACAACGGTGTTGATCTGAGGTCAAAACAAGGCTGGGAGCGGATTGAAAAAGCCATCGACGCAATACTGGATGTGTTCAAACAGGAAAACGAATCATAAATACCAAACCAAGGGAGAAGAAAATGTCGATAAACAGAAGGGATTTAATAAAGAGTACAATCAAGGGTGGCGTTATTCTCTGCGCGCTGCCTCTGGTTACCGGTTGCTCGGGCACGGCCCGGGGAGATGTGGCCGGATCAACCGGCAATAACCAATTGAACCGCCTGCTGGGACGGGAGCGATCGGAGATGCTTCTTCTGGCGTCACTGGCGCCTAACGGGCACAATACCCAGCCCTGGGTGGTCACTGTTGTCAGCCCGGATCACTGGATCATCGGTTCAGACCCTGATCGCTGGCTGCCGGCCGTCGACCCCGACAACCACGATCTGTTGGTTTCCATGGGGGCCTTTCTTGAGAATCTGGAGCAGGCTGCTGCCTTTTACGGGTATCAGGCGGAGATAACCATCACAGCAGCTTCGGCAAAGGAACGGCAGATAGCTGAAGTTAAGCTTCAGAAGGCAGCTGGGACGTCCGGTTCGATAGACCCGATCTTATCCAGGTGCACGGTACGCAAAAACCTGCTGAAGCGGGAGATTTCTGTGACGGATATTCGTCATATCACGGGAGACAGCCCGAACAGCCTGCATTATTTCGCACCGGGGTCCCGCCAGTCCGGGTTCCTGAATCAGGGAACCATCGAAGCCAACAGGCTCCAGGTAACCCGGGATGCGGCACAGGAAGAGCTTGCTGACTGGATCAGGTGGTCCAATGGTGATATCGAGAAGTATCGAGACGGCTTGAATCCGGCGTCCATGGGGATTACAGGTTTTGCGGGTCTGTTTGTCAGGATGTTTTTCAATCGCAGCACTGTTTTAAAAGAGGACTTCAGAAAATCAAGTGTCGTCATGGCCGAAGAGCAGGTCAATCAGCATGGCGGTTGGATTGTGCTGACCGGCCAGGGGGCCGATCCCCGGTCTTATATTGACTCGGGGCGGAACCTGCAGAAGATGCTGCTGAAAATCCGGCAGCGGAACATCGCCCTGCATCCGATGACCCAGATCCTGCAGGAGGGCAACTGGCGGAGTCAACTCGCCAATGAGCTGGGAGTCGACACTCCCGTGCATCTGGTGTTGCGGGCGGGCTATCTGGAAAAATATCCTGACCCGGTCAGTGTAAGACGTCCGGCGGACCGTTTTGTCAAGTCAGCCTGATTGGTTAGAGGCACTTACGGGTGGGGGAATCTGATAAAAGGACAAGCCTGCAAAACCGCCATGGTTTTGCAGGGGGGGGCTATCGGTGGCCAAACGCGCTAATCGCCTACCTGGCAGGTCTAAAAATATATCCGTGATATTTCATGGATTCGTGGCTATTTGAGGTTTTATCTGGTTTGGTAAACCTGGAAGGCAGGCTAAATATATTTAAAAAGTATAATAAAACAGTTATTTGTATTTTTTTATAGTCTTTTTTTCTGTTTGGCATTCTGCATGCTGAATATTCTCATGTTTCGGAAAAAAACCAATGAAACTGAGAGATGGATATTTTCTTATGATTGAGCAGGATAATACGCTCAATTTATTTGTCATACTTAGAAAATATGGATCTATTCAGGTTCAGCTATAGACTCTAAAAACTGTATATGATTGAACTCTTTCTCGACAGCCATCCATGCTCGAAGCTGCGAGCCTCGCTTTTCATCTTTCGAGGGCGGTTGCCGGTATTACCATCATGGCGATGCTTAACCACTCCCATTCCGTTCAATCACATGCAGGTCTTTGCTTTTGCTCAGAAAAAATCGTAAATAGATACAGAATATGTATCTGAAAATAATATATAGGGAGGTAACATGAGTAAACAGAAAGAGAACATTATGCTCGTACAACAATTGTTTAAGGCATTTGATAAAAAGGATATTGGTGCCATTATAGGCATGTTAAGCCATGACGTAGAGTGGGGAGAACCTTCAAACCCCTATAATCCTGCTGGGGGGACGCGTCACGGTCATGAAGGCTTTTTGGAGTGGCTTAATATTGGACGATCTGCAGAGGATATTCTGGTGTTGGAACCAACTAAAATGTTGGCGGATGACGATTCAGTTGCTGTTATCGGATATATGAAGTGCCGTGCAATCCAGACGGGTAAATTATATGAGTCCGATTTTGTGCATTTGTTTACAATCAATTCCGGCAAGGTGGTTAAATTTCAGGAATTCTTCGATACCTATGCTGCTGGTGAAGCATTTCGCCCTTAATTCAGCCTATTTTATATATCTTTAGACAGCAGGCATCATTCTTAACTCATGACTAAAAAGCGGATCCCTTCGTGATAAAAGAAGGATCAACAATCTGATTCAGATAGCAATGTACCTCGGAAAGCAGCAACAACTGATTGCATGACTTTTTGAACTGCATGCATGAGATACCGAAACACAATTCACGGCTGCCAGAGGAAAAAATAATTAAACGAAAAATCCAGAAGAAGAAAAAATATGAAATCAGTCGTCATCTATCTCTCAGAGTATAATGGTAACACAAAAAAGATTGCCGACGCATTGGGGGGCATGATAGGGTGTCCTGCAATCAGTATGGATGAGGAACCAGGTATTGATTTATCCTTGTACGATGTCATTGGCCTCGGTTCGGCGATTCATTTTGGCAGTCATCATCCGAGATTTATCGAACATGTTGAAACGCTTGATCTGGCAAACAAGAAGGTGTTTGTTTTTTCGACCCATGGCGCTCCTTTTACCGGGCACTATCACGACCGACTGCGAGAACGCTTAATGGACAAGGGGGTCACCATTCTGGGTGAGTTTTCAATGCCTTCATTTGATGCAACGGGCCCTTTTAAATTGATCAAGGGGGTACACAAGGGCAGGCCTAATGAAAAAGACATTCACAAAGTCCTGAAATATATGCAGCAGATCGGATTGGTTAAAACCAGATTCAATCCCCTCAAGACCGGCAAGGCGGAAAGATTCGGAAAATATAAAGAGCTGCAGATTTATCGATACAATCACGACGAATACTGGGGTACCAAAGTCTCTGTTAATCACAGCTTGTGCATAGGATGCGGCCGGTGTGCGCAAAAATGCCCCCTTCACCTGTATGAAATAACCGAATTCAAAAAAGCGGCACCGGTGAATGAACTCGACTGCATCCAGTGTGAGATGTGTCAGAGCTTCTGCAGGCAAAAGGCGATTTTCCTCAACGGCAGCTGGAAAGATGCCCTGCGCATCGCCATCCGGCACAAAGATCGGGGCAAATCTCAAGCCGGCCTCTTATCCACTTTTTAAACGAATACATCGCCAGACAATACTGTTTGAGAGGGTCGAACGTTCCAGACCTGGAATAATGGTTGACATCTGGCCATCACAACTGCAAGCAAATGATGCTATATGAAAAAAATATTATTGACGGGAATTCTGTTTTTTATCCCCCTGGTCCTGTCGGCGGCAGAGGTGCACTTTCTGATCAAACAGCTGAAAAACAATAACGGCGTTGTTCGGATAGCGGTATACAACAGTGCTGAATCTTTTGTGCAACCTGAAAAAACATTTGCCGTATGCGACAGCCAGAGCCCACTGCAAAACAGAACGGCCCGTGTGGTTTGCCGACTGGAACCGGGTCAATATGCAGCAGCGATGTATCATGATGAAAACGGCAATGGTAAACTGGATACCAATTTTATCAAACTTCCAAGAGAGGGATACGGATTCTCAAACAATGCCAAACTCTCATTTGGTCCTCCCAGATATGAAGATGCTGTATTCTCTGTGTCTGAAGACATGGAACAGGACATTACGCTGCAATACTGAGAGGAGGCAACACCAGGCCGGGGTAGTCAGATTTATTGGGAATCCCCCCTTTGGCTGGACGTCGTATTAAAAAGGATCAATGGAGCTTGTACCGCAATGTCGTTCACTTAAGGGGCTTTTCTCAATTGTCAGAGCACCATAGGGGTGTCTTTTCAAGAACCTTGGAAGCCATGGATGGCTTCCCGGAGCTCCAGGAGGGATTTATGCGTTTTTTGAAATGATATCCCTATGGTGAGGAACCGTCTTAAGTTAACGACATTGGCTTGTGCCGTATTGTAAAAAATAATCGGAGTGGGAATATGCATTGAGACCTCCACCTTATTGACAGATAGCGGATTGAAGTGAGATTTTCTGTGAAAACCAGATAATCCAGTCTTAAAGCCGACTTTTGCGGATCATTATCAAAACGATCCGCAGAAACACAGACGGGAAACAGCCAAAGAGCCAAAACGATATGGATAAAGAATTACAGCAACTCCGGGCCAGGAACGCTGAACTCGAACAGGCAGTCGTAGCGTTTAAGAAAACGGAAGCAGCCATTCAGGAAAGCGAACAAAAATACAGGACGCTGTTTGAAAGCTCTGCGGAAGGCTTTTTATTGATGCAAAACGAGCTTGTCATTGACTGTAACGAAACCGCCTGCAGGCAGTTCGGCTGTTCTCGCAACGAGATCATCGGCCGTTCCCCTGTGGACTTTTCGCCGCCATTTCAACCCAGTGGAGTGGCCTCAGCCACTCTGGCCCGGGAGAAAATTGATGCCACATTAGCCGGCACAGCCCAGTTTTTTGTCTGGCAGCACCAGAGAAAAAATGGAGAGCTGTTTGAAGCTGAAATATCGCTAAAACTGATACTGATCGATGGCAAACCGATTGTTCAGGCAATTAATCGGGATGTTACCCAGCGTGTATTATTGGAAAACAGACTGAGAACGGAAAAGGAAAAGCTGCAGAAAATGATTGATGGCCTGGGCTTTCTGGATATCGGCGTCGACATTATCACTGCAACATATGAAATTGCTTTTCAAAATACGATTCTGGATGAACATTGGGGAAGTGTCATTCATGAGAAGTGCTACCAGAAATATCAAAGCCGAGAAACCCCCTGTGATGACTGTCCGGCCATGAATGCCATCCGGCACAATAAAATCTTTCGCAAGGAGATCAAGGGGTCCAACGGACGATATTACGAGGTCATGTCTGCGCCGTTTTACAATGAAGAGAATGAGGTGGATCGTGCAATTGAGGTTGTGATTGATATTACCGAGCGGCGAAACCAGGTCGAAAAACTGCGCAAAAGCGAAGAGCGGTTTCGCGCCATATTTGACAATGCGCCAATTGGAATCATGCATGTAAACAAATCCGGCTTTCCGGAACTGGCCAACAGGGCGATTGAGTCTATTATCGGCTATACGGGTGAAGAGCTCTCAAAACAACCCTTCCAGATTACAAGCCACCCCGCGGACAGGGATATCAGCCTGAAAAACTTTCAGATGATGTTTGAGGGTAAGCTGGATCATTATCAGATGGAAAAGCGTTATATCCATAAAAACGGGCAGCTGCTGTGGGGCAATTCGCATGCTGCGCTGGTTCGGGACAAGGAGGGCAATCCGGAGACTCTGATCGGGATGATTGAGGACATTACCGTACGGAAAAACACTGAAAAGGCCCTGCTTGATGCATTGGATGAACTGAAAATACTGAAGCAGCGTCTTGAAGAGGAGAACGAATACCTTCTCGAAGAGATCAACCTGACATACAATTTCGGCGAAATCATCGGGAAGAATAAAAAACTCAAAAAACTGCTGCGGCTGATTGAACAGGTGGCCCCGTCAGACTCAACGGTGCTTATTCTGGGCGAAACAGGAACCGGAAAAGAACTGATTGCCAGAGCCATCCATAACCTGAGTCGCAGAAAGGCCCGACCACTGGTTAAAGTGAATTGCGCCGCCCTGCCCGCCACCCTGATTGAAAGCGAACTGTTTGGCCACGAAAAAGGCGCTTTTACCGGGGCGACATCGCGCAAGATCGGAAAATTCGAACTTGCCGACGGAGGCACCATTTTTCTGGACGAGATCGGGGATCTGCCATTCGATCTTCAGGCTAAATTGTTAAGGGTCCTGCAGGAAAACGAACTGGAACGGTTGGGGGGCAGCACGTCGATCAAGGTCGATGTCCGCGTGCTGGCGGCTACCAACACGGATCTCGATCAGTTGAGAAGCAACGGCAAGTTCAGGGATGACCTGTTTTTCCGGCTGAATGTTTTTCCGCTCAACTGTATCCCGCTCCGAGAGCGAAAGGATGACATCCCCATGCTAACACGGTATTTCCTGGACAAATACAATAAGAAAAACGGCAGGGAAATCAACAGGATTTCGGAAAAAACCGCCAGGGCACTGCAGGAATACGATTGGCCGGGCAATATCAGGGAACTGGAGAATATTATTGAACGTGCAGTGGTGATCAATTCAGGAAACGAACTTCACCTGGGGGACTGGTTTGCCAAATCGATTGAGTCTAGTCAGACGAAGCAGCTGCAGACGCTGGATAAAATCCAGATCGACTATATCACCCACGTTTTAAATCAGACCCGTGGAAGAATCGATGGGAAAGACGGGGCTGCCAGAATTCTGGGACTTAAACCCCCGACCATGAGATCGCGCATGGAAAAGCTGGGAATCAAAGTCGAGAGAAAAATCCGTGATATATCATAGATGCACATTATATTGAGGATTTGTTCTGTTGCGTGAGTGCAGGAAATCCTGTTTAAAATGTAGAATTAAGCAAAAAAAACAGCCACCTGAAGCAATTTCAGGTGGCTGTTTTTTTTTGGCACCCAAATCGCAGTATATCCGAAAGACGAGCAGAAGGACAGCCGCAGTTTCAAAGGCAAATGGAAGCTCTCAACAGAATTTATCCATCCACCGCACTTAACAGAAAATTGATTTGAAGAGTTCAACATCATGCAACTACTGACCGACGACCTGTTTCAAAAAAACGTATTGCGGAATTTCCCTTTTGCATTGGTGCTGTTTGAAACCGACTGGAGTGGTCATTCCCAGATCATGGAGATGATTCTGGATAAACTGGAAGGAGCGTTTGGTCAACGTATGGCTTTCTTCAAAACGAATGTTGAGATGAGTGAAAACATCTCCCACTACTTTAATGTGGCGAGGGTGCCGACCATCATCCTTTTCAGGGATGGAGAGCCGATTGATCGCATTTCCGGGATCGTTGCCGAAACGGACCTGTCTTCTCGGATTCAGAGAACCGTTTCGACACACGGGTAGATCTCCGACTTGGACGGATAACGGAAGAAAGTCTCTTCAGACACCATAGTCTCATTTAATCCAATTTCAAACACTACACAATCTTAAAAAAGAGAAAATACCATGAAACAGATTCTCGTTGGAATATTCAGTCTTATCATCCTGTTTGCCAGCAACCCGGTTGAAGCCGGGGATCGCTGGAGCCTGGAAGTTCGCAGCAGTATTGCATCAGCCACGCAGGATCTGGGGGATGCTGACCTGAAAAAGGGGACCGGTCTCGAGGGATCCGTGGCCTATCGACTTGCTCAGCATGTGTCAGCTTACCTGGGTTGGGGCTGGACTCACTTTTCCGCAGATCAATCCTTTGCCGGAACAGATGTGGACTTTGAAGAAACCGGCTACAGATTCGGCATGGAATACAATCATCCATTGGGGAATTCAAAGTCAAACTATATGATTCAGGCAGGCGGGATATACAACCATATTGAAACCGAAAATGCAAAAAGGGACATTACCGGGGATTCCGGGCACGGATTTGGCTGGCAGGTTGGTGCCGGTCTGGGGATTCCCCTTGGTGACCGCTGGCACTTGAGACCGAGCCTCCGCTACAGCTCTTTATCTCGAGAAATAGATATCCATGGAAACAAAACGGCCGTTGATCTGACCTATCTTTCCGCAGGAATCGGCTTGTCTTTGTCGCTCTAAGCGGGCAATACCCCTGGAAAATCCGGCACGATGCTACGTGTCAAAAGAGGGGGAGTGCCCCCTCTCCGTTGTTTGAAAGCAGGCTATTGAATTGGCTGTCTGATTGTCCTGCATAAACAAAAATACCCTGATGATGCTCTGCTGATGGGGTAACCCAATCCTGAAAAAAACTTAGATTACACAGTGCTATCGCTGTTGAACTGTCCATAGAAGAGAAAAAATGAAACGAATTCATCCATATATATTAATCCTGCTGATTTGTCTGCTGTTTGCTGCAGATAGCAGTTTCGGATCGGAGGAATCGGCCATGACGAATGTGAAAGTTGTTGAAGTCGTTCCTCGGACACTCAGAGTCTTCAAATCGTATATTGGTCACCTGAAGCCGCAGAACAGGGTTATTGTTCGCTCAGAAACATCCGGAACGATTGAAAAAATTACCTTTGAAGAGGGGGAAAAAGTGAGTTTCGGCGAGGAGTTGGTACATATTTCAACCAATGAACTGGCGCTTCGGAAAGTCATAGCAGAAACTAACTTTGACCAGGCGGTGTCCGACTATCAGGTCGAAAGAAAACTGTATTTCAATTCCCCAACCGGTTGCCAGGAAAACAGCCCGTGTGAATCGATGCATGTCGACTTGAAAACGATCCGACTGCAGGCTGATCTGGCAAAAGCTGATTATCAGCATGCCCATTCAGAATTGAAGATCCAGGAGCAGCTTTTTGCAAAAAACATGACCAGTTCCGCTTCCTATGAATCGTTTCGGACAACAGCCGAAATGAAGCGTATTACCTGGCAGCAGGCTGAATTGTCTTTCCAGCAGGCGAAGATCAGAGATCTCAGCCGTCTGGAAAACTATCAGCATGTGGTCAAAATTAACGAGGTAAATTTGAAACTGGCCTCGCTGCAACTGAATAAATCCAAGGTTAAAGCCCCATTCGGGGGGGTAGTCACAAAAAAAATGGCTCAATTGGGGGGATTTATCCAGAACGGAACCGATTTGCTGGAAGTGATGGATATCTCCAGTGTCATGGTCAGAATCAGCATTCCGGAAAAGGAGATGCAGTATGCTGCCGTTGGAAAACGCGTATCGGTGAAACTGGATGCCCTGCCTGGGGAGGCCTTTCAGGGAAAAATCAAAACACTTGGATTGGAAGCAGATTTAAGGTGCCGATGTTTTCCTGCGGACATCCTGATCGGTAATTCCCATCAAAAACTTCTGCCGGGCATGATGGCAAGGGTTGAAATGCTGGCAAAGTCGGACTCACATCAGATTATCGTGCCACGACATGCCGTCCTGGAGAGACAAAGAGGGACTGTGGTCTTTGTTGTTAAAGATGAAAAAGCAGTCCAGGTACCCGTTGTCATCGGCGACATGATAGGGGAAGACGTGTCGATCAAGGAAGGACTTAAATTCGGAGATCGGCTGATTATTGTGGGACAGAATCTCCTGGCAAACCAGGATCCGGTGAATGTGGTCAATCAGAATCAAAAATTGGCCCAAAAATAGAAAACCGGCCCAGGTACAGCTGGTTTTTCCGATTATGCCGCTGGTCTTAACTGCTGCACACAAACGCCTGTATACCCGTAAAACCTCAAACCACCCAAACGTCATGAGAATGCAAATCAGTACCCTTGCGGTCAAAAAACCAGCAACCATATTTCTGTTTATCGTTTTGATCGCCGCCATCGGCTGGGTTTCCTATACCGATTTACCGAGGGAGGCAACGCCGGATATTAGCTGGCCACACCTTTATGTCACAGTTCCTTTTCCAGGGGCCACCCCTGCAAATGTTGAGGCACAGATTACAGACAAACTTGAGCAGGGATTGCAGAATATAGAGCATTTGGAAGAGATAAAATCGATATCGGATAACGGTTATGTGACCGTGGATCTGAAATTTGGTTTTGGCCAGAATCTAGATGATGCCCGTGTAAAAATCAGGGAGGCCCTGGACACCATCAAGCCGGATATGCCCGAGGAAGTCGAGGACTGGACCATCAGCGAATTCAACTTTTCCGAAGCGCCGATCATGACGATCAACCTCTCTTCTGAAATCGGGCTGCTGTTGCTGAAGGATGTCGCCGAGGATCTGAAGGATCGAATCCGATCGATTCCCGGGATTCTGACAGTTAACCGGTACGGAGGTCTGGAAAAGGAGGTTCAGATACGCGTCGATCCGGAAAAGATGCAATTTTACAAACTGGACCTGAACGCTGTTTCAACGACAATTCAGGCTGAGAACCGGACGATCCCGGGGGGAACCATGAAGGTCGGGCCCAGGGAACTGCTGATCAATGTGCCGGGGGAGATCACCTCAATTGATGAAATCAGGGATATGATCATCTCTGACGACAATGGGGCCCAAATTAGAATCCGCGATGTTGCCGATGTGCAATTTACCTTCAAGGAGGCACAAAGCATCTCCAGGTACCGGGGCATCGAATCCGTATCGCTGGAGGTATCTAAACGCACCGGGGAAAACCTGATCAAGATTTCAGACCAGGTGAAAGCTGTCGTTAAGGAATTTCAGGGACGTTACCAATCAAAAATTACCTTTTCAATTCTGAACGACAATTCGATCTGGGTGGCAAAATTTGTCAGGGACCTGGAAAACAACATCTATACTGGAATGTTGTTTGTTTTTCTGGTGCTGTTCGTCTTCCTGGGGAAGCGCAATGCCTTTTTTGTAGGAATTGCCATCCCCCTTTCGATGCTGATGAGCTTCATGATCCTCAAGGCCATTGGCATTAATTTGAATACGATCGTTCTTTTCAGCCTGATCACTTCGCTGGGGATGCTGGTCGACAATGCCATTGTGATCGTGGAAAACATCTACAGACATGTGCAAGCCGGCAAGGGCACAATTGAAGCGGCCATTGAGGGTGCAGGAGAGGTGGCCATGCCTGTTATCGCCTCCACACTGACCACGCTGCTGGTTTTTTTTCCGATGATCTATATGCCGGGGATTATGGGGGAGTTCATGAACTATCTGCCCAAAACCCTGATCGTCACCTTGACCTGCTCGCTGGTTGTCGGCCTGGTCTTTAATCCCGTGATCTGTTCCAGGCTGATGAAACGACCCAAAAACTGCAAAGCGATGGATGAAACGAAGGTGGTGACACAATCCCGATTCTTAAACAGGTACAGTAAAGTTCTGGGCTGGGCACTTGATCATCCTTTCTGTTCGTTGCTGATCATGGCGGCATTCTGGCTCGGAATGATCGTCATCTATTTTGGACTGGTTAATCCGGAGGGTCGGACTGCGTTCTTCCCAAAGGAAGAACCTCGGGAAGCGGTCATTCGAATCACTTCTCCCCAGGGAACAATTCTGGAAGTCTCAGACGCCATCGTCAAAGAAGTGGAAAACAAAATCCTTCCGTTTGGCAAATATGCCGATTCTATCGTTTCCAACGTGGAAGGAACCAATAGCAAAATAACCCTGGCGTTTCCCGACTGGGAAAAATGGAATGGTTATCGACCATCAGCGGTTGTGGAAGAGATTCGGGGCCTCCTGTCGGCATTTACCGGGGCTGAAGTCAGACTGGCTCAGCAGAACAACGGACCACCGGTCGGACGGGAAGTGACAGTGGATATCCGCGGGGAAGATCTGGTCAAGTTAAAGGCGGTGGCAGAGGAAGTGAAAGGTCTGATCAGGGATGTCAAGGGACTGGTTAACTTGGAAACCAGTGCGGATTCCAACCGGTCACAGATCAGAATAGCCATTGATCGTGAGCGGATCGCCCGCCACGGTCTGCATACGGCACAGGTGGCGTCCATTATCCGGACGGCCTTTAATGGCAGGAATGTCTCAACTTATCGCGTCAACCAGGATGAATTTGATATTGTTGTGCGACTTGACGAACGGTTTCGGAGATTCGACACCGATCTGGGATCGCTTCATATCAGGTCACCCAAGGGAGATGTTGTCCCGTTGAGTGAACTGGCAGTTGTTTCAAGGGAGCAGGCCGGGGGGGCCATCCACCATTTGGACCTGAAACGGATCATCACGGTTGAAGCGGATTCTTCACAGGAGCGGTCAGGGGCTGAAGTCCTGAAGGAGGTTAAAAGCAGACTGGCTGGCATGAACCTTCCAGAGGGCATCACCATCGGTTATTCCGGCGCTGACAAAACCCAGCAGGAAACCCAGGAATTCCTGGTCAGAAGTTTTGGTATTGCCCTGTTTTTGATCTTTGTCCTCCTTGTGACTCAGTTTAACTCTTTCATACTGCCATTCATCATTCTGGCATCGGTCTTTGCCTCCATGGCGGGCGTGTTTCTGGGAATGAGCATTCATGGCACCCCCATCAGTGTATTGATGGGTGGAATTGGAGCAATCTCACTGGCCGGGATTGTTGTGAACAATGCCATTGTATTGATTGATTATACGGGACAATTGCGAGAAAAAGGTCAATCCTGCAGAGAGGCTGTAATACTGGCGGGAATGACACGACTGCGTCCGATTGTTTTGACAGCGGTAACCACAATCCTGGGTTTGATGCCGATCACAATAGGGATGGATATTGACTTTTACCGCTGGCCTGATTTTATCAGGTTCGGATCAGAGGGGGGCACCTTCTGGAAACCAATGAACCTCTCGATTATTTATGGACTTGCTGTGGCAACATTCTTGACCCTGTTTCTGATTCCGGTTCTTTATTCACTGGCAGATAAAGGGAAAAACCAGGTTGCCCAATTGAAGGGGCGGTTCTTCTCATCAGAAAAGGTCAATCAATCAAAACCGGATTCAAAAACGGCACTGCCTGCTGCTTCTGAAATTGGAATTCGTGCCGCCAGCACACGCTGTTTTTGCCTGGATTTTATTGGATTATTTCGTAGCATGAGGATTTTTAAAACAAGAAATATATCGTTATAAAGGAGAACTTGCAGTGAATCCAAGACTTTTATTCGCCGGTTTGATATTGCTGCTGGCTATATCCAGAACATTGAATGCCCGGGAGCCGGGCGCGCAGATGGGAAAAAAGCCGTGGCATTTAACGTGGATCTGGGGGTTCTGGTCATGAAATCGAAGTCAACACTGGATACAAACGGTGAGAAGAAAATATCGGACAATAGTGAAAAGGGTGATGCGCCAGGATCTGTCTGGACATATCCGCTTTTTGATTTGCTATCTCGAGCTGTCGCCCCTGATTGACCGCGTCAAAGCGTATACACCGGTTCCTGGAGGGGTTGGGCCAATGACGATCCATACATTGATCTATCGAACAGTTGAAGCAGCTGAACGTAACCTTTTCCCCATTACGGGAAAACAGAGATATCCCCCAAAAACGGACCCGCTGCTATCCCCGCTACTTGTGGCGTCCTGTCCTCCCCGCCACTAATCCGGGATCCCGCCAGTCATGGTGCCGGATACCGGCTTTCCCCGGTATGATGAAAGTTGCCCCATCGCTTGCCGGGAGATGGGTTATTCCGCTTCTGGGAACTGTTTTATCCTTTCCTCTTGAGAGCTGGCAGTGTAAAATAACCAATCATAGTATCTATTCAGGATCAGCTATAGAAACTGAGACCTGTATGTCATTGAACTCATTCTCGACGGCCATCCATGGCCGTCTTCCGAGGACGGTCGTTGACATCGCCATCCTGGCGATGCTGAACCACTCCCAATCCGTTCAATCACACACAGGTCTCAGCTTCTGTTCACAAGATAAGGAGAATAGTCACCTTTCATGCATCGTTTTAATAACCAGCACAAATCAGAGGAATAAAATGAAACTGACGGGGAATACAGTTCTGATAACAGGTGGTTCAAGCGGTATTGGCCTGGAGATCGCCAAACGGTTTTTGAAGAGAGATAACACAGTCATTATCACCGGGCGAAATGAGCGAAAGCTGCAACAGGCCAGGGAACAATTTGAGGGATTAACCGTGATCCAGAACGATGTCAGCAATCCCGAAGATATAGCGACCCTTTTTCAGCGCATTGAGAAGGACTTCCCGGATCTCAACATCCTGATCAACAACGCAGGCATTATGCGTAAGATCAATTTGCAGAATCACAGTGATTCAGCATTGGAACTGACAAAAGAAATCGATATTAATATAAAAGGACTGGTCTGGATGAGCAACGCCTTTCTATCATTGTTGAAAGAGAAGAAAAATGCCGCCATCGTCAATGTCTCATCGGGTCTGGCCTTTGTCCCCCTGCCGATTTCACCCGTCTATTGTGCCGCCAAAGCGGCTGTCCACTCTTACACGCTATCATTGAGAGAACAGCTCCGGAATACAGGCATCAAGGTGTTCGAGTTGGCGCCGCCGGCCACGAATACGGAACTTCTGACCGTTTTTGGTGAAGAAATGGAGGGTACCACCATCATGTCCACGGAAGCCATGGTGGGCACCTTTTTTAAGGGGCTTTCCAAAGACCAATACGAAATCAGACCCGGGCAATCCAACCTGCTCAAGTTCATGAGCCGATTCTTTCCAAATTTTATTTTAAAACAGTTGAGTAAAAGCGTCGAATTAATGCACGCCGATAAGAGGGTAGCATAAATGTCTCATCACTCTCTAACGTGACTGGGTTTTCGCGTATGGTAGGCTCGTCGGGGGTGCGAGATCCGGTCGTTCTGCGGAAATTGGCAGCCCTTCGTTCGCCCATGCCGGGATTCAATTCGGGATTTTAGCGGTGGAAGTTCTTGGTCGAGAGGCTCAAATCGCGTTTTAATATTGAGCGATCAATGATTACAAAAAACATTAAAAAAATAGCATCCCAGATTCGCAGGCTCCTTGACCGAATTCCCATTGCTGTCCTGGATGATTCAGTCATATTTGGATCTGCAGCGATAGCCCTGAACGGAATCGACCTGAAACGGGAAACCAACGATCTGGATCTATTTGTTTCAGAGTCGATCTTTAAACGATTGAAGACAGACTGTTCAACAAGGGAAGTCGAGAAATCGGACGGCATCACATGTCTGGAAGTCGGTATTCCTGACGTCGAAATCTGGAAAACCTTTCCCGGCGTCACCCATTCACAGGTGAGGAAACATTCCCGGAAACTTGAGCAGTCAAAGGGTTTACTGGTAGCCAGCCTGGACGATCTGCGTACCTGGAAGAAATCCCAGGGTCGTCAAAAGGATCTGGAAGACCTGAAAACCATGGCATGAATTCAGTCTGCCTATCACCGCAGAGGACCAGCCCGATTTGAAGAATATTAAGGATTTCTATCAGATTGGTCGTGGGAATTTTTGGGTCGTTTTGGATCAGGGCAGAGTTAGGGGAACGATTTCCCTTCTGGATCTTGGCCATCAGCAGGGCGCCCTGCGGAAAATGTTTGTCGACCAGGATTTCAGGGGGGATACACCTGGGATCGCAGGCCTGTTGTTGGAAACCCTGCTCAATTGGGCCCGGCTGCAGGCAATACAGGAAGTTCTTCTCGGAACAACGCCAAAGTTATTTGCCGCACATAGATTTTATGAGAAAAAGGGGTTTGCTGAGATTGCCAAAGATCTTCTGCCCTCGGCCTTCCCCGTAATGAAAGTGGATACCCGATTTTATCACATTCGTCTCTGAGCCGCCATGCATGGAAGTGATTTCTGATGTCCGGGTCAACCGGCCGGAGGTTCAATCATGAAGGGGATATTTCTATTTTCCGGTGGCGGCCGGTTTTATTTTTGTGACACGAACGGCAATGAATATGCGGTTTGGTCGGAATGCGGGACACAGCGGATACCGCGCCAGACCGTTAACTGGATTCATTTGCAGGGAGGAATACT
>Ga0180009_10001957_pt1 | contig 24427 bp, 26 predicted proteins | sample OS_PC_MetaG_FD_123537 | JGI IMG/M metagenome (GOLD analysis project Ga0180009, IMG submission 123537) | Groundwater microbial communities from the Aspo Hard Rock Laboratory (HRL) deep subsurface site, Sweden - OS_PC_MetaG | ecosystem: Environmental > Aquatic > Deep subsurface > Groundwater...
CCGGCCACGCTTCCGGATAGCGAGCCCCTCACCTGATGGGGGACGAATAAAGAGGAGACCCTTAGCCGGCAATCGCGGCAAACAAAGGCAGTCGCTGGCGGTTCCTTGATGCTTGCCGGATCCCCGCCTTCGCGGGGATGACGTCTCGCCGTCGCGGGGATGACGTCTGGGGAAACCCGGTGTGGTTCATCCACCAACGTCGCCCGGCCTTTTCGCATCCGCGCCAAACCGCCCGGCCCAGACGCGATCACGCCGATAGCCTCGACATACACTCCAGGTACCGTCATCCCGGCGCAGGCCGGAATCCAAACACGAGTATTGGATTGAGCGGTGTTGGCACAAGGACAGCGCAACGAGGCAGAGTTCCCGGCGGAACTGCCCGCAGGGCAAGGGCTGCCTAGGTTCCCACAAGACGAATTCTGTTTTGGGGTCCGACATGATTAGCATGAAGCGCCAGCATCACGAGCGCGACACAGCCGGCAGGTTTGCAATTCTCACCGTCGGCGACAACGAGGCCGCACGCTGGTCGCACACCCTCGACAACGTGGACGTCAGAGGGTTCAGCGGCCGCTCTGGCGACGGCGAAGATGCGCAGCTGCAGCTTCTGGCCCTCAACCGAGGTTATGACGCCGTCTTCATCGCCGGCTTCGGCGCAGGTGCGGAAGACGCGCTGCAACTGGCGGTCCGCTTCCCCAACCACATTCATGGTATCGTCCTCTTCACTCCGCAGATCCGCAGGACATCCGGCAGGTGGCTTGCCGCAAACGTCTGCGCGCCACTCCGCGCCGTGCTGCAGCTCCTCGCGAGTTACCTCGCACGGGCATCAGGCCTGGAATTGAACGTCACGCACCGAGCCCGCCTGAGCCTGGGCGATATCACTCAGCCGGTCCTGATCTTTCACCCGCGCGCCGGCCGCAACGCAGATATCAAGGTTGCAGCAACACTCCAGCGCCGCCTCGGCGGCCCCGTCGAAGTCCAGTTCGTCGGCCCGGGAGCCGATGTCGAAACGGTCAGCCCCCTGAACCCGGCGCTGAGCCGGCGCTGCTCGGAATTTACCGCGCGCGTGGCAGCCGGCGCCGAAGGACGGCGCGCCAAACGCCAGCAGTCAGCCGCCGGCAATGCTGCGCCGTCGGCATCGGCGCCCCCGGTCCTCGTTACCCAGCTTGGCCACGCATGAAGCGAATTCACACCCGCTGCGGCCAGCGCGAAGAAGTTTTTTGAGATCAAATTCCATATTGAGACGGCCCCGGAATACCCGCGCCGGTGAAATTTTCGCTGGCCGTTTCCTGCGGAACAGCGCGTGCGCGCCATCAGCGGCATTCTTCTTCTCAGGCAACCACCAAAACGGGCCGCAACGGCTCGGCAAAGCAAACAGACTTCAGGCTCATACAGAACATCCGCGAGAAGGAGCGACGACAATGACCAAAGCAGCCCTCATCCTGGTAGCCATCGCCACCGCAACAGCAGCCTTCGCAGCCGCCCCCGCCCACGCCGGCGGCAAGCGCCTCCACTTCGGCGGCCCGCTCGGCTCGTTCGTCGCGACTCCGTTCGCAAAGAGTGCGGCTCATAGCAACCATGCCAGCAACCGCGCTCACGCCGACAAGCAGGCCGCCCAGCGCCGCGCCGAAGCCAAGAAGACGGCTGCCCGCAACGCACATGCCAAGAAGCTTGCTGCTCAGCAGGCCGCCGCCCGCAACGCGCAGCAAAAAGTGGAAGTCGCCAAGGTTGAAACCAGCACCGAAACCAAGTCGGATTGGAAAGCTCCGGTCAGGGCTTCCGCGATCGCCGGCACCAACACACTGAACTTCAGCAATAATGACAAGCCGGCCGCGACCAGAACTGAAGTTGCCCCGGCCGAACCGATCGAGACCGCCAGCCTCCAGAAGGAGACCGCAGAAGTCGCGGAACTGGAGTGCAAGCGCTACATCGCCTCCGCCGGCCTGACGATCACGGTCCCTTGCGGCCAATAAGCGAACAACCCCTCCACGAGACGACAAGTTGCCCAGCTCGCGAGCCCGGCGGCGCGGGCCTTAACCAAGGCCGGCGCCGTTTGCTATTCGCCAACAAAGAGGTCGAAGCCGGGGGCACGTCCTGCTATTCTGATATCAGCCAGAGTTCGTACACTTCACAAAAATCGATTCAGTGCGCTGATGGTCCATCGGTGGGGAAGCCATAATGAGACGAATTTTGATGATTGCCATTGCAGTGATCCTCGCGGCTGGCGCCTATCTGAGCGCCCCGGCCAACGCCGGCGACAAGAACCTGCATTTTGGCGGGCCGCTTGGCACGTTCAAAGCAACGCCGCACGCAAAGAGTCCAAATTCCGCCCACGGCAACTATTCCAAGAAGCCCCCGCCGGACGCCGCAGCACGTCGCGCCGCTGCAAAGAGGGCTGCATCGGGAAAAGCCGCCGCTCGCAGGACAGCCGCCAGGAAAGCGGCAGCCTCAAAACACGCCGCAGAGAAACGGGCCGCAGAGAAACGCGCCGCCGCCAACCCGGCAACAAATGACGCTAAGCCCGACTCGAAGTCATCGACCGATGACGGCGAAGAAAAGTTCGCACCTGTCAAAGCCTCCGCGATTGCCGCAACCAACACCCTGAAATTCCGTCCCGAACCGCCTCCGGAAGACAGCGCGGCTGATGACAACCCCAACGCAGCCGGGGCCGCTGACGCTGCTTTCGACCCCCACGAGTGCAAAAGATACATTCCAAGCGCCGGCATGACTGTTTCCGTGCCATGCCCTCGCGACCCGTAGCCGACAGCCGGACAGCCTCGGTTTTGCTGACGCCGGGACCTGCCAGGGAAGCCGGGCCAAAGATTGCAACGCCTCCCTGCCAGGGTATTGCCAATTGAGTACCCCCCGTAACAGCGCCTGCCGGAGATCCCGGGCATTCTCCTTCTCAAGCAACGAGGCCGGCCAACCGCCGCCGACCCGAAACGAGGCTCAATAAGGTTTACGAGAAGGACTTAGGGGACGATGACAAAGACAGCACTCATCCTGGCCGCAATCGTTGGCGCCACGGCAGCATTCGCAACCGCCCCGGCAGAGGCAGGTTCGCGCCTCCAGTTCGGCGGCCCCCTCGGATCGTTCGAGGCAACGCCATACGCCAAGAGCTCGCGTTACGGCCACAACAGCCATTCAAGCAAGCACTCCTCCCACCGCTCAGCGAAAGCCGCCGCCGAGAGCGCCGCAGCCAAGAAGGCATATGCCCGCAAGCTGGCGGCCCAGAAAGCCGCGAAAGAGGCCGCGGCCCGCAAGTATGCAGCCCAGAAGGCCGCCCAAGAGAAACTCGCAGCCCACAAGCTTGCCGCCCAGAAGATCGCAGCAAACCGCGCCGCCACCGAAAAGATCGCCGCCAAGAAGGCTGCAGCCGCCAAGAAGCTCAGCCTGGCCCAGCGCGACGAGCCCCAAGGCAAGGCAGTTGCTAACTCTGAAACGACGGGCGTGACGAACAAGGTTGCCCCGGTCAGGGCCTCCGCCATCGCCGGCACCAATACGCTGGATTTCGACCGCGACGAGGCTGAACTTGCAGCCCTTCCGGAAACGCAGCCCGCAACGGCCGCCGTCGGGAAATCCGCAGCCGAACCGGTCCAGAACGAAGTCCACGACGAGAAAGCCGAATTGGAGTGCAAGAAGTACATTCCCAGCGCCGGCCTGACGATCACAGTCCCCTGCGGTTCATGAACCAGAAGGCGGGACGCTAATCTAAACACCGCGCCGGCCTTGCAAAAGTCCGGTGCGGAAGGTTCTTCAATGGCTGTGCCTGGCACGCCGGAAACGCTAAAGCCGTGAATATGCTACCTTGAGCAAATTTCCGGCCTCACGCGAGACGAATGAGAGACGAGGTGAATGACATGCAGGCCAGTGCAGCGATTGAAGGTGGAGCGGGTGCCGCGACCGCGGGGCCCCGGCGCAGATTGCGGATGGCGCCGAAACTCGCTTACCGCAACCTGTTCCACGACAAGGTCAGCCTGTTCGTCACGCTGATCGGCATCGTCTTCTCGGTCGTGCTGTTGTCGTTCCAGTCCGGCATCTACCTTGGCATCGAACGCACCATTGCCGCGGTCCTCGACCAGACCAAGGGCGAACTCTGGGTGGTTCCGATCGGCACCAAGAGCGTCGACGATCCCTCCCTTCTGCCGGGTCGCGAGAAATATACCGTTTTGTCTGTACCGGGTGTCGAGAACGTCGAAACGCTGTCCATGGGCTTTGCCCGCTGGCGCAAGCAGCACGGCGGCGCCACCACCGTGCTCGTGGTCGGGTCCGACTGGAACGCCGGCGGCCTCAAGCCATGGAACGTCATCGACGGCAGCGTCGATCAGCTCGCGGCCCCCAAGATGGTTGCCGTGGACCGCACATACTTCAAGGACCTCGACGTCAAGGGGTTGGGAGATCCTGCCGAGATCAACGGCATGACGGTCAAGGTCGGGGCGATCACCAACAAGATTCGCTCGTTCACGACCATGCCCTACATCTTCACCACGCTCGGCCGCGCCCAGATCATGCTCGGCGCCGCCCAAGAGCAGGGCTCCTACGCCCTCGTCACCGTCAAGCCGGACGCCGATGTCGCCGCGGTCCAGGAGTCCATCCAGGCCCGCCTGCCGGATGCCGAGGTGCTGACGCGGGAAAGCTTCCGCAACCGCTCGATCAACTACTGGCTGTTCCACACCGCGGCAGGCTCCGGCCTTATCGCCGGAACGGCGCTGGCCATCATCGTCGGCATCGTCATCGTCGCCCAGACGCTTTACGCCAGCACCAAGGACCACCTCAACGAATTCGCCACCTTGCGCGCGCTTGGCGCTTCGGCCGGCTACATCATCCAGGTCATCCTGTTGCAGGCCCTGTTCTCAGCCATTGTCGGTTATGCGCTCGGCATGACGCTGACGCTGGGGATATTCAAGCTTGCCGAGAATACGACCCTCAACGTGGTGATGACGCCGGGGCTCGCGGGATTGCTGTTCGCGACCACCATCGCGATGTGCATGTTCGCTGCCATCTCGGCGATCTTCAAGGTCATCCGCATCGATCCCGCCGGCGTCTTCAGCCGCTGAAGCCAAACCTCAGGGGGCGGCCGACCGACCGCCCCTGTACTCCCGGAAACTGCCGGCAAACGGAACTTCATATAGGCTCTTCAGGATGTTAGGGAGCCGACAAAATAGCACTTCGAGGAAGGACGAAATGAGCAACTTACAAGCCGCCCGAAAAAAGCCCAAGCCTCTGCTCGTGGCCGACAATATCGTCAAGGTGTTCGGTACGGGTGCCGGCGAGGTACAGGTCCTGAAAGGCGTCCATCTCGATCTCCTGCCCGGCGAGTTGACCTTGCTGATGGGCCCGTCCGGCAGCGGCAAGACAACGCTGCTGTCGATCCTCGGCTGCATTCTGAGGCAGACGCGCGGCGACCTCGAGATCGCCGGCACCAAGACGAACAAACTGAGCGCTGAAGCCATGGCCGACCTCAGGCGAAACCACGTCGGTTTCGTCTTCCAGTCCTACAACCTGTTTCCGACGCTGACCGCGATGGAGAATGTCATGCTGGCGCTCGACGTGCGCGGCAGGCTGCCGGCCGATGCCCCGCAACGCACCAAGGCGGCCCTCGATGCCGTCGGCCTCTCGCACCGCATCAACACGTATCCAGCCAAACTGTCGGGTGGCGAAAAGCAGCGCGTGGCCATCGCCCGTGCCCTGGCCGGATCGCCCTCCGTGATGCTCGCAGACGAACCGACCGCAGCCCTCGATTCCGAGAACGGCCAGTCGGTCATGCAGTTGATGTCGGATGTCTCGAAGGACCACAGCCGCGCGGTTCTCTGCGTCACGCACGATCACCGCATTCTGAAATACGCCGATCGCATCATCCGCATCGAGGACGGGGTCATCTCGACCGACGAGCGGCCCAAGGAAGACGCTGTGGCAAGGGCAAACATGGAACGGCTCGCCGCAGAGGGTGCTCATTGAAGTGACACGCGCCGGATGCCCCGCACGTCGGCGGCCGCCGCAAACCGCCAGAACCAAATCGTGAGACAATTGCTGAGAGATCGGGAGCAAAGACGATGAAGCGAATTCGAAGTGCCATTGCAGTGCTGAGCCTGATCGGCGCCGGCCTGCTGCTGCCCGGCTGGACCGGAACTGACGAAGCCCGTGCCGCCGAATCAGAGACGCCGTGGGTCGTCGCGGCTCCAGGGCGCCTTGAGCCAAAGGGCGGCATGATCAACATCGGCACCGCCATCATCGGCCGTGTCGCGGAAGTCTACGTTGCCCTCAACGATGAAGTCGAGAACGGCGAACTGCTCCTGAAGCTCGACGACGCCGAAGCCCGCGCCCGTCTCGCCGCTGCAGAAACGCAAGCCGACGTCCGCGAGAAGGCGCGCGACGACGGTAATCTCAACAAGGACCGCAAGGACGTTCGCGACGCCGAGGACGAAGTCTACCGCGCCGAGCGCGCCGCCACCGGCGCCCGCATCGAACTCGACTACGCGCTGTCCGGACGCCGCAACGGCACGGTTACGGAACGCACGCTGCGCGATGCCAGGCGCCGCCTCGAACAGGCCGAAGACCGCGTCCAGAAAGCCCGCGTCAAGGTTGCCCGCGCCCAGGCCGATCCCAACCTTCCCGCGCCGACCCCTGCCGAAGCAGCCGTCAGCGAAGCCCGCGCCCAGGTCGCCATCGCTGAAGCCCTTCTCGACAAGACACGCGTCCGCTCGCCCCGCACCGGCCGGGTTCTGATCCTGCGCGCCAAGTCGGGCGAGATGGTCGCCCCCAACCCGCAAGCGCCACTCGTCGTCATTGGCGACATGAGCGCCCTGCAGGTTACCGCAGAAGTCGATGAAGCCGACGTCGCCAAGGTCGAAGTCGGACAGAAGGCCTACGTCACCTCGATCAGCTATCCCGACAAGGAATACGAGGGGAAGGTCTCGAAGGTGGCCCCGGCTTTGGCGAGTCCGGAGATCATGCAGCGCGGCGCCCGCCGCCCGACCGACGTCGAAATCCTCGAAGTCACGATCGAACTTGAAGGGGACGTGCCGCTGTTGCCGGGCATGCGGGTAGACGCCTTTTTTCGTAAGTAGCCCCACACCGGCTTTTGCTCCGGGCAAACCATCGAAGTCCTACCCGACGAAAATTGCCCGCGCTGACTGATCGTCTCGACGCAATTTGACAAAGCCCGCCGAGGCGTCCCGCGGCGGGCTTTGTTGCAGCCAGCCAGCTGCCCTACAGCATTGCAGAAAACGTGTTTAACTTCAGCACGTTCACCGGGCGAATTTTACCTTGTTCCTGTCGCCTGCGGAACAGCGCGGTGCGACCACAAGCCTCACACTCCCGTCAGCTGAAACAAGTGTGCCCACCTCGCGCAACGAGGCTTCCGGCACCGCTAGCAACAGGAGCGTGCCATGCAAGGACGCATCGTCAAATTCCACGAAACCCTGAACGTCGGCGTGATCCGCACCGAAGACGGAAAGAAGGTCCGCTTCGCACCGGCCGATGTTCGCAACCCGAACGGGCGCTTCGTCGGCTACGACGTCGATTTCGTGAAGCCGGGCCCCGGCCGCAAGGCGAAGGACATCATCCTCCTCACCGGGTCGCCATGGCAGGTATTCGCCAAGCCGCAAAAGACGGGTGGCAATGCTGCCGGCGGGAGGGCGTCGTGATGAACCGGCATCTCGAACTAACCGACATCGCCCCCGCACCGAAAGCAGTGATGCTGGCGGCCCTCTCGGCCGTCGTCCAGTCGGGACGCGCCCGGGTCTTCTTCGAAGGTGCCGCAGTGGCCGACCGCAAGGCTGTGGAACAGGCCTTCTGGAACGACTACGACGGCAACATCACCGAGGGCGGCCTTGCCTTGATCCGGCTATGGCAGCTTGTCGACGTCCTGCAGTCGCGCCGATTGCAGCATCTGCTTTTGCAAAACGGTTTCCGCTTCATCGAAGCTGCCGCCATTGCCGCCGGCGAATTGCGGCTCAACCTCGACTGGGGCTTCATGCCGCAACGGCTGTACTGGGCCATTTCCGCTGTCGAGACGGCGCGCCAGGCCGAGCAGCCGGCGCCAGCCCGCCTCACCCCCCTCGAACTCGCCGTATTGCCGCTCGCAGCGTGACCGGAGCGCCGGCCAGCCGGCACTCCACCGCTCAATGGCGCATCAGCCCGACGTACACGAATTTGTGGCCGATAAGCCCGACGCACCGCAAAGATCAAGACTTCGCCCTTGACAGGGGACCGCTCAGCCATGGCAAAAGCCCTAACTTGCCAACTTGGCTTACCGAAACGTCCGGACCAGTACCGGCTCTGTCACACGGGAACGATCAACGATGGCCATCACCGCCGAGGCGATCACGCAATCCATGCTCGCCAGCATGGCGAACTCGAAATCGAGCGACCAGCCCTACCGGCACTGGTTCCTGACATCCTGCCTTCCCGATGACGCCATCGCAGCCACCAACACCCTGCCCTTCGCGGCACCCGAACTCGGCGGCGTTTCCGGCAAGCGCGAACTGCACAATAAGACCCGAACGTATTTTGACGCCGACAACATGGTCCGCTTCCCCGTCTGCAAGGCGCTCAACGAAGCCTTCCAGTCCGAGGCGCTGACCCGCGCCATCGCCGAACACTTCGGCACCGATCTCAACGCCAGCTTCCTGCGCGTCGAATACGCCCAGGACATCGACGGCTTCTGGCTGGAGCCGCACACCGATCTCGGCGTCAAGGTGTTCACGATGCTGCTGTACGTCTCGGATGATCCGACCCACTGCGATCTCGGTACCGACATCTACGAGGCCGACAAGCGTCACTTCGGCCGCTCGCCGTTCCGCTCGAACGCAGCCATGGTGTTCGTCCCCGGAGACAATACCTATCACGGCTTCGAACCGCGCAAGATCGAAGGCATCCGCAAGTCGATCATCATCAACTACGTGACGGACGACTGGCGTGCCCGCGAACAGCTCGCATTCGACGGCCACCCGATCAGCCATTAAAATAGACCGTGTTCATCGTCGATAGGGGCGGTCAGGAAGTAAGTATCCCCCAGCAAAGCCGGGGGGCCTCCTAAGGTCGGCTAGGTTTGGAACACACCAGAAATGGAAGGGCGTCTCAAAAGATGTGCTCCTGTGCGTCGTATCTCGACTAAGAGGTGAGCGTCTGCCCACGCGATCTCCTCCAATTGCCAAGACAGCCGCTCGGTGTTCGGCAAATCGGAAAAAACGAAAACAGCCGGGCGCTTACTCGATTCAGGCGCTGAGAAAAATTACGGTGCTGGCACGATACGCAGATAGGGCAATGGCGCTTTCCAGCCGTCGGGATACTTCTCTTTCGCCTGCTCATTGGAGACAGCCGGCACGATGATCACATCTTCTCCATGCTTCCAGTTCACTGGCGTCGCCACCTGATGCTTGGCCGTGAGTTGGCAAGAGTCGATCAACCGAAGCACCTCGTCGAAATTCCGGCCCGTGCTCATCGGATAGGTGATCATAGCTTTGATCGCCTTGTCCGGGCCGATGATATAGATGTTGCGGACGGTCTGGTTATCGATCGGCGTACGCCCTTTCGACGAATTGCCGGCGTCGCCAGGAAGCATGCCGTAGAGCTTTGCCACATTCAGCTCGGCGTCACCGATCATTGGGTAGTTTATTGCATTGCCCGTAGCTGCCGCGATATCCTTGGACCATGCCGTGTGATCTTCAACCGGGTCTACACTGAGGCCGATGATTTTGCAGTTACGTTTATCGAATTCTGACTTCATGCCGGCCAAGCATCCAAGCTCTGTCGTACAGACAGGTGTGAAGTCCTTCGGATGCGAAAAAAACAGGCACCATGAGCTGCCTATCCAGTCATGAAAACTGATTTTTCCTTCGGTGGTATCTGCTTGAAAATCGGGGGCAATGCTGCCAATGGATAGGGTCATGATTTCCTCCCTTTAAGATTGCATTACAGTCTTGAGCTGCCACCCGCCTGCTACCCGATAAAGCCAAACATATTGCATGAGCATCCCTATATCGCGGCGAAAAATGTGGGGTAACGAAAAGGTGAGAGTAGGTCCCAACTTTAGGCTGGCGGTTCCTTTCAATGTTAGCAAACGAAGGAGCAACAGTAACCGACTAGTCTCGCAGTTCCCGCCTAATTCGGAAACGCGCTAAAGCCAGTCCACCGAGAGTGAACGACCCTTACTCCGGCGCGCCCTTCGCGGAAACGTCGTAACCGCAGGCCTCCAGGCCGGCGATGACGCGCTGCAGGTGCGCACGGTCGCGCGTCTCGATAACGACGTGCAGTTCGGCCCCCTTGGCCGGCAGATCGGTGAAGACCCGCTGGTGGTAGACCTCGACCACGTTGGCTTCCGCCTCCGCGATCGCCCTCGACACCATGGCGAGTTGCCCGGGCCTGTCGGGTATGTCGATCGTCAACTGCGTCAGGCAGCCCTGTCGCGCGAGTTCGCGTGTCAACACGCTTGCCAGCAGGCGTGTATCGATATTGCCGCCGCACAGGACCAGCCCGACCTTGCGCCCTTTGAAGCGCTGAGGCTCGGCGATCATCGCTGCGAGCCCCGCCGCCCCCGCGCCCTCGACCACCGTCTTCTCGATCCCGATCAGAAGGCTGACCGCCCGCTCCAACTGCGCTTCGCTGACGAGAACGATATCGTCGACGAATTTACGCACGATCGGAGTGGTGATCTTGCCCGGCGACTTGACCGCGATGCCTTCGGCCAGCGTGTCGCCGCGCATTGGCAGATCTTCACCGCCAATCACGTTGTACATGGAAGGATAAAGCCGCGCCTGTACCCCGATCACTTCGATCTCCGGCCTGATAGCTTTGGCGGCGATTGCAATCCCAGAGATCAGGCCACCGCCGCCGATCGGGATCACCAGGACGTCGAGATCGGGTACCTCGCCCAGCATTTCGAGTGCGATTGTCCCCTGTCCCGCAATCACCAGCGGGTCGTCGTAGGGATGCACGAAGGTTAGTTCATGCTCGCGGCCATACTCGTGGGCGAATTCGGCTGCTTCTTCGAGTTGCGTCCCCTTGAGGAGGACGGTGGCGCCGTGCCCGCGCGTATTCTCGACTTTCACCGTCGGAGTCGGCTCCGGCATCACGATAAAAGCCGGAATCCCGAGGCGTTGCGCATGATAGGCAACACCCTGCGCATGATTGCCCGCCGACATCGCAATGACGCCCTTGCTTCGTTCCTGATCGGTCAGCGTCAACAGCTTGTTCAACGCCCCGCGCTCCTTGAACGAACCGGTGAATTGCAGGTTTTCCCGCTTCAGCCAGACCTTCGCGCCGAACATGTCCGACAGCGTCCGGCTGCGGTCGAAGTCGGTCACCTCGACGGCACCCGCGATATTTTTCGCGGCCGCTTCGACCGACGCCAGCACCACTGCCGCGGTTTCGGCGGCTGCCTTTGCTGCTTGCCCGCCCTCAAATTTCGCGCCCAACCTGCCACCCTCATCTCGACGGGGCACGCCCCGCACAGCCGGTCAACTTGTCCGAACGGCACTTTTCCTTTGCCCGGACCCACCCACAGTGGCTACAAAGTTTCGAAATCACAACAACCACGACTTCAGGAAGTGTTGGTCAAAAAAAACAACCACGACTTCAGGAAGTGTTGGTCAAAAAAAACAACCACGACTTCAGGAAGTGTTGGTGAGAGAGAAACCAACACGACTTCAGATCGTCAACACTGCGCAAGCTTATGTTGAGCATGGAAGGTTGTCAGTAGCGACGCCCGTTGCCAGGTGTCAAATGATGACGACAGGCAAGCTCGTCCCGGCACGCCGAGAGTTGCTGTTGAAGAACCAATTCCCCAAGATGAGGAGCGAGAAATATGGCCAAGGTTGCATTCATCGGGTTGGGCGTCATGGGTTACCCGATGGCCGGCCACCTCCTAAAGAAGGGCGGCCATGACCTCACCGTCTACAACCGCACCTTTTCCAAGGCCGAGAAGTGGGTCGGCGAACACGGCGCCGGCCGCGCTGCAAAGACGCCCGCCGAAGCCGCCAGGGATTGCGATTTCGTCTTCTGCTGCGTCGGCAATGACGACGACCTGCGTGCCGTCACGCTCGGCGAAAGCGGGGCTTTCTCCGCCATCAAGGCCGGCGCTGTCTTTATCGACAACACCACGGCCTCCGCCGACGTCGCCCGCGAGCTCTATGCCGCCGCCAAGGTCCACGGTTTCGACTTCATCGACGCCCCCGTATCCGGCGGCCAGGCCGGCGCCGAGAATGGCGCGCTGACCGTCATGTGCGGCGGTGAAGAAGCCGTTTTTGCGCGCGCCGAGCCGGTCATTTCGGCCTATGCGCGCATGGTCAACCTGATCGGTGCACCCGGCGCCGGCCAGTTGACCAAGATGGTCAACCAGATTGCCATCGCCGGCCTCGTTCAGGGCTTGTCGGAGGCCATCCATTTCGCCCAGAAGGCCGATCTCGATGTGACCAAGGTGATTGCGACGATCTCCAAGGGCGCCGCCCAGTCCTGGCAGATGGAGAACCGTTGGGAAGGCATGACGGCCGGTAGGTTCGACTACGGTTTCGCCGTCGACTGGATGCGCAAGGACCTCTCGATCTGCCTCGACGAAGCCCGCCGCAACGGCGCCAGCCTGCCCGTCACCGCGATCGTCGACCAGTTCTATTCGGAAGTGCAGAAGATGGGCGGCAGCCGCTGGGATACCTCAAGCCTGATCGCGCGCCTCAACGCCGCCGACCGCAAGCTAGTGTAGCGCATCTAACGTTTGGTACCCATTAGCGGCTGGCGTATCGACCAAACGTTAGATGCAAAAGCTACACTAGAGCAACATCCGATCTGACGGAATCGCTATCAGCGATTCCCGGATCGGATAAAGTTGCTCTAGAATCATGGATGTAGAGCATTTTCATCCGACCACTAAAACGCCAATGCGTTTCCGTGTGATCGGATAATGCTCTAGAATCATACAGTTGCTAGTGTTCCTTATGGTTCTGACATTTGCTCTGCACAGTGCCGCAAGAGAAACAAATGGCAGAACCGGAACACTAGGTTAAGCGCGAGGCAGCAGTCGTGAGCGATCCCGCAGCCGTTGATCCGGCCGGCGATGACCCTGAGGCCAGGGCGCTGAAGGAAGCCATGGCCGCCGTCAATCCCGTCTACCAGTGGCTCGGGATCGTGATCCTGCGCGCCGGCACGCAAAGCGCCCGTTTCGCCATGGACGTCAAACCCCAGCACGCCAATACCTTTGGCGTCTGCCACGGCGGCATCGTCTTCGCGTTTGCCGATCTTGCCCTCGGCTTCACATGCAACGCCCGCGGCGAGCGCGCTGCCACGGCGGATGCGTCGATCGACTTTCTCAAGCCCGTGCCGCTGGGCGACCGCCTGATCGCCGACGTCACCTTGACCGCGCTCAGCGGGCGAAATGCCTACTACGGCGTCCACTTGAGCCTTGCCAGCGCTCCCGGCGTCCCGGTCGGACTTGTCCGTGGCCGCATGCGCATAACCGGCGGTCCGCTGCTCCCGTCCTCGTGAATCCGCGTGCACGTTTCGGGATCGGGCAACAGTTCGGGCACGCTTTCTGGCGCCGGCGTCGCGTTTCAGCGCTTGGTTTGATTGCCCTTGCCGGCGGGAAGCGCGAAATGCAGCGGCAGCGCCGTCGTGTATTTGATCTGCTCGATAGCGAAAACCGACGACACCTTGGCGATCTCTATCCGGGAAATCAGTTTTTTGTAAAACTTGTCGTAAGCGGCGATGTCCGGCACTACCACGCGCATCAGATAGTCGATCTCACCCGCCATCCGGTAGAACTCGACGACCTCGGGAAAGTCCACCACGGCCTCGTGGAACCGCTCCAGCCACGCGTTACTGTGCTGGTCCGTCTTGATCTGCACGAAGACCGTCACGCCGGCGTTGATGCTTTCCGGATCGAGCACGGCGACCTTGCGCTTGATGATGCCGGCCTCTTCCAGCTTCTGAATGCGCCGCCAGCACGGCGTGGTCGACAGTCCGACCTCCTTGCCAATCTCCGCGACAGCCCGGGTCGCGTCCTCCTGCAAAACACGCAGAATCTTGATGTCCATCTCATCGAGCATCAACCTCCCCTTTCTGTAACGGCACCTGCTTTGGGATCGGCAATCCTCCGACGATTTCTGAAGAAGCCAGCCAAATATGCGTGATCCGGCCGAAGCAGCATTGAGATAAAGCAATATTGTCTTTAGACGTGAGACTCGAAATTACATCACGTACGAAAAATAGATCTTACGCAACACCAAATTCACGGCATCGACTAAAACCGTCCCCAGTTCGTCAACCGATCAAGACGATCCCAGGATCCGGCCTACCAGGGCACGCAGATCCGGCAGCAGTTCGGCTTCAAACCAGGGATTGCGCTTGAGCCACGCGTTGTTCCGCCAGGAGGGATGCGGCAGCGGAACCATTCTCGGCCCGCCTTCGCGATCGAACTGCCGCCACCCGGCCACCGTCTCACTCAATGTTCTGCGATTGCGCGGCCCCAGATGCCAGGCTTGCGCATACCTGCCGACCAGCAGCGCCGCCTGCAGGCTTGGCAATTCGTCCAATACGCGCTGGCGCCACTGCGGGGCGCATTCGCTTCGTGGCGGCAGATCGGCACCCTTCGCGGAGTAGCCCGGAAAGCAAAACCCCATCGGCAGCACCGCGACCCGCGCGGCATCGTAGAAGTCTTCCTCGCTGATCCCCATCCACGATCTCAGCCGCACACCTGAAGGATCGGTGAAAGGGCGACCGCTTATATGCACCTTGACGCCCGGCGCCTGGCCGAAGACGCCGATCCGTGCAGTTCTGGAGACTTGCAGGACGGGGCGTGGGTCGTGCGGCAGGGGCGGTCCGACCGGCTGCTCCACGCAAAGCCGGCAGGCCTTGATCTCACGACAAAGGTTCTTCAGGCCGTTGCCGCCGGCCATGCTTCGTCCATCCGCCATCCCGCCTTCCGCAAGAGCAACATCTGATCTGACGCAATCGCCGAAGGCGATTTCCCGATCGCATAAAGTTGCTCGAGAATGATCTAGCTAGACCTCGATCACCAGGCCATCGTGGGCAATCATCACGCGCGGTTCCTCGACGTCCCGCAGGTGTGCCAGCATCGGCCGGCTCATATGTGTCAGAAGAATCCGCCTGGCCGTGATATCGCCGAGCTTTTCCCGCAGCGCCAGCCAGTTCGTATGGTAGCGCAGCCCAGGCTGGTAGGCAAAACACTCGTTGATGTGCAAATCGGCACCTTCAGACAGTTGAAACAGCCCGTCGACCCATTCCGTGTCGCCGGAATAACTGAGCACCTTGTCGCCGAATTCGAAGCGCAATCCGTGCGATGGAGCGCCCGATGGATGACAGACTTCTATCGCCGAACAGCTGAGCCCGCGCCAGTCGAACGTCGCCGCCGTATCGTGTTCGTGGAACTGGAGTTCGAAGTGGGTCTCTTTTCCGGTACTGCCTGGAAACAGCGCTTCCGCGGTGGTCAGATAGCGGGCTTCGATGCCCTGCGGCCCGACGATGATGAGCGGTCGTGTTCGCTTCTCCACATGCCGGGCATAGAGCACCCACCAGATCAGACCTGCGAAGTGATCGCCATGCAGATGCGAGATGAAGATGGCGTCGACGCCTACCGGATCCAGTCCGGCTCGCTCCATCCCGATCAGGCTGGACGCACCGCAGTCGATGAGAAAATTGAATTCCCCCGTCGCCACATGAAAACACGTCTGGAGTCGTCCGCCCGAGCCGAATGCATCGCCTGAGCCGACTATGGTCAGCTTCATTGTTTGTGTCCTGTCCAACCCTGCCAGTCAAAAGTGCGGGCACACACGATAGATCGTCTGTTCCCCAGGGAACAGGCAACAAAGCGCGACGGCCGCAAAAAGCCGCAGGGAGGTGATTTTTTCCTTACCGGTCGGACGCTCGTGCAGCGCATCTGACGCGTGCTACCCGCTCGCGAGCGGCCTCGCAGCAAACGCTGCAACGCCTTTTCCATGTTGGCTTCCCCGATTCTCTGACGCGGGACCTCCCGCTCGCTCATGCCGGGATGCTGGCGGAAGGCCTCGGCGACAGCAAGAAAGAACCCCGGCTCGGCCCGGCGATTCCACATCCCGATTCGTGCCTCTTCAATAGGCGCCGCCTATGATTTTCATAATCGTTACCTCACCTTTGATCCGCCAGATAGATCGCAACCCCGGTCCCGGTAGAAAGGCGTCGGTTTGGAATTCAGCAGCCCGCCCGTCAAAATACAGCCGAGAACATCATAGACCATACGTGATCTTTTTTTCGCGATTTACCGGATCGTAATAAGTTGTTCTGTTATCAGCACGGCGAAAGTCAGAACCTTTCGCACCCATTCTTTGATCACAACCCAATATTGCGTTCCCTGCGCCAATCCCGGGGCGGTGTGAATTCCCCGGCCCAAAGCCCTTTTCCGCCGGTCTTCGCTGCTTTCTCCTCATCGCGAAACCGGCCGTAGGCCACCGCAAAGCCTTGCGCTACCATTTCCCGGTTGAGGTCGATGTTACCCGCCTTGCACAACGCGAGTAGCCGGTCGTGCTTGTCGATTTCGAGGCCCTTGCAGAAGACTTTCCCGCCTCCGATCAAGCGTTGCAGGAGTTTGCGCGCCTCTTCCCCGCACGCGTATTCGCGGCCGTCGCGACGGCAGGATTGCCTGCCCTCGGGCGCATCGATGCCTTGCATGCGCACTTCCCGGCCGGCAACATGAAGGCTATCCCCATCGATAGCGCGCGCCGTGCCCTCGACATCCACAACCCGCCCGGCGGGCCTCAAAGCGTCAAACAACAGACCGATCAAAACGAGCACAAGTCCGGCCCATTTCAATGCGCCGCGCCTGCTGAAGAGTTGTAAAGCCCGTTTCATAATGTTGCCATATCGGATTGTATCAATTTGATAAACGATAAGTTAGTGAATTTGGTAGAAATTAACCGGCATCGAATGATAGGATATCGAATCCTGTTGCCAGACTCGTGTTTTGGATCGGACGCTTGGAGTCCGGGTGCAGTTCGTCAAGCGGCTATGAATCCGGAACGAAGACAAAAACTTGACTGGTTTTCCGGCGGTGACGCTTCGGCAAAGAAGTGTCGGAGTTGGAATACTGGTCATTCTATCTCCTGCAATCACGGCATTCGATAATAAAGAACCGCCCGAATTGGGAACTGCGAACCGGATGGATAAGTCGGTGAAATCCGAAGAAATCGCTCGGCTGAGAGGCCGCCGCGAGGCGCGCAGGCGATCGAGCGAGCAACTGCGCACCATCCGCACCCAATTGTCGACGGGTTCGACCGTCAAGCCGGAGTTCGAGTACGAACTTCTCTCGATGTTCGTGCGCAACGAGATTGCGGCCGCCGCAACCATGCCGGCGCTTTCGATCATCCTGTCGATTGCCTCGATGCTTTGGGCGACCCCGCTCGAAGCAGCCCTCTGGCTGGTCCTCGTCATCTCCTCCAAAGTCTTCCTCCTGGAGTTGTGCCGCCGCTTCATAGCCTTGAGCCAGGCCGACGTCGACATTCGCGTCTGGCGCCGCCGCTTTGTTTTCGCCGAGTTGCTGAACGGCATGACCTGGGCCGGGTTCGCGCTGGTTGGGATCTCGAACTACGCCACCGCCAGCGATTCCCTTTTGTTCTCCTCCCACGTCTTCATCTTCGCGATGCTGATCGTGATCCTGGCAATCCGCATGACGTTCGCCTCGACGATCATGCCGATCATGCACGCCGGCACGATCCCGATGACGACGGCCGTCGTCGGTCGCCTCGTCATGCTCGGCATTCTCGTCAACGACCCGCTCTATTACGCGCTGGCGTCGATGGCCGTTGGCGTTCACCTCTATTTCGTGTTCCTCGCCGCCGGACTGCACTCGACGGCGCTGGCAATGCTCGAGTTCCGCTCGCAAAAGGACCTGCTCATCGCCGAGCTCGAGGAGGAGAAGTCGATCTCGGACGAGGCCCGTCGCAGGGCGGAATCCGCCAACAAGGCCAAGTCGCGCTTTCTGGCCACGATGAGCCATGAGTTGCGCACGCCACTCAACGCGATCATGGGCTTCTCCGAGGTCATGAAGCAGGAAGTGCTCGGTCCCATGCCGAACGCCACCTATCGCGACTATGCCGACAGCATCCATGCCAGCGGTAGTCATCTCCTGCATCTGATCAACGAAATCCTCGATCTCTCGCGCATCGAAGCCGGCAAGTACGACCTCCACGAAGAACCCCTGCGCCTCGCCGATATCGCCGACGACTGCAACCGCCTGCTGGCGCTGCGCGCGCAAGGCAAGGGTCTCGAAATCGTCGAGGATTACGCCCCCGGTCTCGATCAGATCTGGGCCGACCCGCGCGCCATCCGCCAGATCTGCCTCAATCTCATCTCGAACGCTCTCAAGTTCACCCCGCGCGGCGGCTACATCTTCGTTTCCGTCCACCCCACCAGTGAGGGTGGCCAACGCCTCAGCGTGCGTGACACCGGCCCGGGCATTCCCAAGGAAGAGATCCCCAAGGTCCTGCAGGCATTCGGCCAGGGCTCCTTGGCGCATCAGACTGCGGAAGGCGGCACCGGTCTCGGCCTGCCGATCGTCAAGAACCTCATCGAACTGCACGGCGGGCGCTTCGAATTGCATTCCGAACTGCGCAAGGGTACGGAAGCCATCGTCTATATCCCGCCCAAGCGCGTCCTGCAGGCCGTCGGCCCGCTGCAGCCCTTCGGCTTTGAGCGGCATCGCGAAAACGTCTCGACCCGCCGACCGCGCCTCGTCAATTCGCCGGCCCACGCCGAGCAACGATCGACACGCGCGCCAAGCTACGCCCGCGCCTGACTGTGGCAGCCGTGTTGCAACGGCCGTCCAGGGCCGAAAGTCGTTTGCTGGGCAGCAGCCACCGGCAGCGGTATGATATCCCACATGACCGCACGGCGGCGCCCACTTTGACGGCCGCGAACCGCAACCCTGAGACAACGCCAAGGATCTGACATGCTCGGCTGGCTTGCCCTGCTTTTCGCCCTCCTCGTCGCCCTGTTCTATTTCCTCACCGGCGAGGGCAGCAGCGTTTCCGAACTTTCCGGAACCGAACGCTGGATGTTCATCGCAGCCGGCACGATGTTCGTGTTCTACGCGCTGTTGATGCTCGCTAGGACCACCAACCGGCTCGGCCAGTCGCTCAAGCAGCTTGGCATCTGGGCCGGACTGATGCTCCTCCTGATCGCCGGCTACAGCTACCGCGGCGAACTCGGCGATATCGCCTATCGCGTCACAGGCGAATTATCTCCTCCCGGCACCAGCCAGCAACTGACTGAACCCGGCGGCGACATTGCCGTTCGTCTGCGTCGCCGCTCGGATGGCCACTTCGTGGCGCGCGGCGCCATCAACGGCGCGATCACGACCCTGCTCGTCGACACCGGCGCATCGACGGTTGTCCTGAAGCCTGCCGACGCCGAACGCGCCGGCATCGACGTCAAGAGCCTCGCCTTCACCGCCCCCGTCTCCACCGCCAACGGAACCACCTTCGCCGCCCCCATCCGGCTGCGCTCGATCGATGTCGGCGGCATCGTCCTCGAAGACATCGAAGCTCTCGTCACCAGGCCCGGAAGTCTTAACGAGAGCTTATTGGGTATGAGTTTTTTAAGACGTTTGCGCTCTTATGAGTTCTCGGGCGATTTCCTGACGCTCCGGAGCTAGGCCATGGCCTGCGGCCCCGGCGCTTGATTCCAGTCACCGGGCGCAAAGTATGACGAGTGCAACCCGCACGCTGATGGGCGAAATCTTGAGCTGGGCAGTCGTTGCTGTCGTGCTGGCCTACGCCATGGCCAACTTCGAATCCGTCAAAGGCTTCACCGCGACGCTTCTCGGCATCGAACTGCCGCAGGACGGCGAAGCCGCAGCGACGGTGAAATCGGCGAATGCCCTGAGCCAGGCCCCTAACAGCCGCCCGCTAGGCTACGTCGAGTTGGCGGCCGACGGCAGCGGCCATTATCGCGCCGATCTCGAGATCAACGGACGCAGCGTCGGCGCCATGGTCGACACCGGCGCGACGGTTGTCGCAATGAGCCATGAAGACGCCCGGCGCGCCGGCATTGTGCTGAGTTCGAATGACTATACGCACCGGGTCCGCACAGCCAACGGCATCGCCAAGGTCGCGCCCGTTACGTTGTCGCGCGTCCGCCTCGGTGACATCACGGTGCGCAATGTCGAGGGCGTCGTCACCGAACAGGGCGCCATGGACGGCACGCTCCTTGGCATGTCCTTCCTCAGCCGCCTGTCCCGCTTTGAAATTCGCGATGGCCGCCTGATCCTCCAGGAATAGCGCCGCGCAAACTTGTCCGTGACCGCAATCAGGCCGCAGCCATCTCCGCTGCGGACCAATTCCTTGTCTGCGCCGCACAAGCCGGTTAAGTCGGAGGCGAAACCGCCGCCACCGGGTGCCAACCTTGAGCAATGACGCCGCCAGTTCCCTTGCCGCGATACGTGACGCCAACCCCGGCTGCCCGTTCGTGGTTGCCCAACTCGGCCAATCCCTCGACGGCCGCATCGCGACCGCGACCGGCGAGAGCCGCTGGATCAACCGCGATGCAGCCCTCGATCACCTGCACCGCCTGCGTGCAGAGGTCGACGCCGTCGTTGTCGGCATCGGCACCGTGTTAGCCGATGATCCTCTTTTGAATGTCCGCCGCGTTGCGCTCCCCCCCGGAAAACGCCAGCCCGCCCGGGTCGTCATCGATCCTTCGGGCCGCCTGCCGGCAACTGCCAGGCTGCTTGCGGACGACGGCGCCGAAGTCCTCGCCATCAACGCCGGGGATTGCAGCGCCACGTCGCCCTGCCCGGTGCTGACGATGCAACGCAACGCCAACGGCCTGTGCCCCAGGGAGATCGTCACGCAGCTGTTCAACCGCGGATACAGACGGCTGCTGGTTGAGGGCGGCGCATTCACCATTTCGCGCTTCATCGACGCTGGCGCGGTCGACCGCCTGCACGTTCTGGTGGCCCCATTGATCATCGGTTCGGGACAGACCGGCATCGAACTGGCGCCGGTTGCGAAGCTAAACCAGGCCTTGCGCCCGCCGACCCGCGTTCACGTGCTCGTCGACGGCGACGTCCTTTTCGATTGTGATCTGGCCGGAGCCCGTGCAAGTCTTGAGAAATTGTCCCGTTGACAGAACAAAGCGATCGAGGAACTGACGATGCCGAGGACGAACATCCCCACCGTTGAAACGACTTCGGGCGCGATCGAGGTCTATACCCCGGCCGCCCGCGCCTTCCACTGGATCGTCGTGGCGCTGATCGCCATCCAGATCCCCGTCGGCCTTTACATGACATATCGCGGCGGCGCGTTGAACATCTGGGATGCGACCACCAACAATCTCTACTCCGCCCACAAACTTTCCGGCGCCATCATCCTGTTGCTGGTGATCGCCCGCCTCGTCTACCGGCTGACCGCTGGCGCACCGCACCCGGAACCAACCATCGAACCCTGGCAGCGCATCGTCAGCGAAATCAACCACTGGGCGATTTACGGGCTGCTGCTGGTGGTTCCCATCCTCGGCTACCTCGGCGTATCGATGTTCCCGGCGCTGAATCTCTTCGGCCTGTTCGACCTTCCTGCCCTGACCGCTCCTGACAAAAAGCTGTCCGAGACGCTCTTCGAATACCACAAACTCGGCGCCTGGACGCTCCTCGGGTTGATCGCCATGCATATCGGCGCAGCGCTCTATCACTACTTTATCCGCAAGGATAACGTGCTTGGCCGCATGTTGTCCGCCGCGCTCCGCAAGCCTGGTCGTTGACCAGCGCCCCCCCAGGGCGAGGCCGATAAGCTGATTGTGCGAAAAACTAAACAGGCATCGCCAGGGTGTCGGTGTGACCGATATAGACGCCGCTCAGTTGGCGCGACGCCCAGGAATGAAGCGGCGCCGCATCGATGCCGCCGATCTCCGTCACGGCGGCCGCATGCCCGGCCTGGACCTCATCCATGAGCGCCTGATCGCCGCGCCCGAGTTCCCACGGACTGTCGCCTTCCTGCACGCTGTATTCGGCGAACTGGAACTGATCCGACAGGTGAATTGGCGCCATCGGCCCAGCGGCGACTCCAAAACCCTTATCGGTCAACTGGTGGCGATGAAAAGCTGACGTCACGGCGTTATCGGCGGGATGATGCGGTTGCCAGCGCGAAATGCCGTTGTAGGTCAAGACCGTGTAGAAGACTGCCCGCCGCTCTGCCACCGCTTTCGCAAACCTGCGAATGAAGGCTTCGGACGCCAGGTCGAAAAACGCCGCCGCCGTGACAAGGTCGCAGGTTTCGCCCAGAGCCGCGTCGAGATCGGCGGAAAGATCGGCCTGCCGGAACGCGACCGTGATGCGCTTGTGCCCCTTTTCGAGGCGGAGTTCGCCGCCCGCCGCATGCGCGGCATCCGCCCACGCCGCGAGTTCGACCCGTGCCGATTCGAGCAGGCCGGCGTCGTAATCGACCAGTGTCCAGCTCTGCTTATCCGGCAGCAGGTCCGCCGTGCCGCGCAGGTTCGAACCAGTGCCGCAGCCGATGTCGGTGACGCTGACCTTTTCGCGCAGGGCGAGGCGCCCCGACAGAGCTTCGGCCAGGCCGGCATTGCGCGATCTGTGATCGGCGGCTTCGCGCAGCTTCAGCCAGGCGCTTGAAAAACCGGTCATTGAGCACTTCCCGAATTGACGTAGCCACACACACCGAGCCTTTGCCCGTCCCCGCGACGGTCCAATAAGCGATGCGCCGTTTAGACTTTGAGGCCCATGATCACGGCCGCGACCCGGCGCGCCGTTTCGTTCCAGGTCGGAAGTTTTCGCCCCGCTTCCCAGGACGCATCCGATAGCCGGGCTCTGAGCTTGCGCTCCTTGAGCATGCTCTCGAGGGCTCGCGTCAGCGCTTCGGCATTGCCCGGAGGCACCTTGATCGCCGCGCCTTCTGGAACCGTTTCGATCGCCGCCACGCCGGTCGTACAGACGATCGGCAGGCCGCGCGCCATCGCTTCGCCAAGTACCATGCCGTACCCTTCGAACAGCGAAGGCAGGATAAAGATGTCGGCGCTTTCGTAGTAGCGATCGAGCGTCGCCGGCACCACGACACCAGCAAGCGTCACGCGTTCCTCCATGCCCGCGGCTGCGACTTGAACCTTGAGCGCCGCCGTCGCAATGCTGTCGCGATCGCTGGCTCCAGCAATCGTCAAGCGCCAGTCGAGATCCTTGAGCGGCTCCAGCGCCGCAATCAGCACGTCGTAGCCCTTGCGCGGCGTCACGGTACCGACGCTCAAAAGTTGCATCGGCGTTCCCGTTCCCGTGGCCCTTGGGGCGGGATCGGTCCCCGGCTCGGCGACTGTAATCGCCTGCGCAGAAACGCGAAATTCGCTCGCCAGGATGCGCTTCGTCACCGCACTCGTGACGATGACCTCGTCGACCAGCGCCAGCGCCTTCGTCTCGCTCAGTTTCAGTTCGTCGCGGCGCGCGTCCGACAGCCCCGATTCGAGCGCCAGGGGATGATGCACCAGCGCGATGATCCGCTGTTCGATGCCCTTTACGATGTCTTCGGGCAGCGCGCCGAACGCAAGCCCGTCGACCAGCACGGTCGCATCCGCGGGAAGCTTGCCGAAGATCTTGGCGACGCTGGCGCAGTCCTTCGCCGACGGCGCCGGAAAACTTCCCGGCAGCGCCACATGCGTCACGGCGACCCCGAACGACGGCAGTTCGGCGATCAGCCTGCGGTCGTAGCCGTACCCGCCGGTCGGCGCGTCGATATCTCCTGGAACAGCAAAATAGACTTCAGTCACCGACGGGGCCCTCATAGGTGGCGCGAGCCAGATCCGTTTCGTGCAGTGTGACCCGGATTTTCGCGATGCCTTGGCCGTCTTCGCCAAGTTTTCCCGAACCGGCAGCCTCCACCAACTGGTCGAAAATGTACTTGGCGAGGAATTCGGTTGTCGTCAGCTTGCCGGCAAATTGCGGCAGTTCGTCGAGGTTTTTATAGCCAAGCGGCGTCAGGGTTTCGCTGAGGACGCTGAGCGCCGCGCCAATATCGACCACCACGTTCTGCTTCGTCAGCTTGGAACGGTAGAACGCGACGTCGACGACGAAAGTTGCCCCATGCAGATGCTGGGCAGGGCCGAAAAACGGATCGGGCAGCGAATGGGCGATCATGATGCGGTCGCGGACTTCGACGGAAAACATGTGGCTTGCTCCTGTTGAGGGGATGGCGCGTTCCGGTCAGGTGTAGCCGATCACGGGGGCCAAGGCAGTCGATTCGGGACTGAGAATGCCCGGAAGAAGTTCCGGAGCATCCTCGAAGGCTATCTCTTCGTTAACGAGCAGGTCTAATTCAGGGCGATCCAGCAACTCCATCGCCGCCGCGATCCTGCGTCCGTAATCCCAGCGCGGCCGCCGCGAGGCCGCCACCTTGCCGACCTGCGACGAGATGAGTTGCAGCCGCCGCGAATGGAAGGCGCCGCCGAGCGGAGCCGC
>Ga0180009_10001958_pt1 | contig 24422 bp, 19 predicted proteins | sample OS_PC_MetaG_FD_123537 | JGI IMG/M metagenome (GOLD analysis project Ga0180009, IMG submission 123537) | Groundwater microbial communities from the Aspo Hard Rock Laboratory (HRL) deep subsurface site, Sweden - OS_PC_MetaG | ecosystem: Environmental > Aquatic > Deep subsurface > Groundwater...
TTAGCGGCGTTTTTTGAAAAGGGGCGGCGTTGAGGATCACCATCTTCAGGATCAAGCTGGTCCATTCGCTGATCTTCTGGGTCCTGGGCGCATGCGTGGGGTATACCGTATACAGCGCCGTGACGGGCCGGATCGACGTCTGGACCGAGTTATAGCGAAGTTACCATGGTTTATCGGAACTCGATAAACTCGCTAACTTGGCTCAATTTGGGTTCCAGGGCGGATGGGCCGGGAAATCGGTCCGACGCAGGCCAACCTTGAGTCTATACTTAGCAGGAATTCCAGGGGATTCGGGCCTCAGGCGGCATGACCGCTGTCGATGTCCCACCCCGGAAAGACCAGGACCGCGGGATGGCAGCGCAGGGCGCGAGCCTGAATGGATCATGGGCCGATCAATTGGACAATTTTGAGTGCTGATGATCCAATTTTCCGGCCAACAGGTGGCGGTCTCCGCTCACAATTACCGGTGCCCTCGTCCCGATGGCAAAGGCCAGGAACTTGTCATCCGAGGGATCCTCGCAAACCGACACCTTCCATTCGGGGACACCGTCCAGTGCCGTCGCTGTGCGTTCATCAACCTCCGGTAGAGCAAGCGGGCAACCCCACACGTGTGGGGATTTTAGCACCAGGTGACAAATTTTCTTGTCTTTAGAAAAGTGAGCCGGCCCCAGGCCGGGCCACGCGGCCCGGTGCAGTCGCTGCGCGCCGGGCTGATCTCCCCCCACCCGGCGATATCGAGCCCGTCAGAGCGTCATCCGCCTCAACCGCAGCGCATTCCCGATGACCGACACGGAGCTGAAGGTCATCGCGGCCGCGGCGATCATCGGGCTCAGCAGCAGACCGAAGACGGGATACAGCACCCCCGCGGCGACGGGCACGCCGAGAACGTTGTAGACCAGGGCGAAGAACAGGTTCTGGCGGATGTTGCGCATGGTGGCCCGGGACAGCAACCGCGCCTTGGCGATGCCGCGCAGGTCGCCCTTCACCAGGGTGATCCCCGCGCTCTCCATGGCCACGTCCGTTCCGGTGCCCATCGCGATGCCGACCTCGGCCTGGGCCAGAGCCGGGGCGTCGTTGACCCCGTCGCCGGCCATGGCCACCCGGCGGCCCTGGGCCTGCAGCTGCTTGACGATCTCGCTCTTCTGCTCGGGCAGGACCTCGGCCTCGACCCGATCCAGGCCCAGCTTTTTGGCCACGGCCTCGGCCGTGGCGCGGTTGTCGCCGGTGAGCATCACGATCTCGATGCCGTCGGCGCGCAGCAGTTCGACCGCCTCCTGGGTCGAGTCCTTGATGGGATCGGCCACGCCGATCAGACCCACAAGTTCGCCGGCGGCCCCCAGGAACACGACGGTCTGGCCCTCGCCGCGCAACTGGTCGGCCAGCGACGCCAGCTTACCCAGGTCGATGCCGGCGCCCTCCAGGAGCCGGCGGTTGCCCAGCAGGACGGGCCGGCCCTCGACCGTGCCGGTCACGCCCTGCCCGGTGATCGAATCGAAGTCCTCCGCGTCCGCAGGTTCGACGCCGCGCTCGCGGGCGCCTGACAGGATGGCCTCGGCCAGGGGATGCTCGCTTCCGCGTTCGAGACCCGCAGCCAGGCGCAGCACCTCGGCCTCGTCATGGCCGCCCGCGGCCTCGACCCGGACCAGGCGCGGCTTGCCTTCGGTCAGGGTGCCGGTCTTGTCCACCACCAGGGTGTCGATCTTCTCCAGGACCTCGAGGGCCTCGGCGTCGCGGATCAGCACGCCGGCCTGGGCGCCGCGGCCCACGCCGACCATGATGGACATCGGCGTGGCCAGACCGAGGGCGCAGGGGCAGGCGATGATGAGCACGGAGACGGCGTTGACGATGGCGTAGGCCATGGCCGGGGCGGGCCCGGCGACGGCCCAGACGATGAAGGTGATGACCGACGTGGCGATCACCGCGGGGACGAAGTATCCCGCGACCACGTCGGCGATGCGCTGGATGGGGGCGCGGCTGCGCTGGGCGGCGCCCACCATCTCGATGATCCGCGCCAGCAGCGTCTCGCTGCCGACCTTGCGGGTCTCCATGACGAAACTGCCGGTGGTGTTGACCGTCGCGCCGACGACCTTGTCGCCGGCCTCCTTGGCCACGGGGATGGGTTCGCCGGTGATCATGGATTCATCGACGCTGCTGCGCCCCTCGATCACCTCGCCATCCACGGGCACCTTCTCGCCGGGACGGACCCGCAGGCGGTCGCCGACCGCGATCTCGGCCAGGGGCACGTCCTCTTCCGATCCGTCGGGGCGAATCAGCCGCGCCGTCTTGGCCGCCAGGCCCAGCAGCGCCTTGATGGCGGTGCCGGTGCGGCGCCGGGCCCGGAGTTCGAGCACCTGACCGAGCAGCACCAGGGTGGTGATCACCGCCGCCGCTTCGAAGTAGACCGCCACGCCGCCCCCGTGGCGGAAGGCGGCAGGGAAGATGCCTGGCGCCACGGTGGCCACCACGCTGAAGACCCAGGCGGCCGCGACACCGATGCCGATGAGCGTGAACATGTTGAGGTTGCGGGTGACCAGGGAGCGCCAACCCCGCTCCAGCAGGGGCCAGCCGGCCCACAGGACGACGGGGGCGCTGAGGGCGAATTCGACCCAGGGCTGGACGTGCTCGGACAGCAGCCGGGCCCCGGCCATGGGGGCCATCGCCAGGATCAGCAGGGGCAGGGACAGAGCGGCGCCCGTCCAGAAGCGGCGGGTCATGTCGCGCAGTTCGCCGTCGTCCTCGTCCTCTTCGCCGGAGGCCATCACCGGTTCGAGGGCCATGCCGCACTTGGGGCAACTGCCGGGGCCGTCCTGGACGATCTCCGGATGCATCGGGCAGGTATACTTCCCCTTGCTGGACGACTGCGGCTCGGCGGCCGCCGGTTCGGCATCATGGTGGGCGTGGGCGTCGGCCGTCTTCGCCTCCGGCGCGGAGAACTTTTTAGGATCGGCCTCGAACTTCGCGGCGCAGTGCGTGCTGCAGAAGTGCCAGGTCCGTCCTTCGTGCTCCACGCTGGCGGCTGCGGAATCCGCCGAGACCTTCATGCCGCAGACCGGGTCGATCATTTCCTGGGCAACCCCACGAGCGTTCATGTCGAGATCACCTTTCGGATTCGGGTTCAGGCACGAAAGAGCCGCAGCGCAGCATCTTCGACCCATAATAAGGGTTCGCGATCTCGTTGCCCGTCTGCAGCCAGTGTTTCCCGGCCATCGGGCAGTAGGCGACCTTCAGTTGCCCCTCGGGAATCAGGGCGCCGGATCGGACGAGGGCCTCGCTGAGATCGCCGAAGGCGAGGCGAGCCCCGTCGATGTCCTTCGCCCCGGCCAGCTTGGCGGCCGCGGCTTTGATCGCCTCGGCCTGGCTGCCGGAACCGGCAGCACCCACGTCACCCCGCTCGGTGAACTCGGCGGTCGCCAGTTTTTCGAGCGCCGAGGCATGTTCGCGGACCTGGTCGAGCGAATCGCCGGCAAGGGCCGTCTGGATGGCGAGATAGTGCGCGGCCGGATCCATCGCCGCCGCATGATGGGCGTGCCCGTGTTCGTCGTCCTTTGCGGCCGACGGCGAGGATCCCGCCATCAGGGAGGCGGCAAGGATCAGCGTCCCCATTCCCATTCGTTTCGTATTCATGGCCTGCTCCTTGGTTGGGTCGGTTGGATTGGTCGGTACGTGGGGAGCAATCGCAACATCTGTGCCCATGTTAATTTGTTGTTTCAAAACAGCTTACAACTCAAGCAGGCGACCCCATGAAGGATATTCTCCAGTCCTGGGCCGGCTTGCGGAGAATATTCTGAAAAGTTGCACCGGGGATCCGCGCGGGATAGGACCGCGGCACCGCACGCCCCTCAGTCCCCGACCAGCGCCGGCAGGTACACCCGGAATTCAGTTCCCGCGCCCGGCCGGCTGTCCACCTCGATGAACCCGCGCCAGTTGGTGACGATGCCGTAGGCGGTGGCCAGGCCCAGGCCCGTCCCCTTGCCGGGGTCCTTGGTCGTGAAGAACGGTTCGAAGATCTGCTTGCACAGTTCGGGCGCCATGCCCGCGCCGGTGTCCTGCACCCGGATCCGCACGTAGGGCCCGGGGAGGGCCTCCTCCACGTCGGCGACCCGGTCCTCGCCGACCTCGGTGTTGGACGTCTCGATCGTCAGGCGGCCGCCGGACGGCATGGCGTCGCGGGCGTTGACGGTCAGGTTCATGAGCAGCTGCTCCATCTGGCCGGGATCGGCCCTCACCTGCCAGAGATTGGATGGGGTGATGATCTCCAGGAAGATCTCCGGGCCCGCGAGGTTCCCGAGCAGGGGGGCCAATTCGGCGATCAGGAGCCCGGGGTCGAGCTCGACCGGTTCGATGTGCTGCGTGCGGCTGAAGGTGAGCAGTTGCTGGGTCAGGCGCGCGGCCCGGACGCCTGTGTTGTGGATGTCGCCCAGCATCCTGAGGGTCTCGGCCTCGGACGCCGGTTCATTCAGGAGAAACTCGGCCGAGCCGTTGATCACCGCCAGCATGTTGTTGAAGTCGTGGGCCACCCCGCCGGCAAGGCGCCCGACGGCTTCGAGCTTCTGGACCTCGCGGAGCTGTTCCTGGACCCGGCGCAGGGCGTCCTCTGCCCGGCGCCGCTGCCGGATGTCCCGGAAGGCGACCACCGCGCCGAGCTGGGTGCCGTTGTCGTCGACCACCGGCGCCGCCGAGTCGTCGATGAGCACGACCTCGCCGTCGCTCCTGCGCAGGAGGACGGGGGCTTCCAGGGTCACGGCCCCGCCCGACGCCAGCGCCTGGAACACCGGATTGGCGACGGCGACGGCGCTCCCCTCGTCCTGCAAGGGCATCACCAGGTCGACCGGCATGCCCTCGGCGTCGGCGCTCGTCATGCCGGTGAGGGCTGCGGCCACCGGATTCATGAACGTGACGCGGCCCTCGGTGTCGGTGGCGATCACGCCGTCACCGATGCTCGAGAGGGTGGCAGCGTAGCGGCGCTCGCTTTCGCGCAGGCGTCCCTCCAGCTCGTGCCGGTGCAGCGACATCTCGATGGCCACCATCAGTTCCCGCTCGTTGAACGGCTTGAGCACGTAGCCGTAGGGCCCGGCCTCCTTGGCCCGGAGCAAGGTGTCGTGGTCCGAATGAGCCGTCAGGAAGACCACCGGGGCATGGAGCCTGCTGCGGATCGCCGTCGCGGCGGCGATTCCGTCGCGCGATCCCTTCAGGCGGATGTCCATGAGGATCAGTTCGGGGCGGTGCTGCTCGGCCGCCCGCTCGGCGGCCTCGGCGGTGTCGACGATCTCGACCGTCACCATGCCCATGCGGGCCAGGCGCTCGCGCAGCTCCTCGGCGATCAGGATCTCGTCCTCGACGACCAGGGTGCGAATCCCGGCCAGCGCGCTAGTCTGCAGCTTCATCTTCGGCCTCCAGACCCAGTCTGACCTCCGTGCCCGGCTCGCGACGGAGGATGGTGATCTCGGCGTCCAGTTGGCGGGCCAGGGATCGCACGAGGTGCAATCCCAGCGTGTCGTCGGCATCCGACGATCCGGGGTCCGGCAGGCCGACGCCGTCGTCTGCGACGACCAGGTCGAGTCCGCCGGAGGCATTCTTGCCCAGCTCCACCCGCAACGTGCCGGTTCGCCCTTCGGGAAACGCGTGCTTCAAGGCGTTGGAGATCAGTTCGGTCAGGATGAGGCCGCACGGGATGGCCCGGTCGATGCCCAGCGGCGTCGGATCGATGTCGAGCACCAGCCGCACGTCCGACCGCGCGGCGGAGGAGTTGCGGAGCATCTCGTTGGCCAGCTCGGCGGCGTAGTCGCCGAAGTCGACCTCGGAAAGGTCTTCGGACTGATAGAGGCGTTCGTGGACCAGGGCCATGGAGCGCACCCGCTCGCCGCACTCGTCCAGGATGCGGCGGGAGTCCTCGTCCCGCATGGCGCCCGACCTCAGGTACAGCAGGCTGCCGATCACGGCCAGGTTGTTCTTCACGCGGTGGTGGATCTCCTTGAGAAGGAGCTCCTTCTCCCGCAGGGAATCCATCAGGCGCCGGGCCGCCAGCAGGCGCTCGGTGATGTCGATGATCGACGCCAGTACCATCGGTCCCTCGTCGGTGCTGATCGGATTCAGGCCGATCTCCACGGGCACCTCGCTGCCGTCGGCGCGCAGGGCGAACAGGTCCCGTCCGGCGCCCATGGCCCGGGCCGACGGCGCTGCGGCGTAACCCTCGCGCAGCCCGGCGTGGGATTTGCGGAATCGCTCGGGAACGAGCATCTCCAGGGGACGGCCCAGCAGATCCTGCCGGGCGTAGCCGAACAGCTTCTCGGCCTGGGTGTTGACGAGCACGATGTCACCCTTCCCGTCGACCGCGATCACGGCGCTGGGCGCGGCCTCGACGAAGAGCTGAAAGCGGCGCGAGGCGGACTGATCGGCGGACAGGCGCCTGACCTCGGCCTCCATGGCCCGGCGCCGCCGCACCTGCCCGGCCAGCAGGACGACCGCCGAGACCGCCACCGGCAGGGACAGCCCCGCCACCCACGCCATCGGGTTCGTCACCTCGTCACCGTCCGTTCGTGGTGCGGACACCCACCCGGGTTCCCCCGGAGGAGAATCGGGAGGTGTGCCGCGACAACCAGGCGCCCGGATGGGATCCGGGACCTCGGCGCCCCCAGGGGGGATGCTGATCGAAACGGTTCGCTCGCTAAAAGTCTACTATTTTTGTCAGGTTTTGTCGACCGTTTGTGGCGGGTGGTGCTGAATGGGATCATGGGACGGTCAATTGGATCATTCCGGCCGCCAATGGTCCAATGAGCCGGCAAGGTGGAATCCGTCCGAGGGGTGAAGATGGGTTCCGGATGATCCCATTATCACGGGTTTCTCGGATCCCGCCCTACACCAGATAATCGTCCACGAATAGGCGCGGTGTCAGGATCTGCACCCCCTGGAAACCATCCACATGCAACAGGTGGCTGTCTCCGCTCACAATAGTCGGCGCCTTCGCTCCGATGGCACAGGCCAGGAACTTGTCATCTGAGGGGTCCTCGCAAACGGGGACCGTCAATTCCGGGACACTTACCAGTTCTCCATTTGCGGCGATCAAGGCCAGGAATGGATTGGCATCTACGCGGGGGTACTTTTCGTTCAAGCGGAGACCGACAAGCCAGTATTCCTCGAAAATCTCCGGAGTGAGAACAAGGGCTAACCGTCCTGAACGCCAGGCCTCGAGAATCAGATGAGGTGGACCGCCGAAAAAGATCCCGGACATCAACACGTTGGTGTCCAGGACCACCCTCAACTCCGCCCTTTGACCTTCCTCACCGCCTCGGCAACATCCGATTCCCTCAGGCCGGCGTCCTTTGCCTGCTTTCGCGCCTTGCTGACCAGACCATCGAACTGGTCCATGGACGGGGAGTTGATGATCTTCAGGATGACCACGTCCCCCTCGCCGATCACGACGAACCGGGTGCCGGCGTCAAGACCGAGCCGCTTGCGGATCTCCTCCGGAATGACCACTTGCCCCCTCGACGACATCTTGGTTGTGGCAGGATTCATGTTTCACCTCTTTGTTTGGTTAATCTTATTGATAAGATTACAACCAAAGAGAGGCGGCGTCAATTCACCTCATGGCAACCAGCGCGCCAGGAGCCGCTGGGGATTCAGGAGGAGCGGCCTTCCAGCTCCCATTCCCTCCCCAGGTCCGTTGCGGAAACCTGGGCCGGGTCCGGGAAGTCAGTGGGCCTCAGAAGGAGCGACTCCATTCCCGAGGGGGTCCCCCGGGGGACCTACAATGCCAATATCTGGCTCTAATCGCCTGTTTAGAGGCGTTTTCAGGAAGTCGGCGGATTTTGAAGGTCACCTGGTCCGGGGGCAGGCTTGCCCAAAGCTGGTCTTCCGGACCTGAGCCTGGGCCGATTGTACACGGTATACAGCGTGGGGATGGGTTCCATCACACACGGGGCCAGGGTCGCTCGATGAGCATGAATCCCCGATGGAACCAGGGCAACCTAACGGAAAATAAACCGGGTGAAATGTGTGGAAATGGGTTAAAAACATGGTAGAATAGGGGTTGCGTCAGTCCTGGCATTCGCTTGATCAATCACGAACATCTGCGGGACCTGAGAATCAGGTCGCCCCATTCATCGCCCGGGATCTCGCCCATATGAAGATTGCAGGACAGCATGTCGACCTGAGAGGAACCGGTTTTCCGGACACCCTCAGAACCCTCCGTGAAGCCAGACACCTCAGCCAGAGCGAACTGGCCGACCTTGCCGGTCTCACCTACCGGACGGTTCACGATCTCGAACTCGGAAAACGGGGACGGGTCCAGCAGAAGACCCTGTTCATGCTCGCCAATGCCCTCGAGGTCGGCCTCGATGACCTGATCTCCCGGGACTCCGGCCCCGAGCCCGCCCTCGGCAGCAGCACTAGCGGCAGCAGTCGCCGCCCAGGACGGCCATGGCGGCTGGTTCTCGCCATCGTTGTCCCGGCGGTGCTGGTCGCCGGCTGGATGTGGGCCAGCCAGTTCGGTCACGAGCATGCCCGCTGGGCCGTCGAGGACGGCACGCTCGAGGTCAGGGACGGACTGTTCGGCCACAAGCTCTGGGGATGGAACGAGTCCGGAGCCGTGTCCGGCGGCTGGGAGTCCCCCTGGGACAGGAACCTGCTTCTTGTCACCACCACCCGCATGGCTCAGGGGCGCGGGCAGGTCATCTGCGTCGAAAAGGCCACGGGAGACACTCTCTGGGCGGTCAGTCCCGACATACCCGCCCTCGTCAGGGCCTTCGGGGAGGAGGACGTCCTGAGCGCGGAATTCGGCTGCAAGATCATCGGATCCGTGGATCTCGATGGGGACGGCCGGCCGGCGGTCCTCGCCTATTTCACCCACGGGAAGTACTACCCCACGGCGCTCGCGGTCATTGACGAGGCGGGCCGCCGGGTCTCCCAGTATTCCCACCGTGGCCATCTGTTCGACATCCTCATCCATGACCTGGATTCCGATGGCAAGGACGAGATCATCGCCTCCGGGACGAACAACTGCCCCGATCACCGGGGCGCCACCGTGCTGATCCTGGACGAGGGTCATTCCGGGGGAGCCTCGGCCGACCGCTGGTGCACCCTGGGGCCCGAGGCGGAACAGGATTCCGCACTGGCCCGGGTCGTCCTCCCCGGGTACCCTGAACCCATCATGGAAGCGCTCCAGATTTCCCGGCTGGGGGCATTCGAAATCCAGGTATTCCAGAATTCGGGGCAGGATTGCCTCATCACGGTCGAGGTTGGCGGCCATGACCCGATGCAAAGGATCTTCGTGACCTTCGGCTCCGATTTGACGCCCCTGTACGCCGAACCCAAGGACCGCCTGGTCGAGATCGCTCCGGCCTTGTTTCCCGATCTTCCCCCCGAGGATCGTGGACCCGCGGATCGGGAATGGCTGACGAGGTGGCTGGCCGGTTATCGCCGAATTCCATCGGAACCCTGATCGATCGCTCGAAATCGGTGTCGATGATGCGGCTCCTGGGCTACCATTCATGCAGGCCGTGGGCTCCAACATCTGCACCATTGTGGCCACTCGAATGGAATGCGGCGTGGGCGACTTCAACGCTCGCACCTGGCGGTTCAACTCATTCGTGATTGCAACCAGGATCGCAGCTCGGCCATGGCTTCTTCCCCGTCGCGGGTCTCACCCTGCTCGATCTGGTCGATGCCCTTCTGGATTTCCTCCCGAAGGGACTGCAGCCTCGCCTCGTGCAATCGTTCCCTTTCACGGAGGAGCCTGAGTCCGTCGCGCACGACCTCGCTGGCCGAGGCGTAGTCGCCTGAATCGACCCTGGAGCGGACATAATCTTCGAGCTCACGGCCAATCGAGACATTCATATGGGGACCTCCCGGTCTGAAATGATGGGCATCAGGATATCCCACTTCTCCCCTTTATGTCAATTTTTGACATCAATTCCCGCCATCAAACCACCCTTCCCGAAAATTGCAAAACTTGCAAGAGGGCCTCCTAAAAACATACGATTCAACGGCTTGGGGCCTTTCAGCTCTCAAATTGAAAAGACTGGCGTCTATTAACTTGTTTTTCTGCAACATTTTATAGGTTAGAAGGTCTTTACCAATTCCATTTCCTGGCTCTAGCCATTCTTGCAAATCTTGCATAGCCATTTCTTAGCCATTTCCATTTCTACATTCATCCCATAGCCCTCAGGGGTATTCGGGGCAGCTCAGGATGTGGAATCCATTCTGGAATAGGGCCAGGGCTTGGGTCCGGGAAGTCACCCAGCAACGGAGGGAACAACCCGATACTCGATGGGGTCCCCCGGGGGGCCTACAATGCCAATATCGGCCTCTAATCACCTGTTTAGAGGCGTTTTCAGGAAAGTCGGCGGATTTGGGAGGTCACCAGGTCCAGGGGAAGGCTCGCCCAAAGCTGGTCTTCCCGACCTGAGCCCGGGCATCGCGTACACGGTATACAGCGTGGGGACGCGTTATTGCGAGGATTACCATGGTAAAACCGATTGAGATCAACTGCACCTGGGGGGGCGACGCCGGTTCAAGCGCCAAGCAACGCCAGGGGAATGACGGCAACCCCGTCGGCTCGCCTGAAGGCGCGAGGCCCGGTGTTGATCACGGCGGCATCGAGGAGGTCTTCCCCGAGCTGGTCGCGCAACCAGATCAGGTTCCTGACGTCCGCGTCCTCGACGACACCACTCAGCTTCACCTCCAAGGCAACGATCCTCTGGTCGGCGCGCTCGACGATGAGGTCGACCTCCCGGCGCGCGCCGTGAAGTCGTAGGTGCCGGACCCTGGCCTCAGCCGGCTGGGCCTGGACGCGCACGCAGAGCGTCACCAACGACTCGAAGAGATGGCCGAGCAGCGTCCCATCCCGCGGAACAGCTACGCTTGTCTCTTGGCCGCCCAGCAATGCTCCGGTGGCGAGGCCCAGCATCCGTGTGGCGAGGCCCGGGTCCGCAAGGTGGTGCTTCGGTGCCTGGGAAAGCCGGTGCAGCCAGTTGCGCGACGGTAGCCAGGGCAGCACAGGATCGAGGATCCAGAGTCGCTCGAGAACCTCCCGGTACGGAACGGTCGCCGTCTTGGCCGGCTTGTCACCCTGGCCGCCGGTCGCGGCATCGCGGATGGTCTCGAACGAAGCTGTCGTCGCGGTGGCGGCGGCATACGCGGCCATCCAGCGCTCCAGCGTCTCGGGACGGCGGACAGCGTGTCCTTGGTCCTCGAAATCGGTGTCGATGATGCGGCTCAGGTATCCGTCAAGCTGACGGCGCAGCGCACGATCCGAAAGTTGCCGGATCGCCGGGAAGCCCGATGCCACGATCTCGTGGACGTAGTCGGCCAGCGTCACCCCGGTGCTTCCGGCGATTTGGGGATGATCCCCGCGGAGCAGTCGCGACAGGCTGACGGTCGGCTCGCCGATGCCACGCTCGGCGAGGGTCATCGGCCGCATCCGGAGCGTCACGATCCGGCCTGCGCCCGAGTGCGATGGAGCAGCCGAGGGACTGGACGACCCGGTCAACAGGAATCGGCCAGGCTCGCTGCCACGGTCGACGGCCCGGCGGACGGCGTCCCAGACCGCCGGAACGCGTTGCCACTCGTCGATCAGGATCGGGGCCTCGCCGTCGAGCAGGTGGAACGGATCCGCCTCGGCGATCGCCCGCTGTGCAGGATCGTCCAGGTACCAGGCCGTCCGGGCCCGCCTCTCGGCGGTCGCGGTCTTCCCGATGCCACGTGGCCCCTGCAGGGCCATGGCGGGGAGTTCGGTCAGCAGGTCGTCCAGTTCGTCGTCCACGATACGTCGGCGGTATTCCATGTATCCACCTGGTGGCCAGGGTTGCGGTCAAGCAGCGTAGGCGAACTGCGCTGCCCCGTGCGACTTAACTTCAAGATGGTTTTCCAGTGGAATGTAGACTACCATTTCTGCGGCTTCTAGGCTACCATTTATGCAGACCATGGGCTCCAACATCTGCAATATTCTGGCCACTCGAATGGAACTCGGCGAGCCGGTTTTTTGGTTTGAGCCCAATGGGCAGGCCAAATCGTTCCTCGACCGGTGATCTGATCACGGCGGATTATATTTGATCCGAAGCGGGCCTCAAGGTGGTCGCAGATTGCGACCACCTGGGTCACCCGCATTCGAGTTTCTCGTCAGCCTGAAAGGACATCTTCTCGGCCGACAACTCATTCCAGCCAGAAAACCCTGCGATAAGGATTTGATTGCCTTGGAGTTACCCCCTCGACACAAGCCGCCCGCCGCGGGCCATGGAATTGCACAGGGGCAGGAGACCCAGATCCAGCCCATACCTCGACAGGGAATGTGCTTGACGAATGGACCGATGGAACCGAAAATCATGGCATGTCAACCCCGGCAGGTTCATTGAACTTGCCGGCCCCCTCCGGGTTGCGACCCGGAGGGTTTTTTATTGACCATGAACCGAACCTGTTTCCTGGTCGATGGGTTCAATCTCTATCATTCCCTTCGCGCCGCCTCCGACGACCTGGGCGGCGCCTCTACCAAATGGCTTGATCTCCGGGCCCTGCTTCAGGCCTTCCTCCCTGCCCTTGGAAATCGAGCAAGCCTCCAGCGGATCTACTATTTTTCCGCCCTGGCCAACCACCTGGAAAAACGGCAACCCGGCCTGGTTGCACGGCACCAAGCCTATATCGAATGTCTTGAGCACCTGGGGATCGTTCCCGTTCTTGGCCGTTTCAAGCCGAAGTTGATCCGTTGTCATCATTGCGGATGGGAATCCCGTCATTTCGAGGAGAAGGAAACCGATGTCGCCATTTCCATCAAACTCCTCGAAATTTTCCATGGGGATGAAGCCGACACGGTCGCCCTGGTCACCGGGGACACCGACCTTGCTCCCGCCGTTCGCCGATCCAAGATCCTATTCCCGGAAAAGCAGGTCTGGTTCCTGTTCCCCTACAAGCGGAGAAATAACGAACTGGCCCGGATTGCTGACGGTCACTGTTCCATCAGGAAGGAGCGATATCTTCAGCATCAATTCCCCCCTAGAATGTGTTCAGCATCCGGGAAGATCCTGAGGAAACCGGAAGTCTGGTAGCCGATTCCCGGCCCTCTTTACCCCGGTTCATTCCTGCGGTAAAATCTCTCCGAATTCCAACGCGTTAACCTGCGCTCCTCCAGCGGGGTGCGTTATCGAGTTCCGTATAGCGCAACAGAATGAAACCCGGCCATGCCCAGCGCCAGCCACCACCACCGCCAGCCCCCCGGGGGACCCCGAGGTGGTCGCAGATTCGACCACCTGGGTCACCCTCATGCCCGTAGTTCGTCAACCTTGGACTACCTGCTCTTACCGCCTTGCTTCCAGACCATGTCCAGCCGCCGGCCTGATTGAGCGCAATCCCGCAAGTACAGGTTGATGAGGGTCTGGTAGGGGATGCCCGTCTCCTCGGCCATCTGCTTGAAGTAGGCGATCGTGCCTTCATCCAGGCGGATGGTCACCTGCTTCTTCAGGCGGTCGGCATAGGGGTTCTTCTTCCCCTCGATGAAATCGTAATTCTTTCTCATGGTTTCCACATCCCGTACTGGGCCCGCTCTTTCCGCGTTGCCTTCCGGGCTGAATAGATGCGGATGAGCCCGGATCGGGAATCACCCGGGCATTTTCATCCGTGAACACGGTTACGGCCTCTTCGAAGGCGACCCCGTGCTTTTCGAAGTTGCCCCTAGCCTTGTTTTCATCCCAACCAAAGTGCAGGTCTGCCATCTTCCATTATACCTACATTGTAGTTACAAAACAAGATTGAATGTGAAAGGCCCCCACTATCCGGAGCCGGGAATCCCAATGATGCTGGTTCCACTTTGGTCGTCGGCAGGCGGCGCTGCCAGGGGTCCGTGTGCCGCTCCTTTGCAAGGGATGCGCCGTCCTGCCGGCCACTGCCGGTCCTCCTTTACCCCACCCCCCTCCTGCGGTACAATCTCCCCGAATTCCAACGCGTTAGCCCACCCCCCGGGGGACACCCGCCATGGCCCGCATTATCCCCGAAGTCTTTGACGAGGCCACCGCCAGCGCCGCCGAGCGCACGCTGTTCTATGCGCTGCAGGACGGGCTGGATCGCGGCTGGACCGTCATCCACGCCCTCAGCTGGACCGACGGCCGCGGACGCTTCCTCAAGCAGGGCGAGTGCGACTTCGTGGTGGTGCATCCGGAGCGCGGGCTGCTCGCGGTGGAGGTCAAGTCGGGCGCCCCCCGCTACGACAACCGGCGCGGGGTGTGGGTGTACGACGACGGCCACACGCTGAAGGATCCGTTCGCCCAGGCGCGCGCATCGAGCCATCACCTGGGGCGGATCCTCCAGGAACGCGCCCCCGGCTGGGCCCGGGCCGGCCTGCCCTTCGGCTATGCGGTGGCCTTCCCCGACGCCCGCGACATCTCCGGCAACCTGCTGCCCGAGATGACTCCCGAGCTGATGCTGCTCGAGCCCGACCTCGGGCGCATCCAGCGCCGGCTCGAGGGTCTGCTCGAACGCTTCTGGGAGGCGACGGGCACGGCCTCGGCCGCGGCGATGCAGGAGGCGCTGGACGTCCTCCAGCCCGAATTCGGCCTGGTGGCGGGGCTGGGGCCCGGTCGCGACGACGTGCTGCGGCAGCAGGTGCGCCTGACCGAGGAGCAGATGCGCGCCCTGGACTTCATGGGACGAAACCGGCGCCTGCTGGTCCGCGGCGGGGCGGGCACCGGCAAGACCGTGCTGGTCTGCGAGCAGGCGCGGCGAGTGGCCCGGGGTGTGGCCGGGATCGGGCAGGACGTGCTCATCCTCTGCTTCAACAACAGCCTCGAAGGGCACCTGCAGGAGGTGATGGCGGGGAACGAGGCCGGCGGCCCCGGCGCGCAGGCCGGACGGATCGCCGTCCACACCTTCCACGGCCTGTGCCGGCGGATCGTCGAGGAGACCGGCGGCGGGCTGCCCGTCCCCGAGGACGGCGCCCGGCAGGGCGAGTTCTGGAACGAGACGCTGCCGGCCGAGGCCCTTGACCGGCTGGACCGGTGGCCGGTGCGGTTCGACGCCGTGCTGGTGGACGAGGCGCAGGATTTTTTGCCCGGCTGGTGGGTGCCGGTGGAGGGATTGCTGCGCGACGGGGCGTCCTCGCAGCTGCTGGTCGTCGGGGACGAGCGCCAGGACCTGTACCGGCGCGGCTTCGAGCTGCCGTTCACCGAGCCCGTGTGCGACCTGGAGCTGAACTGCCGCAACACCCGGCAGATCGCCCGGTGGGTGCATGCGGCGGCCGGTCTGCCCGAGCCGGCGGATCTGAACCGGCTGCCCGAGGGACCGGAGGTCGAGGTCATCGCGTTGAGCGATGCGGCCGGTGAGGCCGAGGCGGTGCGAAAGACCCTGCACCGGCTGATCCACGACGAGGGTGTGTCCTGCGAGAGGATCGCCATCCTGGGCAAGCACCGCATCACCAAGTCGTGCTTCGCCGAGCGGCGCAAGCTGGGCAACGTGACGGTGACGGCCGAGGGGGAGGATCCGGTGCCCGGGGCCGTGCGCTACGCGACCATCCACAAATTCAAGGGTCTGGAGGCGGATTGCGTGCTGCTGGTGGGGGTCGGGGAGCCCAGCGGGTACTTCACCCCCGAGGACGAGAAGCGGTTCCTGTACGTGGGCGGATCGCGGGCGAGGTGGGGGCTGGTGGTGTTCGAGAGGGAGGGTGTACAATGATGCGGCGCAACGTCCACCCGGAGGATCCCGCATGACCGACTGCCCCTTCTGCGTCGTGCCCGGATCGGCCGTCATCGCCCGGAACGAGCGTTTCCTGGCCCTGGCCGACGGGTTCCCGGTCTCGCCGGGGCACACCCTCATCGTCCCGGTGCGGCACGCGGCCTCGTTCTTCGACCTGGACGACCGGGAACGGCAAGCGATGCTGGAGCTGGTGGGCGAGGTCAAGGCCATCCTCGAGGAGCGGCATCATCCGGCGGGATTCAACGTCGGCTGGAACGACGGCCCGGCGGCCGGACAGACCGTCATGCACTTCCACCTGCACGTGATCCCCAGGTACGAGGGGGACGTCGCCGATCCGCGCGGGGGGATCCGCTGGATCTTCCCCGACCGGGCGCCCTACTGGGACGGGGCCTGACGTGGGCGCTGTGACGGCGGAATTCCAGATCGAGTTCCTGGGGTACCTGCAGAGGTTGCTGGACGAGGGGGGATTCACCGCCACCTACAAGTTCGCCCTCCTGATGGCCCTGGCGGATCTGGCGGTAGAGCTGGGGGACGACGAGGGCGGCCCGCTGGAGATCACCTCGGAGCAGATCGCCCGCAAGTTCATCCTCTACTACAGCCGGCAGGCGCGGCCCTTCGTGCCCGCCGATCCGCAGGCCGGGGCGAGCATCCTGCACCAGAACACCGGGAAGCAGGCGGCGGTGGTGTCCGTGGTGGCCGAGGCGCAGTCCGAGTACTCCTGGCATGACGGCCAGACGCCGAACCTGTTGCTGAAGGACGCTTCGCTGGTTTCGCGGGTGGCGGGGATCGTCCGGGTGATGCCCCTGTGGAAGCTCCAGACGCTCGGCGGGCAGGTGGTCGACTTCCTCTATCCCAACGCGGGGACGGGCCACGCCATCACCCTGCGTCCGGGGGTGGCTTTCTGTTTTCGCCGGTTCCACGGGATCGTCTACCGCCTGGCGCAGGACGGGTGGATCCGCCTGATCCGCGAGCGGAAACAGAACGCGGCGCTGCTGGGCGAGAAGATCGACCTGGGGGCGTTTCTGTTCGGGAGCGGGCGGGCCGACCTGTCGCCCTACCGGCCCCTGCTCATCGAACTGCAGAAGCGGCGGTGCTTCTACTGCGCCCGGGACCTCAAGACCAGCGAGGTGGACCACTTCATCCCCTGGGCCCGGTACAGCATCGACCTTGGGCACAACTTCGTGCTGGCGTGCAAGGGGTGCAACAGCAGCAAGGGGGATCTGCTGGCGGGGCTGGAGTTTCTGGAGGCGTGGAAGCGGAGAAACGAGGACTGTGCCGTCACCATGCGGGAATACTTCCTCAACCATTCTTTACCTCATGACCTTCCTGGTACTTTGGGGATTGCCGATTGGGCCTATTCCACGACCTGGAGCTCACAGGGGGTTGTCTGGATTGGGGGGAAAAATGCCATCCCCATTCATTTGGCCGGCTTCAAGGGGAGTTGATTGTGGCCTTGAAGGGCGGCCCCAAGACCCAAGACAAGGCAAATTCTGAATAAATTGTATTTCCAGCTTGCCCCTGGATGAAACTAGTGCAATCGACCTTTGATCTGTCTTATAATCAACCCTCAAAACCTTTTGTACCATTTTGGATGGATTATTCGACCACAATAAACCCAAAGCCTGTTTGGAGGCACCGTTGTCATCCTTCATCGATTTCCTGATACAAGCAAAGGAATCCCCCATCACCTTCTGGTTTTCCGTCGTGATCGGGGCGTATTTCCTGTTTGAGTTATTTCGCCATCTGCTCTTCAAGGTCCTCCCAATCAAAATCCACTTTGATAAAGCAACCAAGGTCCTCAATTCGAGGGTATCCGAGGGAAGGAAAGGTGGCGATGCCCCTCCCCCAGTCATCAAGGGTCGGGATCTATTTCCTCGTTCAGGGAAACTGGCTCAACTTTGGACTCACTTTTCCACAGCTTGGTTCAAATCTGTTCCCAAGGGTGGATGTGATATCGGATCAGTGGACATCCACTCCTTTTTCACCATGGATGAATCCATAGGTGACCATTCCTATCTCCGGAAACTTGAAAGCATTCCCGGAAGACTTCTGTCCCTTGGCATTTTAGGGACTTTTGTTGGACTCGCCTATGGCGTCAGTGGAATCTCAGGTGCAAGCGCGGGCGACAGCGACAAGATGATGACCGAAGTTCTCGGCCTAGTCAGTGGACTGAGCATCGCCTTCTTTACTTCCATTTTCGGGATCCTGTGCTCCCTACTATTCCAGTTTGGAGAAAAATCACTTGTCGGGAGAGCCACCTTTTCTCTCCTGGTTTTCCGTCGATCTGTCAAAGCACTTTATCCGGTGCTTGAACCTGAAAATGCTTTGGTAAAAATCTCCGATTTCGCCGGGCAACAGGCAGATTCTCTTCGCACTCTGGAAAACGATCTTGCCGCAACACTCTCCGAGTCATTTGGGGGGGCAATACAGGAGCACTTGACCCCCTTGATCGAGCAGATCCGTGAATCAGTGTCGCAGGCAACGGATTCCTCATCTCAACTTCAGCTCGATGGAATCAGTAAAATCATCGATGGTTTCCTGGACGGAATGCAGGAACAGATGGGCAATAATTTCCAGAAACTGGGGAGCGACATCCAAAATGCCTCGATGAACCTGGGGGAACTTTCCTCCAGACTGGAAGCTGCAACGAAAAGCCAGGCCGACATCATGGAGCAAACAGCCCAAACAGCCGAGGTTCTTGAACGCCAATTGCCTGCTATGCTGGCCTTTGGAGATAAACTAGACAGGGGGGCCGGACAGTTTCGGGAAGCCATCGAGGCCATCAGTTTGCTTGAGCAGGGAATGGCTGAAGGAACCAGAAAACTAGTCAAAATCCAGGCGGAATCCGAAGGTCGGCTATCAGAGATTCTCAATCGCCTCGAGGAATCCTCGAAGCTTGTCGATTCAACCGCGGCGACACAAAACGAATCCCAGATTCGCATGGAAAAGGCTTATAAAGAGGCTCTCGAATCATTTGAACATGGCGTGCGCGATGGATTAATCCAATCCCTCACAACTTTCGACAGCGTCCTGAGCGACATCCTTCAGCGATTCAGTGGAACGCTGGCCGACATGAAGGAGCAATACGACCATCTGAGCAAACATAGTCAGGCCCTCAAGGAAGGTGTGGAGCTCGCCTCGACCAAGATTGCGGAAAACCTCGTCGATGTCGGAGTTGCCTCGACCCAGGCCCACCTCCGGATCAAGGAACTTTCTGAAAGCTACTTGGAAAATACCAGCCAGGGAATTGCTGCCAGTACTGATGCCATAAAACATATGAGGAACGCAGCATCAGAAATTGCCCTTCATCTGCCCAGAATCCAGGAGGGGGTCGAAAAGCTGGCCATCAAGCTGGATGAGGTCACCAAAGATGAGGACTCCTCGGCTTCACGTGGCTTTCTGAGCAGGTTGCGGGGGGGACGATAGTGTTTCGCCTTAAGGCAAATGAACCCCACTCCCAGGTCGATCTGTCGTCCTTTTGGATCCCATATAGCGATCTAATGGCGGCTCTTCTGGGAATATTCGCACTTCTGCTTCTGGTCACCATCTACAGGCTTGGAGAACCTCTGGACGAGGTCAAAAAAATCCTTGAAGAGCGTGATGCCATAGTAAAAGAACTACAGGATAGTTTCGAGGGTGACAAGGGGATTCAGGTAACCGAATCGGGATCAATCCGGCTCAAGGACAATATCTTATTTCGCTTCAATGATGATGAATTGCAGGAGGAAGGAAAGAGGGCCCTGCTGGCGGTGATGCCTGAATACCTCGACGCGCTCTCGCGTCATGAAACTTTTCGCGCTCATCTTGACCGAATCCTCATCGAGGGCCACGCTGACTCAGTTGGCGGCTACCTCTATAACCTCAAACTATCCCAGCGCCGAGCTTCAAGTGTTGTGGAATTTCTCCTGACCTGCGACGAACTCCTTGATTACCGCTCCTTCATGCAAACCTACTTCCTTGCCAGCGGCCGCTCCTCGACCGATCCCGTATTTGATGAAAACACCCTTCAAGTCGACAACGATCGGTCTCGCCGAATTCAAATCGATTTCAGGATGGATGACACACGCCTGGTCAAGGAACTCATCGAGAAGGTAGAGATCCGAAAGGCAGGCCCCAGGTGATCTCCCCGCTTTTCAGATTCATTAAACTCGAACGGGCTGCCGAAGTCATCAAGGAGGATCACCCCGGTGCGCTTGAACCCATCAGGCACGCCTCTCAGGAAGAACTCACTTCCCTGATCGAATTAATTGCCCGATCAAACCGAGAAGAATTTCCTTCAATTGCGGATCAGCTGACTCGCCGCTCAGCAACGATCCTTGTCCATGCATTCGAGCGTCGCCTACCAGAGGAAGTTCACGAGGCCATTTCCGAAGTCCTGGCCCTGCGCCCCCTGCCTCGACAATTGACCCAGGCATGGGTCATTTTCCGGACCCACCCGGAACTTCCGGCTCTTTTACGGGGAATGTACAAGATCGCCAACGCTCTCCGGCCAACACAGCTGGAGGGAGAGCATTCCCTGAGAAGCCTGTATGACATCTGGCGATCAGAAAATGTCGAGAAATCCCTCGTGGTCGCCATGGATCAATTCGACGGAACCGTCAGTAAGTGGTGCGAAACGTCATGGCCAGCCGACCTCGCCATTGATGCCGGCCAACCTCTCCACAAGCATCTGAAAGCCCTCGTGCTGGCTCATGGTTCATCCAAATTGATTCGCAAGCACCGCCATGAAGAACTGGTGGCCTGGTTCGATTTTGTTCCCAATCGGCTATTCGATGACGCAGGTGTGAACTATATCCAGACATTCGATGATTCACGCTGGAATCGCGGCATTCTCGATCGCTATATCGAGAGACACGGCCTACCTGCCGGAGGTGGTCGATTTTGGGGTAGGATTTCCCCGGATAAGCGAAAAGCCATTCAACGCCTTGTGGCCGGGCAGCTCATTGCTGAATTTTTCACCGATATCGATGACCCATCTGGTCGCTTCCAGTTCTGGAAAAAATACATCGATCAACTTGTCGGCATCGCCTATCCGCCAAACCGGGAACGCGTTCTGCTGCATTTTCGTCGGCTGCTGGTTGTGGAATTCCGGGACATGGGAAACGCCGGTTACCTTTATAAAGAAGAACATCGCGCCAGGATTGCCAGGATCGTCAAGAGCGATAGTCCACACGGTGCCTGCAAGATCTCCGAAATCGCCATCTTCAGGATCATTCACAATCGCAACTGGCAGGCCAACACCAAGGCGGCATTGGACCGTATATTCAACTAGACGGAGTTGACATGGAACCCCCCATCTCCACAACTCTCAACGAGGTAGACATCCTGATCCAATGGATCGGGAAAAATAAACCCTTCGACGTTCCCCAGCCCCCTTTAACGGCGATCGAAAGAAAATGGGCCATTCACCTTTCCGAGCTTCAAAATGATGACCTTATCGCTCCTTTGAGCCCCGGTACCTGGTCCCTTGCCTATGCCGATGTCTATCAATTCACGGTCGAGCAATTGAACATCCTTGACCTCCCTGTCCCCGAACCATTGACGGCAAGTGTGTATTCTACCAAAACAGAATCAGGTCGGGGCCGGATGTTTGGCCTGGATCTCAGGAACGACGAATATGGTGTTTTGAACCGGAATCGGCGCCGGGGGCCATTCATTGAGATTGCGCCCGGGAATTTTATTCTTCCTGAACCAGGGATTTTCCAGCTTGAGCAAGCGATTTCAGCGGGCCCAGATACTGAACACTATGAATCGGAAAACGCTGCGCAGCAGGCTTATCAAGCCAAGGTCAAGTCTTTAGCGGAGCAAGTAGGGGCTAAAGTGGAGCCCTGGTTGGAACGGGAACAGTATGAATTTCCCTCCTCAATCGGCGTGACCCTTGTCGGCGACCTGGAGAACGGCCTTCAGGTCCAACCCCACCCCACAGGTACCGAAGATTCCAGGCTTCAAGAGTTGTTGACTCGAAGCAGGGGAGAAAACGGTGTCATCTGGAGAGGGGAAGGCCGGAATCGGCGCCGATTGATCCTCGAGCCCAATCAAAGAGAGGTACTCAGGGAACTTGATCGACGTGGGGGGAAGATCCAACCTGAGGACATTCCCGAATTTCTGGATACTCCCGAAGCCTTCCTGCCTCCGGGTATCGACCTTTCCGATTTCAGCGAGCGAGTGAAGGGCTTGAAAATCCGGGTCTACGATTCCCGGCCATATCTCCACGTCCGCCAAGATAAACTCGAATGGTTTCCCAAGCTGGAGATCAACCTGGATCCTCGCCTCGATACTGGGCAAGTCCCGGGAGTTGAGACACCCCAATCTCCTCTGATCTCCGATGATGATTATCTGAACAAAGCACGTAAGGCCATGGAAGCGGGTCGGAGCTCGTTCATCCATAGCGGCTCAATCATTCACTTTGACCCCAATGCCATCACACCCATTGCAAAGCTGGACGAGATTGTCGGACATGATGGAATCCGTGGTCTATCGGGGACCAAAAAGTACATTCTCGATATCTTCGAGAATATCGAATCCCTCGAGTACTCCCTGGATATTGATGAGGAGATCAGTCACGACGTTGATGAACAAAGGGAAATTCTTGAATTCCCGATTCCAGTAGCCCTGCAGGCAACCCTGAGGCCTTTCCAGGAAACGGGATTCAAATGGCTGTGTACTCTTGATCGCCGCAAGCGGGGGGGCTTGTTGGCTGATGACATGGGCCTGGGAAAGACATTGCAAGTCATCAGCTTTCTGGCAGCCAGGAAGGAAGATGACCAGGTCTCCCCCTCCCTTGTCGTTCTTCCAAAGACCCTGATCCAAAACTGGTTTGAGGAGATCCAGCGCTTCTGTCCTTCTCTTAGGGTTGCCCAGTTTCGAAGCGGGACGGTGTCGGATTCCGCCATTTTCCAAAATTTTGATCTGGTCCTCATCACTTACGATGCACTCCGGACCAACCAGGTGGATCTGGCAAGAATCGACTGGAATGTCGTCGTGTGCGATGAAGCCCAGGCCATCAAGAACCCCACAACGGGACGTTCGACGGCCGTAAAGGGCCTCAAGTCCCAAATGCGAATTGCCATGACCGGAACGCCCGTAGAAAATGGCCTTTCGGAACTCTGGTCCATCATGGACTGGGTCCAGCCCGGGCTGCTACGTTCCCGGCTTGATTTCCGAACAGAATTCGAACGGCCAATCGTAGATGCAGATGATGAATCAAGCCGGAACCGGAATGTGCGGGCTCTTCAGGAGAGGATCCTTAATCACTACCTGAGGCGCATGAAGTCCGAGGTACTGGCCGGCCTCCCCCCCAAAAATATCCATCGCCTTGAAACCGCGTTGAGCTCCAGACAGGTTAAACAATATCACGACGCCGTTTCTCGTGCCCGGAATGGGGGCCGCGGGGCTATGCTTGGCTGTTTGCAAGAACTCCTTCTGCTTTGTGCCTGTCCCTGGACCGAAAATGAGGCCTATGGTGTCCAAGGCACTCCGGATGACCTTAAACAGTGTCCAAAATTAGGGGCCTTGCTGGATAAGCTCGACGAAATCCGGGATCTGCGGGAAAAGGCATTAATCTTCGTCAACCGGTATGATGTTCAGGGAATGCTGCAAAGCGTGATCTTAAATCGCTACGGGTTGAGGACCGACCTCATCAATGGGAAGGTCACAGGCGGTCGCCAGGACATTGTCAATCGCTTCAATGACCAACATGGATTTCAGATCTTGCTTCTTTCTCAGGAGGTCGGGGGAACGGGGTTAAATATCACCTCCGCCAACCATGTGTTCCATTACATGCGCCCCTGGAATCCCGCAAAGGAAAACCAGGCCACGGACCGCGTCCATCGGATTGGCCAGGAGAAGCCTGTGCATGTATATCTGCCGATTGCAACCTGGCCCGACGGATCATCTGAAAGTGTTGAGGAGGTCCTCGACCGTTTGATTGAACAAAAGATGGCACTGGCGACCGATGTCATCGTTCCTACGGCGAAAATGCCGCTGGATCAGGAGGTGATGAGGGTCGTTTTTTCAAACGAACCAAACTAAAGACTTGCCAAGGAACGGGACGGCCTCGCTCTTCTTTGTCCGACCAGGGATATAAAACCGCGTTCCGCGATTGACAATCTAATCCCAAGTGCCTTAATATCCTCCTACGCAATTTGGCTGTGGATAATGAGTCTTCGTTGTCATTTTCTTTTCGGGTTGCGGTTTTTTGGTTTCAGCAAATGGACAATTTTGACCACATTCTCTCGTATCAACCGGGATTACTAATAGGAGGGGCCCGTGGCCGGTTCAATTATAGCATATTGTTCTTGGTGTTATAAAAAGACCAAACACATTCCATCAAAATCCCGCTGGCGAGGCAAGGCTGAGTATGCTTGTTCCAAGTGTGGAGGCTTTGGAATCAAGTGCACGGCGTGCAAAGAAATGGCAAGGGGGCGACTCACCGACAATCAAAAGAGGAAGTTTAATCAACTTGCGGGCGAGGAAGGCAGGAATTGGATTAACACTTGGGGAGACAACTGGAATAATTTGTTTTGTGCACAACATGATGGGTCAATTCCAGGCTTTGAACAGCTCAATCAAAGAATCGGAAATTTGGATTCATATTCCGAGTTGCTACAATCTAAATGTATTAATTTTCACTGCTGTCCCAACGTTTGAGCACAAAAACTTCACAACCTGTTTGTTGATAGGATGATACAAGGAAAGATGACCTGCATCGATTTCAACTCCGGTGTACCCTGTTTCCGTCACTTTTTGAA
>Ga0180009_10001959_pt1 | contig 24421 bp, 14 predicted proteins | sample OS_PC_MetaG_FD_123537 | JGI IMG/M metagenome (GOLD analysis project Ga0180009, IMG submission 123537) | Groundwater microbial communities from the Aspo Hard Rock Laboratory (HRL) deep subsurface site, Sweden - OS_PC_MetaG | ecosystem: Environmental > Aquatic > Deep subsurface > Groundwater...
GAGCCCAGTCGCCTGTCTCGATACAACGCGCCAGGTCGCCATACATCACGAGGCCCGCGACCTGCGTTCCGTGCCCGTGCCGATCCGCCGCTGTGTTCTCACCACTGTCGAAGTCACGCTCCTCCAGCACCCAGCCGCGGAGCAAGGCGTGACCGGCGAGGACGCCACTATCAACGACGACAACGATGGGCTCGGTGCCGTCTGGTGCCAGGTGATCTGGCAGGGGATCAACCTGGTCGAACAGCGAGCCGTATATGGGCGTAAGAACCGGCGGCAGGTTCACCTGGGCGACGATGTTCAATCCCAAGAGGACCTCGGCCAGGGCCCGGTTAGCTGCCACTACCCGAGCGAGGATCAGGCTTGATGTGCGCAAGTCATCAGCAATCCTGCTGTCGTGAGTCGTACAAACGCTACGCAGTTCGTCGAGAACTGAACGGGCGCATTCCGCAGTACCGGGGTGCCAGAGGTCTACATCGAGAGCAAACCGATCAGTGTCGGGGAAACCCTCGTTCCTGAGTCGGGCACCCAGACGATCATCCGGCCCTCGTGACCCCACCCACTCGAGCCCGTCGAAAAATCCTCTGCGCATTCCATGCGGTAACGCCGTATGCCTCTGTTCTTGCTGAACATAGTGTCGGGCTTCGTTTTCGAAGACTGTGACATCTTCAATTGTCGGGAACTGCACGAGCACTCGGTTGATCTCGACCGTCTCACGCGTAATCGCCACCGGGAAAACTCCGAAGTCGCGCAGTGTCTGTTCGGTGCCGATGTCCCAGTCCACCGCGTCCGCCACCAACAGTTCTGACAGCCTTGATGCAAGATCGTCTGGGATAACTAAGCCTGCCCGCCTTGCCCTGTCGAGATCTCCCTGGTTCGCCCGTCGCAGCCGGAGTCTCTCAGCTGCAGAGGGAGCGTCGCCTCTGCCCGCCCCAGCCGCCTCGATCCGCTGGGCCAAATCGTCAGTCGTCGCGTGAGTAGCGGGTGCCATGATGACTCGACTCAGGTTACGTGTCTCGACACTCTCATCGACGACGACAGCATTCAGCCGTGTCTCGAAAACGTCACGGGCGCTAGCGGTCCAAGATGTGAATTCTAGAACGAGGAATCGAGATGGGTCGAGGCCCACCTGTTGCCGGGTACCGCTCACCACCCCGGCGATTGAGGACACATCTCTGGCTATTCGGTTCCCGTGCTTCAGACGTCCAGCGATACGAGGGGGCGGTGGAGGTGGACCTCGGCGCCTGCGTTCCGCCTCTATTTCCGGCTCTCGCTCCATCGCGATGTGCAGCAAGTCATTCTGGCGCCGTTCCTCGGGCATCCGTCTTCCCCGCTACTCTCGATCGACCGCGGGCGAATCGCCTTCCGGTATTGCCTTCTCCTGTACGGAGCGACGATACCGGAAGCGCTCGATAGCGGATTCGATGTCGGACGGCCTCAGCGAGCTGATCCCATCCAAGGCACAGCGTTTCCGAACGTCCAGACAGACCCGCTCAGCATCCGCAAACGTAGCGCCATGAAGGGCATCGACGAGGTTGCCGATTTGCTTCTTTTGCGTCTGAAGCGGCCGGAGCCGTAGAACGACTACGGCCTCGATGAACTCCTTCGTTGGGAGGTCGAATCGTAGTACTTCGTCGAATCGACGCCAGATGGCTGGATCGAGCACTTGTTCGAAATTGGTTGCAGCAACGACCAGTGAGCGCCCGTCGAATCCGTCGAGAAGCTGTAGAAACGAGTTCACGACTCGTTTGATCTCGCCATGTTCGGTGGCGTCATCGCGCGAGCGACCAATGGCGTCGAACTCATCAAAGAACACCACCCACTGACCGCGGGAAGCATAGTCGAAGACCTTGCGCAGGTTGGCGGCCGTTTCCCCGAGGAGCGAAGACACAACGCTGTCGAATCGGACGTACAGCATCGGCAAACCGAGCTCGGCGGACAGGGCCTCAGCACCAGCGGTCTTTCCGCATCCCGATGGGCCACAGAACAGCAGGCGCCGGGTCGGTGCCAGTGCATTCGCTTCGAGCACATCCCACCCACGGACTTCGGTCATGATCCGCCCGAACGTCTCGCGGACATCGGGCCGTAGGATAAGGTCATTGAGGTAGCGGTCTGGCGTCCTGATTGCGAGAAGCGGTGATCGACGGTCGCCGTCCATCGGCACCGGGTCGAAAACGCTCTGGATGCTGTGGACTTGCTCCATCGTCCTGGTGCCGTTGGCCAGTATCCTCTGCAGCTCGTTGGCCAGGACGGGATGGTGCTTCTTCCGCTCTTCCGACATGATCTCCTCAGCGGTCGCCCGAAACCCCGTATCGTCGCGCTTCTGGTAGCACTCGAAGAGCCGCTTGATCAGGTCAGCACGAGCCATCGTTTCCTCCGGATTGGCGGGTGGCCCACGCAAGCAAAAAGCTGGATGCGCGCGCACTGGGACAGATACTCCCCCTCCGACGAACTCATTCCTTGGCTGCCCGACGCACGATCAAATAGGCAGTAACTCACCCCCCACCTCCTTCACCACTCAGCCGGGCCTCGTGTGTGCTCGCGAAGATCATGTCCGACAGCCACGGCTTGAAACTCGGGTTGTCCAACAACTGCTTGAACGGTTCGGTGGCGTTCTGCATGAGGCTCACGTGCACCCAAGTTACTTCTAGAATCCGAACTACCGTTACTCACTTTTTCTTCCGTCTGTCGTCGCCTCGATTTTCCGCGCGATCCGTCAGCCGTCGATCACGGTCACCCCTAGCGAACTCGCCACTGCCCCCATACCTTGAACGAAGGCAGTTCACCGTCTTGCGCCATGGAAATGACGTCTTTTCCGTCAGCTTGAGCAGATCTGCGATTTCCTTGATTGGCAGCACCTCGTCGGTTACAGGCTGGACTCCGGAAATGTCAGGGCACACACCGCCACCAGTTTCAATTGAAGGCCACCATACTCCCGAACCTTGAGCCCTTCAAGCATCGGGTTGGGTCGCTGTATCGTGTCGCGCCAACCCCAGAAAGATTGGCGCTTGGGCCGTCCGGAACAGCGAAGAGCTCCGGTGCACGCGCCGGATGGTCCAGGCTTCGCACTGCCACGCCTATAAAGATAGCCCTACGAATACGAGGACAACATACAGGCCATGTAGTTCACCTCTGGTGCCCCCACCTGGCCAACCGAGCCAGCGCCGACGAGCTCTCCCTACCGGCGTGGGCTTCAATGGAGAACCGCCCGTAGGTCTTGACCGTGAGCTCGATGCTGGAGTGGCCAAGGTAGGCGGAGACGGCGGACATGGGCCGGCCTCCGAGCAGGGACTGGACCGCGTAGAGGTGCCGCAAGCCGTGGAACGTGACCTTGCCGGACAGACCGGCAGCTTCCACGGCGTCCGGGAAGTAGCCCTTGCCGGCGGCTTCGGGGGCACGGTCCATCCGGGCGTAGGGGGAGCCGCCGCGACTGGGGAAGACGTAGGCGTCGGGGGCATGGGAGGCCGGTGGGCCTTGGGCGCCAAGACGCTCGAGGAGCGCGATGGCGGCGGGCTCCAGGGGGACCTCGCGCCACTTGCCGTGCTTGGGGCGCCAGGCGGCGCCGTTGACGCACCGACCGCGCCTGGCGCTCTCTACGCGCAGCACCCGGCGGTCCAGCTCCACTGACGCCCAGCGGAGATTGAACACCTCGCCCCGTCGCAGGCCCGTGAGGGCGGTGAACTCTACCACCTCGGGGAGCAGGGGCGCGACGTGGCGAAACGCCTCGCAAGCGTCGAGGAGCGCATGGAACTCCTCTACCGAGGGAGGGATCACCGGCTCGGAGTCGTCTTCGGGGAGCATGGAGATCCGCGGGCGGGCGTCGAGCTCGCCCTCGTCGTAGGCGAGGTTCAGCAAGGCTTTGAGGCACTGCAGGCTTTTGTTGATGGTGGCGTTCTTGAGCTCGGTGGTCTTGAGTTGACGCGGGGCCCCGTCCCGACGCATGACGAAGGAGATCGGACCGGTCTTGGTCATGGCCTCGACGAACCGGTTCACGGCGGCCTTCTTCGACGCCTGCCTGAGGCTCCGGTCACCGAGGTAGTACAGGACGTAGTTGAAGGGATTCCGGCTGGTGCGTCGGGTCCCCTCGTTCTGGACGACCTTGGCGTGCTCGGTCCAGCGGGTCTCAAAGAAGTCCCGTAAGTTTTGTGACCGCCTGGATCTGTGTCGGCTTTTTCCTTCCCACCCCTCCAGCACCCTCGACGGCGGGTCGCCGCCCAGCAGCTCGGGATCGGTCTGATCCTGTGCCTCCTGCTGCTCCTGCTGCTCCCGCTCCTCCTCCTCCTCCTCCGCGTCCAGCAGCGCGATCACCGCGGCCTCCACTTGCTTGGCCTTGGCCGCGCCGCCGCTGCTGCCGCGGCGAGATATCCGTTTTCCGTTTCGCTGGATCTGCACGAGCCAGCTTCCTTTGCTTCGATCGAGCACCTTGTAGGGCATGAGCCTCCTCATGTGTGAGCGCCTCCATTACTTTGTCGAGGTCGAACCGCAGCCTCCGGCCAGCGCGGACGCAGGGGACACGGCCCGTTTTCGCCCAGCGGTAGACGGCCCAGGGCGTGACGCCGACCGCGGCTGCGACAGCCGCCGCGTCCACGAGCTTCTTCCGTCCATCTCGCGGGCCGGCTGCCCGGTCTTGGTTTGCCGCCTGGTTCCCCACGACGAGGAGGCCACGGGCCATTTGGGCGAACACGGCCCTGAGCGCCACGCGGTCGGTTGGATCGGGGCAGTTTTCGGTGATGGCATCGAGGATCCCATCGAGCACGGCGGTAACGAGATCTGGGTTCTGGCCGGTGTTGGGCTGTTTCGGTTCATCGGACTGCGCACTTTGCGTTCTAGAATTCGTATCCGTCATGACCGCCTATTCCGGCGCAACAATCAAGTCACAACGACTTGTTATTGCTTTGTTTTCAGAGAACATAACCCTCGTGAGTGAACGCCAAAGTGATGCAGGACGCATCAGCCCGGCCTCTTGAGAGCCACGACCTTGGCGCCGGGGAACGCAGCGCAGATAGCAGTGAGGGTTATCGAGTGCTCGATGCTGAGCTCCGTCCGGTCCTGACCGGTGTAGACGGGGACGAGATAGACGTCGCCCAGGGCGTCCGAGCGGAGACAGACCTCGACGCCAAGCGCCTTGAAGGAGGCGATCTCCTCGTCGGTGACGTTGCGGACCAGCGGTGGCTTCGCGGACGACGGTGGTGCTGGAGCCGCGGGAGTTGATGCGGGCGGCATTTTTGTTGATGCGGCCGCCCTTTGCGGCTTCTCACGCTGGATCGGGTTGCCGAACAAGTCCCGAGCCACAGGCGGATCCGGGCTCGACGCCGTGTTGGTGGCGGTGGAGGTGGGGCCGTTGACCTTGAGCCACTCGATGCACCTGCCCTGCTCTGCCTCCGGCCGCCGGCATCCGCCGCCGTCCCGGTAGTGGCGGCAACGCTTGCCATCGGTCGCCGGCTGGTAGTGGCGGCAGGTGAAGCCGCTCGTACTCGGCGCTGGCGTTCCCGGTCTAACTGACGTTCCTTGGGACATGCTCGGCCTCCGGATACCCTTTCCACATAGGCAAAGCACTGGAGGTCGCGGGCAGGGACACCGCATGACCTCGCCCAAGCACGACCTTTGCGATCCTGACGTCGAAAGCAGACCTTGTGTTGTGCCAGCTTTCAGAATAGTTTTAGTCTGATACGGTGTTCGGGAACGTCGCCAGAAGAGAGCCGAAGGAGCGGTCGGCTCCCAGATATTGAAGAGAGCATCTCTGCTCGAACCTTGGATGGCTGAAGATCTCAGTTCTGGCTTCTACCCATAGGGCACCGCCCGCAAATCCGGAGGTGCGTCTTGAGCCAGAAGAAATTGTCACTCCTGGAAGCCTCGGCCCGGGTCCTCGAAAAGGCTGGCGAGCCACTCCACTATCGCGAATTGACTGACCGAATCCTCGCTGAAGGCCTCGCAGAAAGCGGCTCCAAAACGCCAGCGGCGTCAGTGAATGCCGTCCTCGCTGTTGAGATCAAGCGACATGGATCGCAAAGCCGATTCGTCCGCGTGAAGCCCGGCGTCTTCGCACTCCGGGATGCCAAAGGCGTGGCTTCCCCTGCTCAACAGGCCAGCAGCGTCCTAAATGAGGAGTCTGAACGACGCGTCCGGGTTCCGTTGTTCCCGGTCTACTCCGAGATGCGAGTGGTCCTACCGATCCTCAGCGGCAGGTCTCGTCACGATCTTTCCGCTCTGTTCTCGGCCCTCAAAACACTCCGTGGAACGCCCCAGAATCCAGTGGATTGGACAGCGCCCGATGAGTGGATACCGTCCCGTCTCGAAGGAGACGCACACTCCCTAGCGGACGCAATCTGGACTGGGACACGCAAGAAAGTCAATCCGCGGTACATCCAGGGCCACTGGTTCACGGCACGAACCTACGAGCTCCTTGCCGAGGACAACGCAGGAAAGCTAGCCCTAACATCTGGTGGTCGTAACTTCGTCGAATCTCCACTCGGAGACGCCGAAGTGCTGGTCGATGAGGGCGAAGGATTGCTGAAGCTGCTGTCATTCGTGGCAGAGCAAGGGCCTGCCCGTCCCAACGAGCTCGTCGAGAACTGGGGAGATTACCTCAGCCGTCGCAGTAGGTTCGGCACAGAGGGCACGATTAAGGATACCCTCCGACGCAGACTCAAGAACCTTCTCGACCGACAGCTCGTGAGTCGCTCCACCGCGCGGTATTCCATCACGGATTTGGGACTGCAATACCTGAAAACTGCTGGCGGAGGAGACGATAGCGACACAACCGAGCTCCAGCAGATCCTGGCGCTGTCAAAGCAACAGGGTGCGACAGTGCGTGACGCAGTACATGAGATACTAGCATCCATGGACCCGTACGCCTTTGAGCATCTCGTCAAGCGACTTCTGGAAGCAATGGACTACGATAATGTCTACGTAACCCCGGCTTCCAACGACAAAGGCGTCGACGTTGTGGGGGACATCGAGCTCGGCATCTCTTCGGTTCGCGAGGTGATTCAGGTAAAGCGCCACAAAGCGACGATACAGAGAACCGTCCTCGATGCTCTTCGCGGCTCGCTTCACCGTTTCAGCGCGGTACGCGGAACCATTATCACTACCGGTACGTTTTCGGCGGGCACTCGGAAGGCTGCGTTTGAGCTAGGCGCAGCTCCCATCACCCTCATCGACGGTGTAATGCTGATTGACCTGCTCATCGAGCATAGCATCGGTGTCCACAAGAAGGCCGTGGAAATCCTGGAGCTGGACGAATCGGCTTTCGCTGAAATCGAGGACCAGGCCACCAACGAAGAAGTAGACTGAGAATGATATCCGACGACCAACTCGATAAAATCCTCGCCCTCCAGCTCACCGTAGCATGGGCAGGCGAAGGCGCCTGCGAGCCTTCTCGGCTGGGTTGGTGGCGTACCGACTTGATCGACCCCGCCGGCGGCGGTGATCTCCTGGCCCGCCTGCTCCCCAAGACGCACGCCTGGGCATCGCTGGAAGCCGTGCGCGAGGCAGCGCGCCGCACGGATGCTGCGGCCCGGGCGCGCATGGCCAACCCGGACAAGCTCCGCACGCTGTTTTTCTTTGGGTTCGCCATCGACGAGCGGTTGGACGAGCGGCTGCGCGCACTGAAGCAGCTCGGCACCCCGCCTGGAGAAGCCCTGCCCATTTCTTTCGCTCCTGATTCCCCATTTTCCCCCGACCAACTGCCGAAGCAGCTCGACCTGGGCGGTGCCACTGGTGCGCACACCGTCGTGCCGCCTACCGGGCGACAGGTGAAAGGTCCCGTGCCAGAGGACCCACTTCAACTGGCACAGAGCCTCGCCGCGGCCCTGGTTCCGTTTTCGGACACGTACCCCATGCCCTTCTACGCGGTGAAGTGATGGCGGACGCTGTCGCCAACACCGCGCCCGCCGCACGTCCCGCCGAGGCGACCGAGGTTCACACCCGGCTGATGCGGCTGGCTCTGGCCGTGGAGGACTCCCGCGCCTACTGGGCCAACCTGGACAGCTCTGTGCCGCCTGGCCCCCGTGCGATCCAGGCGTTCGAGCAACGCTGGTTCGGTGGCAAGAGCCTCGAGCGGGTGAAGACCCTGCTCGCCAATTTCGGGGCGCGCTACGACGCTTTTCCAGAAGCCCTCGGTGTTCTGCAACGCTGGCGGGACATGCCGCCCGACGCGCGCCGGGTGATCTGCCACTGGCACCTGCAGCTCACCGACCCTCTCTATCGCCGGTTCACGGGCGAGTTCCTGGTGCAACGACGCGACGCAGCCCAACCACAGTTCGACCGAAATGTGGTCTCCCGTTGGGTGGGATCATCCTTCCCTGACCGTTGGAGCTCGGCCTCGATCATCCAGTTCGCCAGCAAGCTCCTGTCCGCCGCAGCCGAGGCCGGCCTGATCACACCGAGGCGGGATCCCCGAAAGCCCCTCGTACCCAAGGTCCCGGACGAGGCGCTGGAGTACCTGCTCTACCTGCTTCGGGGCGTCTCTTTCAACGGTAGCCTCGCCGAGAATCCGTACCTCGAGTCCGTCGGCCTCGACCGCGGCTTCCTGGCGCAGCGCCTGGCTACGCTGCCCTCCATCGAGCACAGACGACTGGCTGACCTGGATGACTTTGGTTGGCGGTACGAATCCCTCAGCCACTGGGCGAGAGAAACGCGATGACTGACAATCTGCTCCCAAGAACCGACTTGGACGAGGCGATCGCCGCGCTGAAAAAGGACCTGGTGACCGAGGGAGGCCCCCAGATCAGCACGATGCGCAACTACCGCTTCGCCATCGTGCCCTACCGCCCCTCCGACGAGTTCAACCTCCGCCAGCAAGTACGACGGCTGAGCGACGCCCTCAAGGCCGAAGGCTGGAACATTCTGTCCGTCTCACTGCATGCCCTCCTGATGAAGCGCATCCACGGCATGGGGGACGAAGTTTTGCACAGCCTGGTGGAACGCGAGCGACGCCTCTACACCAAGAGCCCCGATCGGGCTCTCAACCATCTCAAGGAGAAGATCCTGCCCCACGTCGAGGGGCCGGACGGCATCGCCGCCGACGTGATCCGCTTGATCGCCGGCTTTGCCGAGCAGTACCCGGACCAGGCCGAGCGCAGTCTGATTTTCATCGGACGCGCCGGGGCTCTGTATCCGTTCTTCCGTACCTCGGCGCTGCTCAAGCACATCGACGGCAAGACCAACAACATCCCTGTCGTTCTCCTGTACCCGGGTGAGCGACGTGATGTGAATGCGCTCTCCTTCATGGGGGAGCTGCCCGCGGATCGCGACTACCGCCCGCGGATCTATCCGTAAGGGAGACCGATGAAGATTTACGAGCTGTTCGACAAGGACGTGACCCGCGACATTCCACCCGTGGTCTACTTCCACGAGCAAGCCCCGAAAAAGCTCCGCGAAGAGGTCGAGGAGTACATCATCACCGGCGGCTTCCCCAAGGGAGATCCACGCGCCAAGCGTGTGGAGCACGGGATTCACGAGGGGTTCGTCGGTCTGCTCACGAACATTATTAAAGAGCTCGATCGGCCGGGCGGCCCGGACCTTCCCGCCTCCTGGATCTCGGGCTTCTACGGCTCGGGCAAGTCGAGCTTTGCCAAGCTACTCGGCATGGCCCTCGACGGAGCGACCCTGGACGATGGCTCCCCACTGGCCGACGCCCTCCTCCGGCGGGACGACTCACCCCGACGCCAAGAGCTCGTGCAGGCCTGGACCAAGCTGCTCGACAAGGTCGACCCCATCGCGGTGGTGTTCGACATCGGCGCCGTGGCTCGCGACAACGAGCACATCCATTCCGCTGCGCTGCGCCAGGTACAGACGCGCCTCGGCTACTGTAGTAAGAGCAACCTCGTCGCCCAGTGGGAGCTGAAGCTCGAACGCGATGGCCTGTGGAACGCGTTTCTGGCCATGGCCAAAGAGACCCTCCACAAACCGTGGGACGAGGCCAAGGACGAAGAGCAGGCCGAGGATCACTTCTCGCACATCCTGCAGCGGTTGCTACCGGATCGCTACGCTTCGCCCACCGATTGGATCGACACCCACGCCGGCCTCCAGGGCGGCTCAGGCACCTCCCCCATGGAGACCATCGAGTCCATCGAGGCGATGCTCTCCATCCGCGCCGAGGGCAAGGCGCTCTTCCTGGTCGTCGACGAGGTGAGCCAGTACGTCCACCAGGACGACAACCGCATGCTCAAGCTCCAGTCCTTCGTCTCCGAGCTGGGCAAGCGGCTAAAGGGCGCGGCCTGGATCTTTGCCACAGGCCAGCAAAAGCTCGAGGACACCGGCGACACGGTCCACATCGGCAAGCTCAAGGACCGGTTCCCGGAGAAGCTCCGGGTCCACCTGGCCGCGACCAACATCCGCGACGTGGTCCATAAGCGCCTGCTCAAGAAGCGGGCCGACCGCGAGCCGGCGCTCCGCCAACTCTTCCAGACCCACCGGGCCGACCTGAAGCTCCACGGCTACTCCTGCGAGGAAATAACCGAAGAGGACTTCGTCGAGGTCTACCCCATGCTCCCGGGGCACGTGGACCTGCTCCTTCAGATTACTACCGCCCTGCGCACCCGCTCCACCCGCGTACAGGGTGATGACCATGCCATCCGCGGCCTGCTCCAGCTCCTGGGTGAGCTGTTTCGCAGCCAGCACCTGGCCCAACGTGAGGTCGGAGACCTCGTCACCCTGGACGCAATCTACGAGGTGCAGCAGACCGCCCTCGACCCTGACGTGCAGACCGCCCTGGCGCGCATCTTCAACCACCCGTCCTTCCGCAATGACGACCTGGCTCTCCAGGCAGCCAAGTCTGTTGCGCTCCTCGAGCTGATCCAGGAGCAGGTGCCCGCTACCGCGGGACTGGTGGCCAAGTGCCTCTACCACCGGCTGGGCATCGGCAACCAGCTCCAGGCAGTCAACGACGCCCTGGAGCGCCTCAGAAACGAAAACCTGCTCGGCTACTCCGAGAAGCAGGGCTACAAGATCCAGAGCTCCGCCGGCCAGGAGTGGGAGCGGGAGCGGCGCGACGTGGCCGTGACGCCGGACAAGCGCAGCGAGCTGGTCCAGGACAAGCTACACGAGCTGCTCGGCATCCCCGATCGGCCCCGCTGGAAAGGGAACTCCTTCCCGTGGACGGCCTTCTACTCCGACGGCCGAGGTGTGCAGGACAAACGCATCCAAGACGCCCGCACCGGCGCGTCCACTACCATCGACTTCCGCTTCCTCGGCAGCAAGGAAGACCGCGCTGCCAGCGCCTGGGTGCAGCGCAGCGACCAGGAGCCCCTCCGTGACCGCCTCGTCTGGGTGGTTGGCGACCCCGGGCGCATCGACGAGATCGCGCGCGATCTATTCCAGTCCCGCCACATGATAAAGCGCTATGAGGGTCGCCGTGACTCCCTCCCCAGGGAAAAACAGCGACTCGTCATCGAGGAGCAGAGCCGCGCCGAGGGCCTCGAGACCCGCATGCGCGACGCCGTGGCCGAGGCCTTCTACGACGGCAAGATCTACTTCCGCGGCGCCTCCATGAAGCCCGTCGATTTCGGCGGTTCCTTTGCCACGGCCCTCACCGAGGTCGCCAAGCGGTGGCTTCCCGACCTCTTCCCGCACTTTACCGACGTGGCGGTCACCGACACCGAGCTCAACCAGCTCCTCGAGCCGCAGCTCTCGGGACCGTCCACCAAGTTCATGGAAGACGGCCTCGGCATCCTCGCCCTGGACGCGGGCAAGTACATCGCCACCTGCTCGGGCGACGTCCCCAGCCGGATCCTGAACTACCTCGAGGCCGCCGGCGCCTCGGGCAGCACCCTGATGTCCCACTTCAGCCGGCCGCCCTACGGCTACCCGGCCGATGTGCTCAGGGCCTGCATCGCCGGGCTCCTGCGTGCCGGCAAGGTCCGGATCCGCCCCGAGGAGGGCCCGGAGATCACCTCGGTCCGCGATCCCGGCACCAAGGACCTCTTCCGTAAGGCCAAGGAGGGGCTCGGCCGGGCCGACATCTTCCCCGCCCGGGAAACCGAGATCGGCCCCCGCGACCGCGTAGCCATCTGCAAGTTCTTCGAGGACTTCCTCGATCTCAAGCTCGACCGGGAGAACGACGCCATCGCCGACGCCGTATTCCAGCAGTTCCCCGGGCGAAGAGAAGCCCTCCGCGGCATCGAGACCCGCCTCGGCCGCCTCCCCGGGCGCCCCGAGCCCCCGCCCGCCCTCAGCAAGCTGGGCAAGGCCCTCGAGGCCTGCATGCGCACCCGGCAGGTCGAGGAGATCGTCATCGCGGTCAAGCACAACCTCGATGCCCTGCGTGACGGCCTCGAGCAGCTCGCCCTCTACCAGACCGAGCTCTCCGATGAAGCCCTCACCGCCGTGGCCGAGGCCGCCAAAGTCCGTGACAACCACCTCGCCCAGCTTAAGTCCCTCAAGCAAGCCGGTGAGGTGTCAACCGACGCCAAGGCGCTCACAACGCACCTCGACACAGATCGCCCCTGGCGCGACATTCAATCCGTCAACCCAGCGCTCGACAGCATCCGAGGCCGCTACATAGAAGTACGCCGGAGCCTCATCACCTGGCAGTCCCAACAAGCTGACAAGGCACGTGGGCAGATCAAGACCCGTGACGGTTTCGAAACGCTCAACCCGGACCAGTCCCACAAAGTCCTCCGGCCGATCCATGACGCGACCACCGACACCACCGAGGACGCCCTGCACCCAACGCTCCTAGAGCTACGTAACAACTTCCCGTCCCGCCTGGCCGACGCCCTGGAACGCGCACACGACCTCCTCGACGAGGAGCTCTCCAAGGTGACTAAGCGAGACGTGATCAAGGTCCAGGCCAGCATCCGTGGTCGCGAGGTGGCAAGCCCAGAGGAACTCGACAACATGCTCAAGGAGCTCGACGACCGCATTCGCCCCCTCCTCAAGGACGGCAAGCGCGTGCGGATCATCTAGCCCATGTGGACGCATGTGTACCCATAGAGACGCGAATATCAGATGACCAACCCGACCAGGCAGAACAAGCTCACTCCAGAGGCCAAGTCGCACCTCGCCAGCACCATCCGTGGCCTGCGTGAGCGGCTCCTTCGCGACCTGCGCGACACTGCCGAGCAGGACTACCGCCTCTCCGTTCGCGCCCAAGATGCCGGCCTGACCGAGGCCGCGCGCACCCGCCGCCGGCGCCTGGAGGATTGGCTCGACGAGCAGGTCCGCACAGCCACGGCATCGGCTACAGCCAAGGGCACCAAATCCAAGTCCCAGCCCGAGACCACCGTCCGCGAGCGCTTCCTCAGCCAGGCGGTCAAGCTGACCGCCGCCACCCTGCTCAACCGGATCGTTCTCATCCGACACATGGAGGCCCTGGAGCTCATCAAGCCCGCCGTGATCACTGGCGGCTGGAACAGCAGGGGCTACCGCGAGTTCCGCGACTTCGCACCCGCCCTGGCCGCCGACGACACCGAGGGCTACGCGCACCTGCTCGCCCTCCTCTTTGACGAGCTGGCCCTCGACCTGCCAGGCCTCTTCGGCGACGTCGGTCTGAGCCGACTTCTCCGCGTTCCCGCCTCCACCCTGCGCGAGATCGTGGAGCAGCTCGACGACCCAACCCTCGATTCCGCCTGGACCGACGACACGACGCTCGGCTGGGTCTACCAGTACTGGAACGATCCGGAGCGCGAGGCCCTGGACGCCAAGCTCAACTCCGGGGGCAAGGTCGAGCCTCACGAGATCGCCTCCAAGACCCAGATGTTCACGGAGCGGTACATGGTGGAGTGGCTCCTCCACAACAGCCTGGGCCTCACCTGGCTCGCCATGTGCAAAAAGCACGGTTGGCCCCCGGACGCCGACCTCGTCCTTGATGACCTCGACAGCCGCCGCGCCGATTGGCGGGAAAGACGCGAGAAGGGCGATGTCGCCCTCGACGCCCTCATGCCCATCGCCGAGGGCATCGAGGACCGCTGGAAGTACTACGTCCCCCAGCCCATCCCGGACGACGCCGTCACCTCCGCCCCGGACTCCATCCGCGACCTCAAGCTCCTCGACCCGGCCTGCGGCTCTGGACACTTCCTGATCATCGCCTTCGATCTCCTGGCCGAGCTGTATCGCGAGGAGTCCCGCCACCGCGCTGAAACTTGGACCGACCAGTACATCGCAGAGTCCATACTGGCGAACAACCTCCACGGAGTGGACATCGATCATCGCGCAATCCAGATCGCCGCGGCGGGCGTCTACCTGAAGGCCCGCCTCCTGTCGCCGGTCGCTCGAATCCGGCAGCTCAACCTCGTCGCTCCGTGCCTCAGCCTGGCGACCTTGCCCAGCGATGACCCCGCCCTCGTGCGCCTGGTGCGCGATGTCCGGGAAGAGACGGGCATCCCGGAGGAGCTGACCCGAAAGCTCGTGTCATCTTTGGCGGGCGTCGACTCCCTTGGCACACTACTGAAGGTGGACAGCGCCCTTGCTGAGGCTGTCGTGGGTTTCGAATCATCCCGCGCCGACAAGGGTCAGGTTGGCTTTGCTGACCCTTCCCGCAGCCGAACAATTTACGCCTCGAATGACTCGGAGGCTAAGACCGCGCTCCTCGCGAACCTGGAGCGTTTCCTCTCCAGCCACGGCAGCGCGGAGGATCTGGGCCTCCGCCTCGACGGCGAGCAGCTCGCCTCAGGCGTGCGTTTCATCCGAATTGTACGGGAGAGCACCTACGAACTCGTCGTCGGCAACCCGCCCTACCAGGGCACGTCCAAGATGGCAGACGCAAAGTACGTTGCCAAGCACTACCCGCGGGGCAAGGCAGACCTATACGCAGCGTTTCTCGAGCGTGGCCTGGAGCTAGCGTGCCCGGGTGGGATGTCCTCCTTACTCACGATGCGCGGGTGGATGTTCATCAATCAGTTCCGGGCGATTCGAGAGTGGCTGCTTTCTGACTTCGATCTTCGAAGCATCGGCGATCTTGCCATCGGCGCATTTGACGAGGTGCCCAACGACGTTCTCTCAGTGGCGATAACAACCTTCCGGAAGTCGCCCCCCACTGGGGTCGCCAGCGTTGCGACGCAACCCTCGCCCCCTGACGACAAGTCCTACGACCGACAACGCACAAACCGCAAGCGCGCCGCCGTCCTCGCCCAGGTCGGCCGCCACGAGTTCGACCCTCGCGGTTTCAAGGTTATCGATGGCGAACCTTTGGTGTATTGGTGGGACGATGCTCAATTGAAGATCTATCGTGAAACCCCTAAACTCGAGGATGTATGCACCGTACGAGAAGGGCTGGGAACGAGGGATGACGTCAGGTACTTACGCAGGTGGTGGGAACCATATAGAACATCCATCTGCGCACTTAGGCATCCCAGTACACTTCATCGAGACCTTGTTGAAAGTAAATGGCTCCCATTCATTAAGGGAGCCGCGGGAAAGGTCTGGATTGAGCCTCTTGATTTTGTCGTTCGGTGGTTCTGCAACGGAATCGAAATTGGCACATATAAAATGAGCCGATATGGAAGAGGGGCGACTGCCTACTTCCAACCCGGAATTGCAATATCTACGGTAGGTAGTCTCTTTTCTGGTCGGCTTCATCGATACCTCAGTATTTTCGGTGATGCTGGCGTCTCAGCATTCCCCGTAAAACGAGAAAACGTTCTGTGCGTCATGAACAGCGTTTGGGGCAGACGTGTATTGGAATCACTGAACCCGACAATCAGTTTCAAGGTAAACGACTTGAACCGCCTCCCTGTTTGGAACATCGATGGCGCTGAATCGATAGTTGGAACGCTGGATATAGCATTCACAGAGCACGAGTCAGCCCAGGAGATCTCGGTGGAGTTCAGTCGACCCGGGCCGTCGCCTTGGCGGTACACACAGGACTGGGCGCAAAGAGCGGTGGACCGGCGAGCGGACGAGCCGCTGCCGAATTACGAGCCTGAATTCGAGCCGCCCAGCCAGGAGCAGTTAGTCTCCTTCGGGGTTGGCGTGGCCCTTGGGCGATTTGGCGCTGACGGCGAAGGGATCCTCGACGAGTCCAAACAGGATCACCGAGCCCTTGTTGAACGCGCATTGCCTGCCGGCATCCTATTCCTCTCCGACGTCACCGAGCGCGACAGCCTCGAACTTCCAGCCTGCGACTTGCTCGAGGCGATGTGGGAAGAGCACGGTACAGCCGTGAGCCCGAAGGAAGACCTGCGGACATACCTCCGCCAGAGCTACTTCGACTACCACCGCAAGCTTTATGAGAGTCGGCCGATCTACTTTCCGCTCAGCTCGTCGAAGAGGACATTTGTGGCCTACGTGGCGATTCATCGCTGGCGCAGCGATACTTTGCAGACGCTACTTGCGGACCATCTGATGCCTGAGCGGCAGCGGCTGGACGGGGAACTGGAGGACCTGCGCAAGGCCCGAGCGGCGAGAAGCACGACAGCGAAGACCGAGAAGCGGTTCTCCATGGTTAAAAAGGCCGTGGAAGAGCTGGAGTGCTTCATCGCATCGGTGACGGAAATCGCCGAGGGGGGCGCGCCGCCCACAGATTCAAAGTGCCCTCCTCGGAAGGTGGATGCGCGTTTCGAGATGGACTTGGACGATGGGGTGATGGTGAACAGTGCTGCGCTTTGGCCGCTCCTGGACCCCCAGTGGAAGACCGGGTCGTGTCCGAAGAAGTGGTGGAAGGAGCTGTGTACGGCCAAGGGGAAGAAGGACTACGACTGGGCGCACCTGGCGGAGCGGTACTTCCCGACCCGGGTGGACGAGAAGTGTCAAGAGGACCCGTCCCTGGGCGTGGCGCATGGATGCTTCTGGAAGTACCACCCGGCAAAGGCGTACCAGTGGGAGCTGCGGCTGCAGGATGAGATCCGGCCTGACGTCACGATCGACGAGGAGGGGTCGGACCAGTACCGAGCGCGGTTCCTGGAGGAGCACGCGGCCGAGGCTGAAGAGATTCGGGCCAAGGAGCAGAAGCGCAGGGATCGGAAGGAGCGGAAAGGGGGGAAGGGCCGGAAGGTAAAGGGCGGAGCGAAAGCCGGAGGCGGGGACGGTCCTCTATTCGATAGAGTCGACGACGACGCGGTCGACGGCGGAGAGGTCGACGAGAACGGCGATGACGACGAGGAGGAGCGCGATGGTTGAGCCCCGGCCGGTCACGGCGTGCCTGGAGGCTGAGATCACGGGCGAGTTGCGGCGGCGCGCGATCGTGGTCTGGTTGGACCGGGATGAGCACTATACCGAGTATGTGGATGGCCTGGCGGGGAGGTTTGGGAGGGGGGAGTTTCCTTACCCTGTGGTGGCGTTCCGGGGCAGCTTCCTGGAGATGATGTTGGCGCTGGAGGATTTGGAGGGGGGACTGGATCAGACGCAGGTGCTGATTCACATGCCGGGGTTTACCGAGGACATGATGCGTGGGACGCCGCTGCTCGAGCTGTACAAGGCCGGGTATCGGCACCGGCGGGCTCTGGACACGTTGGTTCGGGAGGCGGCCACGGGGCAGATTCCGCCCGATGAGATCGAGAAGTACCTGGCGGCGAAGGATGAAGGCCTTTCGCTGGCCGAGGCGGATGTGTGGCTGGGGTCGCGCTTGGGGACGGGGAAGCAGGGGCTGGCTGGGCTGCTGGATCGAACGAGCCTGGAGGTGGTGGTTCGCGAGCTGCTGATCAAGGACACGTTTCTTGGGGACCAGTTGGATCGGAACCGGTCAGAGGATCTTGAGGTCCTGCGAAGTTACTTCGTGCGGCAGCTCGGCATGACGGACGAGTGGGTCGAGTTCGTCCGTGGTGGGGATACTCAGTCCAAGCCGTATGGCGTATTGATGGAGGCGCTGGCGAGCTGGATCCTTTGCGTGGAGTATGTGGACGACCTGACGCGTGCACCGCATCTCGAGGTGTTGCGGCCCATGGCCAAGCCGAAGCTGCCGGACAGGATTGTGGCGGTGTGTCGGGACCTGGCGAGGGGGCTTCGTGAGCAGCACCCGGACGCCTATGAGAGCCTTGCGGATCAGGTGGAGGCGCACCTCGGCGGGGAGCTGAGCGAGATCCGGCCTGAGGACCTGGGGCGTATCGATACGTTCCGTACAGAAGAGTCGCGCATCCTGGAGGCCGCGGTGGGGGCGCTTATCGAGGGGAATTGCAGCAAGGCGCGTGAGTGGGCCGGGGCGCGAGCTGGGTCTGATGCGGGGGTGGGAGAGGTGTCCTTCTGGCTGGGTCGGGACCAGCGTCGGAAGATTGCGTGGAGCCTGGTGGCGGACGCGGCGCTGCTTGGCTGCCTGCTGGACGAGCAGCCTCGCCCGTTCGAGGGGGTGGCGAGCTATGAGGAGGCTGCCGAGCGGTACGGCGAGTCGGTCTATCGTGTGGATCTGGCGCACCGGCGGTTCGAGCAGCGGCGGGACAACCTGCTGGGGCCGCAGCTCCCACACTTTGCCAAGATGAAGGAAGCCGTGGTTGCGCTGCGGCAGCGATACCAAGCCTGGGCCGATGACCTGGCGCGTGATTTCTCTGCCCTGTGCCGGAAGAAGGGGCTCCTGCCCGATTCGGGGCTCCAGCAGCGGAACTTGTATGAGCAAGTGGTTCACCCGCTGACTCAGGGCAACGAGCGCACGGCGGTGTTCCTGGTGGATGCCCTGCGCTACGAGATGGCCACGGAGCTGGTGGAGGAAATGAAGGAGCCCGGCACCAAGGTGAGCCTGACGGCGCGGTTTGCTGAGCTGCCCACGATCACCTCGGTGGGCATGAACGCGTTGGCTCCGGTGGCCCAGGGGGGACGGCTGGTCTTGGCGGGTGGGGCGACGGGCAAGGGGTTCAAGGGCTTCTCCACGGGCGAATACACCGTGGACGATCCCGAGGACAGGTGTCGGGCCATGGGGTTGCGCAGCATTGGCGAGCGGGCGCTGGGGCTCGGCCTGGCCGAGATCTGCGAGATGGACCCCGCCACGCTGAAGAAGAAGGTGGCGCAGAAGCGGCTGATCGTGGTGCACGACCGAGAGATCGACGAGGCGGGCGAGGCGGGGGTCGGGCTCAAGACCTTCGAGGACACGCTCTCGCAGATCAAGGCCGCCTGGCACCACCTTAAGGCCGCTGGTGTGAGGCAGAGCGTGTTCACGTCGGATCATGGCTTCCTGCTCGAAGGCGAGCGCGGCAAGCGGCGCGCCTATGGGAAGAAGACCGATCCCAGCCGTCGGCATGTGCTGGCCTCGGAACGCCGCGTTGAGGAGGGGTTGGTCACCGTGTCCCTGGCCGAGCTCGGGTACGAGGGGCGTGAGGGCTACCTGCTCTTCAACGAGGATACCGCGGTGTTCGACACGGGTGACCGGGCGGAGAGCTTCGTGCACGGAGGGAACAGCCCGCAGGAGCGAATCATTCCGGTGCTCAGGGTGACGAACCGGTTCCCCCCTGCCGTGGACTTGGCTGCTTACCGGGTGGTGGCGGAGCCCGAGCCGGATGCCATGGGGTGTCATCGCATTCGGACTCGGCTCGAGCTGGACAAGGAGCATACGGACACGTTGCCTTTTGTCCGGTCGGCCCCCATCGACCTGGCATTGCGCGTACCGAACCGGGGAGAGATTCGCGCGGTCGTCAAGGACGTCACCGGTGTGGGTAGTGCCAAGGGTGGACGGTTGCAGCTTCCGGTGGGTGAGACCTGGGCAGAGGTGTTCTTCAACCTGGAGGGTCCGGAGGACGAACGGGTGCGCGTAGAGGTGTTCCACCCCGACGGCATCGAGCAGGTCATCGCGTGCCAGGTGGAGGGATGGTTCGACGTGGAGGGCAAGGAACGGCTGCCCACGGTGGAGCCACCTCAGCCGGAGGAGTGGGAACACCAGCTGCCGGACGATGGAACGCGGCAGATCTTCGTGCATCTGCACCGGCACGAATCGATCACCGAGGCCGAGGCGGTGGGGATGCTCGGGTCTCCTCGGCTGTTCAGACGGTTCTCCCAAAGCTTCGAGAGCTACCTGGCGCTCACGCCCCTGCGGGTGCGGATCGAGGTCACCGCCGGGGGCAAACGCTACGTGAGAGAAGGTAAGACCGATGGGACTAGATAGACGCGACGTGGAGCACATCTTTGAGCGCCTGCGCTCTGGGGTGGTCCCCGAGCGGGGGCTGGATGCCTTTGCGGTGGGCATTGCGCCCCATCGCAGCGAGATTGCGCGTTTGCTCGACCTGGCCGCGGATCGGGAGGGGGTGTTCAAGTTCCTAAGGGGGGGCTACGGCTGCGGCAAGACGTTCATGGCCAGGCACACCGCGCTGGAGGCGCAGGCCCGGGGGTTCGCGACCAGCTTCGTGGTGGTCTCGGACAACGACTTACATTTCCACAAGTTCGACGAGCTCTACCGCAAGGTTGTGCAGGGGCTCTCCACGGCCTCCTGCCCAACCGGCGCGCTGGGCGACATCATCGACCGCTGGATCGGCAAGGTGGAGGACAAGCTCATCGCGGGTGGGGCTGACGAGAACGCCGACGACTTTGACGATCTGGTGCAGCGGCGCATCGCCGAAGAGATCGTGTCCATGACCGGTGGCACGGCTCCCGAGGACCTGGCGCGTGTGCTGCGGGTGATCTTCTCGCTCAAGCAGCGGGGAGAGGTTGCCGAAGCGGGCGCGCTCATCTCCTGGCTCTCGGGCAGCGGCAACGTGGCGGCCTCGGCCAAGAAGTCCGCGGGCATCAAGGGCGACATTTCCGGCGCCGACGCTATGAACTACTTGCGCGGTGTGCTCGAGATCGTCAAGGCGGCGGGGTATGGCGGGCTGGTGATCATCATCGACGAGGCGGAGACGATTCTGCGCATGCGTCGCGACTCCCGTGGGAGGTCACTGAACGGCATTCGGCAAATCTGCGATGACGCCGCCCAGTTCCATGGGCTCCTGTGGGTGTTCACCGGGACGCCTGAGTTCTTCGACACCAAGCGCGGCGTGGCCGGGCTGCAGCCGCTCCACGACCGGGTGAAGTTCATCACCCACGAAGGGGGACGCGCCAGCCTGCGACAGCCCCAGCTCGATCTGCGTCCCTTTAACAAGGAGCGGCTGCTGGAGGTCGCGCTCAAGCTGCGCGAGATCTACCCCGCGGACGACCGCGCACGGCTCGAAGCGACCGTGCCCACGCACTACATCTCTCAGTTCGTGGACAAGGTCACCGCAGGCTTCCGCGGCGACGTGGGCGTGGTTCCCCGGCAGTTCCTCCGTCAGCTCATTGACGTCTTCGACCTGGTGAACGACGACGCGACCTTCGACCCGATGCGTGACTCCGGGTTCAAGCCGAAGGGAACGGAGCCCACCGAGGACGAGGAGCGGCTCGCGGCCGGGAAGCCGCCCTTCGATCCGGAGCCCGAGGATGAAAAGGACTACGAAGTCGCCGTGGTGGAGTTCTAGCCGGTGAGCACCTTTGCGACCTTCCCACCCCGGCTCCAGGAGGCCATCGTCTCGCGGCTGGGGTGGACCTCGCTCCGGCCCGTGCAGGAGCTGGCTGGGGCGGCCATCCTGGCGGGGAAAAACGCCGTGGTCCTCGCCCCCACGGCTGGGGGGAAGACCGAAGCTTCAATTTTTCCGGTGATTGCTGGGCTGATGGAACGGCCAGCGGAGGGAGTGGGAGCGCTATACATCGCGCCCATCAAGGCGCTTCTCAACAACCAGGAGGACCGCCTCGGCACCTACACTGAGATGGTCGGGCTTCGGCGGTTCGTGTGGCACGGAGACGCGAGCCCTCACACCAAGAGGGCGTTCGTTGAGGAGCCGGCCGAGCTGCTCATGACCACGCCTGAATCCCTGGAGGTCATGCTCCTATCCTCCTGGGTTCCGGTAAAGCGTCTGTTCCAGGATCTCCGGGTGGTGATCATCGACGAGGTGCATGCTCTGGCTGGGACGGACCGTGGCACCCACCTCCTGTCCGTACTGGAGCGGCTCGCCCGGTTCACTGAGAACGACATCCAGCGCATCGGGCTCAGCGCAACCATCGGGAACCCGGCCGATATCGTCAAGTGGCTGACGGGCACCTCCCAGCGGGAAGGAGTGGTGATCGACCCTCCCAAGCAGCCGGCCAAGCGGGCCCTCGCGGTGCTCAAGCGAGATGCCGTGTTGTCCATCGCTCAGGACGCGGCGCGGATCGCCAGCGGAAAGAAGACCCTCTTCTTCTGCCAGAGTCGAGCGCTCACCGAGAGCGTCGCCGAGAGAATGCGTGGCCGGGGCATCGACGTCTTCGTGCACCACAGCTCCGTCTCCCTCGAGGAGCGCCGGGCCGCCGAGGATCGGTTCCAGCACGGTGCCGACGCGTGCATCGTCTGCACTTCCACCCTCGAACTGGGAATCGATGTCGGTGACCTCGACCTCGTGCTCCAGGCCAACGCCCCCAGCACGGTGTCGTCCTTCATGCAGCGCATGGGGCGGACGGGCCGGCGGGCCGGCCAGATGGCCAACACGACGTTCCTGTGTGAGAGCATCGAGGAAGTTCTGCAGGCCGTCGCCCTCATCGAGCTGGCCCGCGAGGGCTGGGTTGAGTCCGTGCCGACTCAGTCACGCTGCTGGCCCGTCCTCGTCCACCAGCTCCTCGCCATGACCTTGCAGTTCGGAGGCGTCACCGCCGACGCCTGCTGGGACCAAATCTCCCGCGTCCCCGACTTCCACGGCATCACGCGAGCGGAGTTCGACGAGCTCTTGGGGCACATGACACAGGAGGACTTCCTATTCCTAGCAGACGGCCAGTACTCCATGGGCGAGCGCGCCGAGAAGATCTTCGGCCGCAAGAACTTCATGGAGCTCTACGCTGTCTTCTCCAGCCCCGTGCTCTACCGCGTCTTCACCGCCAGCAAGCGCGAGGTCGGCTCCCTCGAGCAGGACTTCGTTGACCAGCTCGTGGAGGAGATGAGCTCCTTCCTGCTCGGTGGCCGCGCCTGGGTCGTAGAACAAATCAGCCACCGGCAACGGACCATTCAGGTCCGCCCGGCCCCAAAGGGCAAGAAGCCCAAGTGGGGCGGTTTCATCCCCCAGATCCTCGGCTACGAGCTCTGCCAGAAGATCAAGCACGTGCTCATCAGTGAGGACGAGTACCCATACCTCGACAGCCAGGCCGAAGAGTCCCTCGAAGAGCGCCGCGAAGACCTCGGTGAGCTTCTCCGCCGCACCGGAGCCGCCCTACAGCTCGACGACGCCGGCGCTCACTGGTGGACCTTTGCCGGTGGCCGAATCAACCACACCCTCAAGTACGCCCTGGAGTGGATTGGAGGCTGGAAGGTCATCGTGGACAACTTCGAGCTCCGCATCACCGGTGACGGGGTGACCTTCGAGGCGATCGAAGAGGCGATCGGGAAGATGAGCCAGGTTGGATTCTGGGAGTTAGACGAGACGCGGATTGCACTCCTCGCTAGGCTGCCCGAATACCGACTGAGCAAGTTTCAGAGCGCGTTACCCGATAGTAGAGCCGCGGAGCTCGTTGGAAGCTATCTCTTGGACGCCAAGATGGCTGCGCGCTTCCTGAATTGTGCTGTTACCTCCTGCGACGAATGAGGCAGAACATCGCGTTGTTCAGAAAGGAACGACATGAGTGGCTTTGACTGGGACGTAGGAGCGAGTTGGGACTATCAGCGGCTGCTTCTTCAGCGACCTGACCTCAGTATCCAGGGCCTATACAAGCGTGGGTACGAGCACTTTATCGTGGTCGCCGATCTGGAACAGCATGACGATTCCGAAGGCGGAAACAAGTTAGTTGACTGGTTTCAAAACCGCTTTGGGACTGCAGGAGGTCGAACGACTCTTGTGTCCTTCCCTCCGGATCAGGCTGAGCGTGTGCCAGACCCCACCCTGGACTCGATATGGCAGGCAAAGGGGGTCTTCAGGAACCACGACGACGCCCTTTGCGCTGTCGGCCTGTTCTTGCCGCATGACTTTCCGAGGCTGCTGAAAGACAGTAGGTCCGTGGCTGGCAGAACGGCGCTTACATTCACCGAAGAGCTCACCCGTTCGCAGCTTGTCAAGCTAGCAGAGGTTCTAAAGGAACTGGGACTCGCCCCTCCCGATGTGCAGGTCGGCTCTCCAGAAGAAGAAGAAGAAAGCGGAAATACACGGCTGTACCCTGAGCTGAACATTGTACCCAGTAGAATGCTTCATCAGGAGGCCTCCTCCGCGCTCGTTTCCGGGGTCGAAGAAGACGAGGATTGGTGGCTGACAAAGTCGAAACTCTTTCTCTACGACAGAAACCCGGCACCACCCCAAAAGGTCCTGCCTAAGGCCTGGCTGAATTCCGGGACATCTTGTCTTTTGAACCTAACGATGTTTCCTGGCATCAATCTGCGAAACCTGCTTCCGATATATGAATCGGTTGTAGTTGTGCCCCCCCTTAACGACGGGTTCGAACGGGGCCTAGCCAGTTTGCGTGTAACGGCCGATGAGCTTTGCGACCTACGGAACGTGTCAACGATTTTGAGACAGTGGCGGTTTGCATTTAGTGTAGCTCCCCTTCCGTCGAAACGACGGGCTGCTGAGGCGGGTTAATCCACACCTCATGCGGCGCAGCGATCAGACGC